>Ga0041059_1001719_pt1 | contig 17089 bp, 12 predicted proteins | sample AraColnosormetaG_FD_56232 | JGI IMG/M metagenome (GOLD analysis project Ga0041059, IMG submission 56232) | Arabidopsis roots microbial communities from North Carolina, USA - Col MF nosort | ecosystem: Host-associated > Plants > Roots > Unclassified | place: USA: North Carolina | collected...
TTTTTTTTTTTTTTTGTCGTTCGAAAAATGATTTAATTTTTTCTCAGATAAATAAAAGAAATTATCTGAAATTTCTTTGTTGTTAGTCTCAGAAAAAGAAATTATTGGAGCCCAGTTTTGGTGAGTGGAAACTTTTGGTTTTGTTATTTCAAGGCCTTGTCCAACAAGAGTAGGATCAGGACCTACGGGCCTATTTATATAGTATATTTATTTGAGTGTCAGTGTCACACTAATCAAGGTTTAATTTTAAAATTGCAGTATTAAATATTAATGAAGGTTTTTATGCGAGCTGATAGCGGCCTCAAATAAATATATTCTCGATTGGATTTCTTTAAAAAAAAAATCACTTTAAAGTTGACAAAAAAACTCAGTTTAAAGAAAATTAAGGTGGAATTATCTAGTTAAGTGTTACTCTTTAATATTTGGCTAATTGCGTTGGTTCATGCCTGTTTAAGAAGGAAATATAAAAAGTTTTGACTTAGGAAAATGAAAATGAAAATGAAAATGATGCAGCTTCCCAGCTTTTTTACAGATTCCAGATATTGATCAGATTTTTGATACCGAGATTTCTCTTCTCTATTGATTTGATAGAGTTTGGGAAGGTTTTCAAATATCAAAGAATGGAAATAATGACAACATTAATGGAAATACATTCAGTAAACAGTACCTAAAGTTTTATTTTTATTTGAAATTAAAATAAAGATAAACGTATCATTTACAGATTTGGGGTACAGAAATAAAGTGCAAGGAATCAAAATTGTCAGCCGAACAACAAAAAAAACAAGGGCTTTTCAGAAAAATAAAAAACCTTTAAACCCTTTTTTTGTGTATCCGATTCCGTCGCAAGTACATTCGGACTCTTTCACGGCGTCAATGTCTGAGAACGCAGCCAACAACATCATGGAGACCAAGATTTGTACAGACGCCATCGTGTCTGAATTACAGAAGAAGAAAGTTCATCTCTTTTACTGCTTAGAGTGCGAAGAACTTGCTCGCAACATCGCCGCTGAATCTGATCACATCACTCTCCAATCCATCAACTGGAGGTTTTTCCCTCTTTCCCCATTTTCTGGGTTCTCTTTTTGTGTTTCTGGATGATGTTTATTGGGTTTATGTGAGTTTAGGTTAAGTAAAAATCATATCTTTATTCTGAAACAAAATTCCCTTGTGTTGGTTTTCCTCCAGAATCTGTGTGTTTGCATGTGTGGTTGTTTGATTTGAAGCTTATGTATTCAAAAATCTTATCTTTTGAGCAAGTTTCAGTTTTCTATGTAAGAATATAGCAGTTTAAGTGTTTTAAGTTCTCTTCTCTCTTACTGTTAAATGAATCTCTGGTTGGATAGTTTTTGGTGATTCATAGATGGCATTGAGGATATGTGAATTGATGTGGTCATTTGTTATGCTTTCAGGAGTTTTGCTGATGGATTCCCGAATCTATTTATCAACAACGCACATGATATCCGAGGCCAGCACGTTGCGTTCCTTGCTTCATTCAGTTCCCCTGCTGTCATCTTTGAGCAGATCTCTGTCATTTACTTGCTCCCTCGATTGTTTGTTGCGTCCTTCACTTTGGTGTTGCCTTTCTTCCCCACTGGCTCCTTTGAGAGAATGGAAGAGGAAGGAGATGTAGCAACTGCTTTTACCATGGCAAGGATTGTCTCTAATATCCCCATTTCACGCGGTGGTCCGACTAGTGTTGTCATCTATGACATTCACGCTTTGCAGGTTTGTTTATTTATTTCTGATATCCCCGGGGGTTTGCTACATTTATTTGTGGAATTATTCAAGTTCATCACTCTCTCTATATATGTTCATGTGTTGCAGGAAAGGTTTTACTTTGCCGATCAGGTTCTTCCTTTGTTTGAGACTGGAATCCCGTTGTTGACTAAACGCCTTCAACAGCTTCCTGAAACTGAGAAAGTTAGTTCATGAAAAACTGTTACTGATAGCATCCACTTGTGTTTTCAGTGGCTGTTCTTTTTTGTTTTTGCTCAATAATCTAAATTTGATTCCATTTGTTTGCAGGTCATAGTTGCATTTCCTGATGATGGAGCCTGGAAGCGTTTCCATAAGCTGTTGGATCATTATCCCACGGTTTGTAGCTATCTAAAACTGATATTTTATAACGCTTCATTTGAACATCTTTATGACCTGCACAATATCTAATGGAACTCAATTTTGATTCATAATAGGTTGTGTGTACAAAGGTTCGTGAAGGCGATAAGAGAATAGTCAGGCTGAAGGAAGGAAACCCTGCTGGTTGTCACGTTGTTATCGTGGATGATCTTGTGCAGTCTGGGGGTACACTCATTGAATGCCAGGTATCAAAATTCTCATATCCCTGCATTTTGTATCTTCATATAGGTTATAGCAATCTTGAATAAATTCTGAATCACAAGTGTTGTGTCAAAACTCAAGAGAGGCTTTTGATCAGAATCTTTGTTATTTCTGATGTTATATGAGATTTGTTGAGAATCTAGTTTGAAATTACTCATCTTAACTGTTTCACTTTCTTTTTGTCACAACAGAAAGTATTGGCAGCGCATGGAGCTGTGAAGGTGAGTGCTTATGTAACTCATGGTGTCTTCCCAAAGAGCTCGTGGGAGCGTTTCACCCACAAGAAGAACGGTAATTATCTGTGAAAATGAAAGAAAAAGTAACTAACTTTGTTCATTGTTCTATAAATATCTTGCTTGTTGCATCTTTAAACTGAAGTCAATGTTATTGTTTCTTCGAATTAGGATTAGAAGAAGCGTTTGCTTACTTCTGGATCACGGATTCTTGTCCACAGACGGTTAAGGCCATCGGAAACAAGGCTCCTTTCGAAGTCTTGAGCCTCGCTGGATCCATTGCTGATGCTCTGCAGATTTGAAGCAGTAGAGATAAAGCCTGGTTCTTTGCTCGTTTTGGACTTTTGGTGGTTTTATACTCTTAAGAGATGTGCTTTGGATGATCATTTATGAAATAATCATATCACTTTTGCTGAAATAACTAGACAGATTGTTGAAACCTTGTACTCTGTTCTTGTTGATTGATCTTCTTTTGCAATGAATTGAATCGTTAAGTTCAGAAAGAAGAAAAACTACACACGTGTGGTTGTCTTGTTCATTATCAATGGCGATAATGTCACACGTGTGTAATCTCCTATAAATTATCCAACCTTTAAACTTAAATCGACAAAAATGTCTCCGACGATCTTATCCTTCTCCGGTGTGACGGTGCCGGCGATGCCGTCATCAGGTTCCCTCTCCGGCAACACTTATCTCCGATTGATAGACACACAATGTAGTACGATGAGAGAACTTAAGCAAATCCACGCCAGTCTCATCAAAACCGGTTTAATTTCCGATACTGTTACCGCGAGCCGTGTCCTCGCCTTCTGCTGTGCGTCTCCGTCAGACATGAATTACGCTTATTTGGTATTCACTAGGATCAATCACAAGAACCCATTTGTCTGGAACACTATAATCCGTGGTTTCTCACGGAGCTCGTTTCCAGAGATGGCTATTTCGATTTTCATTGACATGTTGTGTTCTTCTCCGTCTGTGAAGCCGCAGAGATTGACTTATCCTTCGGTGTTCAAAGCTTATGGTAGACTTGGCCAAGCTCGTGATGGGAGGCAATTACATGGGATGGTTATTAAAGAGGGACTTGAAGACGACTCGTTTATACGGAATACGATGTTGCATATGTACGTGACTTGTGGGTGTTTGATTGAAGCTTGGAGAATCTTTCTGGGGATGATAGGTTTTGATGTTGTTGCTTGGAATTCAATGATTATGGGTTTTGCGAAATGTGGATTGATTGATCAGGCGCAGAACCTGTTTGATGAAATGCCGCAGAGAAATGGAGTTTCTTGGAATTCGATGATTAGTGGGTTTGTGAGGAATGGTAGATTTAAGGATGCGTTGGATATGTTTCGAGAGATGCAGGAGAAAGATGTGAAACCTGATGGGTTTACAATGGTGAGTCTGTTGAATGCTTGTGCGTACCTTGGAGCAAGTGAGCAAGGGAGATGGATACATGAGTACATAGTGAGGAATCGGTTTGAATTGAATAGTATAGTTGTTACAGCACTCATAGATATGTACTGTAAGTGTGGGTGCATTGAGGAAGGTCTAAATGTGTTTGAGTGTGCTCCTAAGAAGCAGTTATCGTGTTGGAATTCGATGATTCTTGGTCTAGCTAATAACGGATTCGAGGAAAGGGCCATGGATTTGTTCTCGGAGTTAGAGCGTTCTGGCTTGGAACCAGATTCAGTCAGCTTCATTGGTGTTTTAACAGCTTGTGCTCACTCCGGGGAAGTACATAGAGCTGATGAATTTTTCAGATTGATGAAAGAAAAATATATGATTGAGCCATCAATAAAACACTATACTTTAATGGTTAATGTGCTGGGTGGAGCGGGGCTCCTCGAAGAAGCAGAAGCATTGATAAAGAATATGCCGGTGGAAGAAGACACTGTTATATGGAGTTCTTTGCTTTCTGCCTGCAGGAAAATCGGTAATGTTGAGATGGCTAAACGAGCAGCAAAATGTTTGAAGAAGCTCGATCCAGATGAAACGTGTGGTTATGTTCTCTTGTCTAATGCTTATGCTTCTTATGGCTTGTTCGAAGAGGCAGTTGAGCAGAGGCTTTTGATGAAGGAAAGACAAATGGAGAAAGAAGTTGGCTGCAGTTCGATTGAAGTGGATTTTGAAGTTCATGAGTTTATATCTTGTGGGGGAACGCATCCTAAATCCGCAGAGATTTACAGTTTACTCGATATCTTAAACTGGGATGTCTCTACAATTAAATCAGGTTTCGCTGAATTGTTTGATGCTACAACTAGGATTGGTTTCACTTATCTGGCAGAGAAATAAGCAATTTGATAGTTTTGGAGATGTAGCGGAAGATATCATTTTAGGTATTATACTAATTTATCATATTGTTATTTATACAAAATATTTCTTCTCGTAAAACCACACCTTGATTGTCCTGTTCTACAGTTTTCTTCTAGGTCAAGCTATCTGAGCAGCACTATAAGCCAGGTATGTGAATACAAAACCCCAAAAGAAGCTTCGTAGGCTTGGAGTTGCAGTTCTTGTTACTGAAGAAGTCAGTGGGTATGGACCAGTGCTGAAAAATTGATTTATATAAATTATATCTACTGTGTTTTTCTTCCGGAAGGTTAACGAAATGGAAAAAAAAAAATGAATCTTATGCTCACCTGTTAGATGGAAACTTACACGTTGGAGTGCCTGCAATCAAAGTTCACAGATATAAGAAGAAGAACAACAATCACAAATTGAAGATGATTATGAAAAATCAGTTCTGACGTATATAGACACTATCACAATGGAACTCTAGGAATTTTGATCAGAGGTTGGTTTTATTTTTTCGAATGTAAAGTGTTTAGTATTACTTGGGTCCTGAACTGTAAGCACAGCAGCACCATTGAAATCGCAGTTTCTGGGTATAGGATTCTTCTGGTAATAGTCATTGAATGCATAAGAAGCTTGGCTTCTGTAATTGTCGAGGTCTTGACAACGGCCACCCTTTTCCAATGGTGAGCAATCAGCACCATTTTTGCAAGCCCATTTTAGGCTCGAAATCACTCTTCTAAAGTAGGCATATGGATTTTCCATGCACCAGAGTGTGTATGTAGGTATAATGCTTGTGTTCTGCTGTGCAGCAAGTGTACCAGTCGCTTCTGATGTTCCTGCTACTGAAACTAGTGCAAAGAGGGTTATTAACATCTTCGTCTTCATTTTCTGAGAAATTTCTTGCTTTTTGGTAGAAAAATAAATGGAGAAACTGGTGATGATTATATTTGATGATGATGATTTGTTGTCTATCATGTACATTTGCATGTATTTATATCATTGCCTGGAGACGTATTTAAAGCCTATGCATGTGTTGAACCAACTATTGAAATTTATAACAGGCATGATTATATGTCTTTATCTCTAATTAATGCCATGACATGCTATGCAGTTTACACTGACCATGTATAGTGCCTCTGTTGTGTGTGATCATTACAGGAAAGCGTCCTAAACGGAATCTTTCAAAGAAACTTCATCGAGAATGTTGGTTTGGAAACGCACAGCACAAGTTATTGATCCAAATCCAGAAAAGTTTGGAAGTTTGTGCTTGAAGGTTAGTTTATCATTCGATGTCAGTTTTAATGTGTTTGTGATTTATCTACTAAGTTTTCCGTGAGGTGCAAGGAGAAAACTTTCACATATTTTCGTCTTCACTGGCTAGATATAAGTACATAACGATTAGCTTCAGCATCACCAAACATGTTATTCTACCCACAGAAGTACTGATTTTAATTCAAGGTAGTTAGATAATGAAATAGGGATTTAGGGAAATAGGCTATGATGTTTAAGGTGATAGACGTACTAATGTTTTTGGCATTGCTCATGAAAGTACCCAATCATAAACATGAGAAACCGCGTTTATTTCCTTAATCCCCAGATATCTGAAACGTCAAGAGTTTGTATCTTGTTAGTGAAACCCTCAAAAATCCTCTAGAGATTTACAGATTATATAACATGTTGAAACTGGGATGAGAGTGGAGTAAAATCAGAAGTTGGTTGCTAGCTCAGTTTCCTAAATAATTGCTGGAACGGTGCAACTGCAATTGGTATCACACAGGTAAAGAGAAATCACCAGTTTGTATGATTCTTCACATGTTCTGCTATTAATGGCCAACATTCACTTTGGATCAAGGATAAAAATATTGTAATATTTTCGTATTAAATTAGAGGATTGTGCTTAAAATTCATAATCATTTACTTTTGCTTTTTTCAGTTTTTTCTTTTTACTGTTGCAGGTACAAACTACAAAGGGAGATAAGCTTCAGTTTCTTAACCAGACTTACGGTTCTCTCTCAACCTACAGACACATTTATCTTTGATTCCAAGGTAAATGAGATAATAAGATTAAGGCATTTGATATGATGAAACGTGGAGATTAGAGCAGTAGTATTAAGGTTTCGACATGACACGCTGCGCAGGCCCCCAAGAGTAGATATCAGAAGCCGAGTTTCCATTAGTGAGCAGATTTTGAGGCAGTCCATGAATGTCATCTAAAGGACGGGATCTTCCATTCTGGTAGTACTGCTGGTTCTGCATAGAGGCAGCTTCATCATCATCCATAGGAAGACGATCAAAAACAGCATTCATGAAAGATGCAGCCATGAGAACAACAGGACCAGATGCGATTAGCCCACCAACCACTCCTCCACCAACAACCTGTCCTTGAGGTCCGGCTAAGTAAATGGTCAGACCAGTTATTCCAAGTGGTGCTGGTGGAGGCAAGATTGATCCAAGCAATGAGAGGATCTCGTAACGTCCGTGTAATGTGACAATTGCTCCTGATGAAGCTGGTTGCCTTAATGTCACATTGGTGACACAACCATTGGCACTGAGAATGCAGAGACCTCTCTGTTTCCTTCTTGCAAAATCCGATAAAGTCTCACAGATGTCACAACCTGAGCTGATCTCAACGGCGTTAGCTCTGAGGGAATTTGGACTGTCGTGAGTCACAATGATTGGTGGTTTGGGTTTGTTCTTGGAGCCAGCGGGTCTGCCACGTGGCCTCTTAGCCATCTCTCCTTCGATTGATGAAACCGGTTGGACGGCTTTGGGTAATGCTCTCAGGTTGTTGTTGGTGTTGCCTCTCTCTGTTGCTTCATGGTTCCTCATTGGAACAGACTTGGATCCTACAGAGGTTGGAGTTAGAGCTGTACCTCCAGCCATTGTTATGAATGTTGTTATATGTTCAACTGAAAGATTCAGAAAATTTGTGAGGAGTTTGTGAGTTTAAGTAAGGAGATTTTGGTGAATTATTAAATGGTAGAGACACCAAAAGAATGATTGTGAGGAGTAGGAGATGGTTAAGTTGTCACCAAAAATTGTGATTAATAGTTAACAAATTTATTTTGCAAAAAAAGAAAAAAAAGAAAAGTTTCTGGCAGCCTACTTCTCAACAGATGATTAAGTATTTGATTCATGACAATTGTCTTCTTTAACAGAGAGATTCATAATAATGCTTAAACATCTTGTAGCTATTTACAACCAAATTTATACCCTTTTTGGGACCAAAACTAAAATCAAATACTGATCGAGAGTTGAGAAACAACAAAAAATGAGAGTCGTCCACTGCTCTGTATTTTATCGCCTTCCATACTCGACTCTTATTGGGCTTTTAAATTGGTCCTACAGAGAAGGTCCAATAAGGCCCAAAATATGTAAATGTACACGTGTGGTTGGTTCTTAGCCTTGACTTGTCGTCCTCGACCTGTGCCACATTCATCTCTCTCTCTCAGTCAAATTGTTGTTTTCTTTCTTCGAATCGGTGCAGAAAATTCAGGGAAGTTCTGGGGAAGGTTGTTGCGTTTGACTCCTTTGGCTTAGTTTTCTTTCGAATTCCGTGCTTCCTGATGATCTTACGTGAAATTGCAGCCTAAAATTTCGAGATTGTTTTTTTTACTCAGAAAACGAGATTTGACTGATATGAATCGAAAATCTGTGATTTAAAGTGAAGCATGAATGCGAATCACAAGAACGGGAATCCAGGTTACCATAATCTCTGGACCAATGGACTTATCTGTGCTTTCGAGTTTTGTCAAGGTCGTCGTAAGAATAACACAAGTGTCCATGGAGATTCGTCTCTCAGAATGTATGATGATTGTTACTAACTTGTTGATACATATTAGTGCTTAGTCTCTTTTTTTCTTTTTCTTGTAGAGTGTTTTTTTAAACAGTGTTGTTGTTGTTGTGATAGAAAGAAACAGGAATGTGAAACAGATCAATTTGGTACTGGTGAAGACGAAGAACATTCTAGGAGTTATTGGCGAGGAATTGGATGGGATAGGATCTCTGAGCTTGTTCAGACTGTTCAAGTTGATAATAATTGGGATTTGCGAAAGATTGACTTAGATGAGGATGAAGCCACTGTTGCTGAGCTTGCTGCTCCTTACTGGGAACGACCACTTGCTGGTCCAACTTGGTGGTGTCATCTTGATGCTACCCATCATGGTATTGCCTCGTGGTTACGTAATGCGCATTGGTTACATCCCGCGGTCAGTCTTGCTCTGCGGGACGAAAGCAAACTGATTAGTGAACGAATGAAACATATTTTCTATGAGGTAACAAAAATCTGAGTTATGTTGCTTCTTTGTAATGTGAGCTGTGCTATGATTCTATAGCTGAAATTTGTTAATATGTTGGTGGATAGGTGCCTGTCAGAGTTGCTGGTGGGTTGCTGTTTGAGCTGTTGGGACAATCAGCGGGTGATCCTTTCATCCAAGAAGATGACATACCTATTGTCTTAAGGTCTTGGCAAGCACAGAATTTTCTGGTGACTGCATTGCACGTTAAAGGCTTTGCCTTGAACATTAGTGTCTTAGGTATTACTGAAGTCCAGGTTTGTTCTTCTTATTTGAATCATTGTTTTCCTTTACTCGTTGATCAATTAGTCAAAACTGGTTTTCAGTCTTCTGGGGTTCCTTCTGTCTTACCAGGAAATGCTTATTGCTGGTGGAGCCTGCATTCCGAGAACCGTTCATGAACTAATAGCACATCTTGCATGCCGCCTTGCACGCTGGGATGATAGGTATTTCCCTTCCCTTGAATCTAGATTAAGTTGTGAAAAAAGTTGTATATATTGGGGAAGTTTAGTATTCATTATGAAAGTCTTTAGCAGTGGATACACATTTACATGGTCTATACGGTGTAGCCAATGAAATTGTTAAACCTTTGTATTGCTTTGATAGAACCTATTTGTCTTATCTTATTCTTAGAGTTTGAAAGATGGGAGTCAAATGTTGAGAGAACCTTTTGATTCTTTTTCATTCTCTGGATTTGACCTTGTGATGATTGATGATATCAATATCCTTAATGTAGGCTATTCCGGAAGTATATATTTGGTGCAGCTGATGAAGTTGAGTTGATGTTTATGAATAAGTACTTTAACTGAGCCTTCTCTTACTTTAGTATTTTCTTTCCTTGACATATGTCTGATGGAGCAGAATAACTTATTTTTGTTGATATCCAGGAGACTGTACGAGGACCCAAATCTGTTCACTACAATCTTGAATCAAGAGATCAGAAGGCTGTCGACCCAGGTAAGGCTTTCTTGATTGACTACAAGATGAGATCAGCTAATCTGGATTAATGTTATTCATACAAGTGACTTGTTGTTCATTATTTATTAGGTTATACGGGTGAAATGGTCGCTTCATGCTAGAGAAGAGATTGTGTTCGAGCTTCTTCAGCAACTAAAAGGCAATAGAACAAAAGACTTGCTAGAAGGAATAAAAAAGAGCACCCGCGATATGATCAATGAACAAGAGGCCGTGCGAGGTCGGTTATTCACTATCCAAGATGTCATGCAAAACACGGTTCGAGCATGGTTACAGGTTAGATTTTTCATATTCGGAGATGATGACATAAGTACATAACTCTCCAAGTCATCTTAATTTTTTATTTGGCTTGATTAGGACCAGAGCCTCACGGTCACACATAACCTAGGAATCTTTGGAGGAGTCGGTCTTTTGATTACAATAGTGACCGGTCTATTTGGAATCAACGTAGATGGGATACCAGGTGCCAAAGATTTTCCACAAGCCTTTGCGCTTTTCTCAGTCGTTCTGTTCGTCTCAGGTTTGGTGCTAGTGGTCGCTGGTTTAATCTACCTTGGACTCAAGGAGCCAGTGGCAGAAGAGAATGTGGAGACTAGGAAACTAGAGCTTGACGAAATGGTGAAGAAGTTTCAACAAGAAGCTGAGTCTCATGCTCAGGTCTGCAAAAAAGTTCCTCAGAACATAGAACGTACGACTAGTAGAAGTAGAATGATAGTCCATGATCCGAATGGTTACGTTCTCTTGGAATGAAATCAATCCGGTTTATGATTGTAAATTGTAAGATGTAGAATATTTAATCTTTAGGAAATCATTAATAAACTCTTTTCTTCACTGGTTTATCTTTTATATTTTGGAAGTTGTATAATTCAATCTGATGCTCTTTCCGATTCAGTCAGGTTTAAAAACACCATTAAAATGAAAATGTAGAAGTCACAAGCAAGAGTGAAGATAAATGTTTCAAAGATCAAACAAGTTCATACTTAATATACTGACAGACATAACAACATTCAGCGAGTATAAAGTCAACATCAAGACAAATAGCGGTAAACAACTTGAGACACTAGAGTGGTTGTAAACAGTATAGTTGGGATTCTGCTAAGAAATTTGGACATCCTCGATCCCGGCATGTGGTTAAGCTCCTGAGATATGGATCCGTAGCCGAATGTCTTGGGAATAGAGCCTAGAGGCCGAAGTGGAAGCACATTCTCAACCATAGGGGATATGACCCAAGTGTCTTTAGAGATGCAACGAAGGAGGTTGGTCTTTGGATAGTATTTCAACAACCTCTTTTCATTGTCATGCAAGTAAACATTTCCATGCTTAGAAACCGCCACCGGCCTAAAATGCACTTTCCACGGTAAGATCTCTACAGGAGGATAAATCTATGGAGTAAGCCTTGGTCCATCCATCATCTTTTAGAACATCCATGGTCCATATCCATAGTATCCAAGGAGGATGCAAAAACGATTAGGCTATGGCTAGACGGTCATCAAGGTTGACAAGTTGGTCGGCATAAGTTGCGTGAGTTGGTCTTGAGCGAACATTATGGAACTCTTGTGTGTGAAGATCCAAAGCTAGTACCTGGAAAGGTTTGACATTTAACCAGTAGATGGAGCCCTGAACACACGCAGACTTCCTTCTGGGATCCACCCAATAAGGAGGGGGGCTCCTCGATCTCCGCCATTCACCAATATTGACATCAAAAATCTCACAATCCAAGGATTGATCTCCATTGTTTTGAGACCGTTTTGAATCTGAGGATTGAATTCAACGGCAATCCAAGGACGATTTCTTCCACTAGATCGGGACATAGGTAGATCATCGGATTCGGGTTTTGTTCTCTTTCTTCCGACATTGGATCAGGGTTTTGTTCTTCTTCCGACATTGGATCGGTGTAGGGTTTAACATTATCCATTCCCCTTTTTATTTGGTTTGTAACTTAGCCGCTCTGGTTAAGCTACAATTACAATTGTCATCTAAATAATGGGCCTTGTATGGGCTTATCTGATCAATTGGTTTCAAAACTATTTCATTTGTTATCTAGTAGAGCTTATGGGCATAATTATGTAATACGCAACTTGGGCTAGGTCTTGTAATATCGTTATTTCTCATGCTTTTCTTCAATATCCGAAATTAATGTACATTATGCAAAGTAAAGAGAATTACTGTTGTAGCTTTTAAACTGGCCACGTGATGGGAACATGTTAAAGAATCTAATTCAACTTATTTTAATGATGTGAAAAAGTGAGAATCACAACAACAATACGACAAATACGACGCAACATTTGACAGATATGCAAGAAAAGCTTAGTGGTTTTTATGGACGTTGGACTTAAATTATTGTTTTGATAATTCAGTTTCGTATTCTTTTGTCCCCGTTCAATAAAGTTTTTTCACATTCTGATTTGGTGGTTTTTGTTTTTGTAACAAAGGAAATACTAAGTTACTAACAACTAATAAGGATTCCTTATAGGAGGAGCTCTAAGCTTAGCCAATAGCCATTATAGTTGAACTTTATTTTGTCTCTTTCTTTTGTCCTTATACTCTGTTTCTGCTTACGTCATTTATTCATTGATTAGATTTACTACTACAAAAGACATCTCTCTTTCTTGCGAAATCTTAAACACGTGTTTTTGACTGACAAACCGCAAACGTTCCGTACAGACAAGAAGACAGGAACAATTAGCCAAAAAAAAATATAAATATTAAAAAAATAATAATGCCTCCTAAGATTTGTATCAGTCATCATCACTCCACAGGCTCTTTTGATCATCCGAGTGAGATTTCTTCTTTGTCCCCAACTTTCCACAACCAAACGTGTGGTATCATCAATCAATTAGTTGCTAAGTAGAGAAACAGAGCATTTCAAGACTTTGAAGATGCTACTGAGCCGGGTCTAATGGCATTTGCATCTCATCTATTTGTTATTCACAATTCTTCTAAGGCTTTGTCTCTGAGCCACTAGGACCAAGAGATTCGTCTTTGGTCTCAACAATCTCCATGCCCGCGGTTTTGCTCCTTTTGTTCCTCCTCTCCTGCCAAAATGCGAAAATCTTGTTTCATTTATGAATACAGAAACATGTATATAACTATATTGTTACAGCTTTAGACCATCATAAGAATATTTTAGTACCTTGTGAAAAGGGTGTTCATCAGATTCAAGCATGCGCGCAACCTGACTCATTCTAGGACGTTTCTCTGCTTCAGGATCAACACATCTAAGGGAAACCAAGAGTGCACGTTTCAAAGCACTTTTACTAGGTCTAGGTTCAAGTCTTGGATCCACAACTTCTTCTGCTCTTCTTGTTCCAACCATCATCTTTAGCCATTCAACAAGATTCACCTGCCAATATACAAGCCCGTTCAATAGTTTCAGGAAATTAACATATTCATAACTTTTTCCGATACATTAACAAAATCAAGACCAATTAACCAAGCCTCACCTCATTAGCAGGACGACCATAATCAACTGGATCTCGACCAGTTATAGCTTCAAGAAGCAAGACACCAAAGCTATATATATCACTCTTTTCGTTTAAAAGACCTGTATTAGCATATTCTGGTGCTACATATCTGAAAACAATAACAAAAACAACATCAATGATTTCTTTGTAAGGACATCATCTGAGAAGATAATAATAACCTTAATGGCCTGAGGAGGGTACAAAGTTTTGGACTTTACCCAAAGGTACCCATGACTCTGGTAGTGATGTGACTCTCACCCGAGTCCAAGAGCTTGGCTAACCCAAAGTCAGAGAGTTTTGCATTAAACTCATCATCAATCAATATATTACTTGCTTTTATGTCTCTGTGGACCACTTTTGGTTCTATTGCTTCATGCAAGTAAGCAAGCCTGTAAAGTTGTACAAATTGCAGACCCTTTTAATAATCAAGCATTGAACATATCCAACAAAAGCTAAACTGTTTCAAACCACTTACGCTTGTGCAGTACCAGTAATGATTTTCATCCGTGCTTCCCAAGTGAGATTTCCATGTTGCCGCATTGCTCCATGTAGCCATTGTTCTAAGTTACCACTATTAACATACTCATAAACAAGCATCCTGCATTCATCATTATATTTAGATTCAGTACAATCCAATTGCTCAAATGGATTAAAGACAAGTGAGACTCACCGATGAACTCCCTCTATGCAATATCCTAAAAGCCTAACAAGATTCTTGTGCCGTACATGACCAATAGCCTCAACTTCTACCCGAAATTCCTTCTCAGCTTGCCCTCTAGAGACCAAAATTGGGAAAGGATTATTAAGTTACAAAAACATAAGATTGACAAACATTTTGATATTCAAGTTGAAAACTTACAGATTGTTCAGAAGCTTCTTTACAGCAACCTCGGTACCATTAACAAGTTTACCCCTATAAACTACTCCATAACCACCCTCTCCAAGCACATTCACTGGAGCAAAACGGTTGGTTGCTAGCTCAAGATCCCTAAGAGTAAACCAGTGTCCCCAACCAAGATGGGATATTTCTGGTAAACCAACCAAAGGAGATGCTGTTACAGGTCCTCCTCCATACTGTCTCCCAGCACTTCCAAAGCCTCCTTCTTCACCAGAATGAGAACTACAAGCTCTCTCATGGTGATTCACAGAGCTACATTGACTCAAAGTGTCATTATCACTAGACTTGGTTCTTCCCAAGTGAGACATCATCGTTTTTCCAGTGGATTTATCATTCATTTCTATATATAAACTTTCGGGGTGAGGATTCTGAAACCCAGCCCTGTCGACTCTGATATCTTTGGACACATGTGGTATTTGGTTGAAAGGAAACTTGCTTGAAGACCTTCTAGATTTCCGACGGAATGTGATCCATAGAGACAAGATGCAGAGAATCATAACTATGAATACTCCAACTACCAAACATACCCATACCCACAACTTCAAACCCTTCAAACCAAAAAATGATATCTTCTTGGACATTTCAGCGTTTAAAGAACTCTCAGGTGGCATCTCTGGTCCTGTATGCTTCTCTTACAACTTCACTATAATCACCTAAAACAAGAGAGTGTATCACATTCACATATAAACACTTGCATACATCACACAAGGACTAAAAAGAAATCTTTCACACTTCTCATTTCACATTTAGCCACCAAAACAGAAAGCGTAGAAGCAATGGTAGATAACTCAATCTGAGGCCACATGGAACAATCTAATAGATGTGAGTTAAAAAAAACCTTCACAGACACAGTAAGAAATTAAAAAAACGCACACTTTCATTGGTATAAGTAAAAATATAGCGGCATATCAACAAATAAGTTATGGGCATTACGTGTCCCCACAAAAGATGGGAGCTTGAAGAAACAAGAGAATCTCGGCTTTAAAAAAATCATCGAAAAAAGCATCACTTAACTTTGAAGCAAGAGACAATTTACAGAGAATCAATCACATAATGATATCAAAAGAAAACATTCAAGGAAAGATTTCTGGGTCTTATGGAAAAAAAAGAAGACTGAAGAAGTTACCTTAGTTAGTATGTTGGGAGAGAGACTAAAGCTTTGTCCTTTAGATTTGTCTTCATCTTAGAACAGAACAGATGAAACAATGGAAAAAGAAAAGGCTCCGTTTTTTTAATCTGTTTCTGAAGCAAACAACAGTAAATTAATTGGCAGAGATGTACCAATAATGAATTGTAGAGTTTGAGCTAAAATTAATTTACCCACAAGGAACTTGATTCAGGGTTATGGTTAAAAGCCAAAAAAAATATTAATATAGCAAGGAAGTGTGTGTGTGTGTGTATATAGAGTTACACAGTAATGGGTTAATGGGGAACAGAAGAAAAAAACTTTGGTGAAAAATGGTTTAGTGGGAGAAAGCTTTGTTTGCAATGGAGGAAACAAGAAAGAGAGAAGAAGTGAGCAGTGAAGGGAAAGCAAAGACAGTGGATTTGTCAACTGTGACATTTATAGCTACTTGAAGAATTAAAGATATATATTTTTACAATTTTTACTTTTACTTATCTATAAATAAATAAAAATTATTTCATAAAAAAAATTGAAGTGGATAGAGAGATAGATAGGGGAGGGAATTCCCAAACACAGGCTTTGGAATTTTTAGGTCAATATTATTCTCACTCTTCAATATACCTTTTTTTCTTCCTTTCACATGTCTAGTTTTGGATTCTATCAAAATTTACAAAAAAATTTTCTGTACTTCAAATATTTTATTATAATATACTATAAGCTTATTGAAGACTTTATATTAGTATTTTTATTTTGATCGAGGAGAATAATATATAGCATTCAAATGCACATTTAGAGAAATTTTTGTCTTTGTTTTGGGGAATGTTACAACTCCATAAGTCATATCTAAGAAACCAATGTGCCTTTCTTGGAGAAAATGAATTCATATGAGAGAGAGAGAGATTTAAAAGCCTTTGATGGAGGCTTTACTTGAAGCATAACTTTTGGATAAAGTTTTATGCCTACAGATTAATAAATCTTATCAGCTTTTAAACATAATCATATTCATTTTAAGTTTTAATAAAGATCATTTTGGATATGGTAAGTCCCTAATAATTTATACTACAAACGTTTGCACTAGCATGTTGGTCGTTGTGTGATTGGTTGATGGTGGGTGGAGTTACAGGCTAAGGCCAAGTTTTTGCAGAGGAAGAATGGCCAATTTTACTGAATATTGTTGTTGCTGCCATGTGATCACGTGCTTCTCACGTGTCTTACACCTCCTTTTAGCTAGATTCGTCCTCAAGTGTTATTCTCCCAAAGTTTTGTGATTCGTTAGTTTTTGAATTTATGTGATTTGATGGAGAAAATGTGATGGAAAGTCAGAAAAGAATGATTACTCTTGATCAAATTATTGATACTAGATTTATATTACTTCTCCATGTGTGTAATTTATGCTATTATTGACTCCCATATGTCATATTTCTTTTTACAAAAAAAAAAAAAAAATCTAATGATATAGATAATGA
>Ga0041059_1001720_pt1 | contig 17088 bp, 13 predicted proteins | sample AraColnosormetaG_FD_56232 | JGI IMG/M metagenome (GOLD analysis project Ga0041059, IMG submission 56232) | Arabidopsis roots microbial communities from North Carolina, USA - Col MF nosort | ecosystem: Host-associated > Plants > Roots > Unclassified | place: USA: North Carolina | collected...
TCTCAGATATGTTCATCTTCGGAACCTTTAACTCAGAAAAAAAAAAAAAAAATCATATGTGTCTGAATTTTTTTAGTTTTAGCAACCCCGCAATTCAAGAAACAATGATATAACAGGTTTGGTATTTTACTTTGAACGTGTTTTTACCGTGTACTGTTCGATCAAATCTAATCGACACGCGAACGTGAATCCAAAATATTAGTGTTGTCTTTTTTCTCACCTCTTACTATTTTTTACAATAATTCAGCTACTGAGCTGTAGAAAGATAGGGTCACAAGACATTATAGTAGCTAGCTTTGTAGTTCGATTTTGTATTTTTCCCATGATTCTTATTAACATGGCAAAACAAAAAGAGATAAGCTTCACTCATCTTTTAACAATCTCTTCGTTTTTCGTGGCTCACTCATCTTCACACCACACTCCTATATATATACCCCCTCTTTCCTCCGATAGTGAGAGATAGAGTCGATAATTATGGAGAGAATAACGACCTTATGGTTTTGGTTTAGTCTTATGATTTTCTTAGGAATCTCTATCAATGGAGGTTTGTCTCAAGGACAGCAACATGTTATGAAGAAGACACGTTCTTCTGCAGTTGTAGTAGGAACTGTCTACTGTGACACTTGTTTTAACGGCGCCTTCTCGAAATCACCCAACCACTTAATCTCAGGTCTGGTTTCTGATTTTTGTTTTTTTTTCCTCTTGCAGTCTTGCTCGTGTTTTCTTGGTAACACTACTTGGAAAATAATGTTTTTTGGATTCTAGAACAGAGCACTCTGTTTTGGAAACTTATAGGGTTTTTTCTTGTTTGTGGGTCTAAAATCTTAGAAAGAATTATGAAAAGTTTTGTGGATCTTGTTGCAGGTGCTTTAGTTGCAGTGGAATGCATTGACGAGAACTCGAAACCGAGTTTCAGACAAGAAGTGAAAACAGACAAGCGCGGCGAATTCAAAGTGAAGCTACCATTCTCTGTGAGCAAACATGTGAAGAAGATCAAGAGATGCTCTGTGAAGTTGCTAAGTAGCTCACAGCCTTACTGTTCTATAGCTTCGTCTGCTACTTCTTCTTCTCTCAAACGCCTTAAATCAAACCATCATGGAGAGAATACTAGGGTTTTCTCTGCAGGGTTCTTCACTTTCAGACCCGAAAACCAACCAGAGATTTGTAGCCAAAAACCTATCAATCTCCGCGGTTCCAAGCCTCTTTTACCGGATCCTTCATTTCCTCCACCGCTCCAAGATCCTCCTAATCCTTCCCCTCTCCCAAATCTCCCTATCGTTCCTCCTCTTCCAAACTTACCTGTTCCAAAGTTACCTGTTCCGGACTTACCTCTTCCTCTAGTTCCTCCTCTTCTTCCACCAGGACCTCAGAAATCAGCTTCCTTGCATAACAAGAAATCTGATTCCTTGAAAGACAAGAAAACCGAAGCACTAAAACCCAATTTCTTCTTTCCGCCAAACCCGTTAAACCCGCCATCTATCATCCCTCCAAACCCGCTCATTCCTTCTATCCCAACCCCTACTCTCCCTCCAAACCCGCTTATTCCTTCTCCCCCAAGTCTCCCTCCAATCCCACTAATCCCTACTCCCCCAACTCTCCCTACAATTCCGTTACTTCCTACTCCCCCGACTCCTACTCTGCCACCGATTCCAACAATTCCGACTCTTCCACCTCTTCCGGTTCTTCCACCTGTCCCTATCGTGAATCCGCCTTCACTACCGCCACCACCACCTTCTTTCCCTGTTCCGCTCCCTCCGGTCCCTGGACTCCCTGGCATCCCTCCGGTCCCTCTTATCCCTGGAATCCCTCCGGCCCCTCTCATCCCGGGAATCCCTCCTCTTTCACCTTCCTTTTCTAGTCACCATCAACCCTAAATTAGCAATCCTTTCCTTACATTTCCAATTATGTAATCTATATGTATCATCCGCTTTAAATTGTTACTTTTTTCCTCTGCATTTTCACTTGTTGGCTTGTTGTCATTTCAATAAATATTGTTTACTATGGAGTTTTTATCTTGCTGCTTTTGTTACATCAAAAGTCAATTTAAAAAACAAATGGCCCATTTTGACTTCATTAAGAGATTCGGAAACTTTTTGTAACTATCTAAAAGAATAAGTACCTTTTCGTAATTATCACATTTGTTTTTCTATGGGTGATTATATTCAGTTCCAGTGAGTGACTGGATCTTATAAAAAAAAACTCAAATTCAAAATTATCCGATCTGATTCTATGGCTGAGACATTCAAGATCCGAAAACTGGAGATCTCCGATAAGAGAAAAGGATTCATCGAGCTTCTAGGTCAACTAACCGTCACCGGATCAGTAACAGACGAAGAATTCGATCGGCGATTCGAAGAAATCAGATCGTATGGTGACGACCACGTGATCTGCGTGATCGAAGAAGAAACTTCGGGAAAAATCGCTGCTACGGGTAGTGTGATGATAGAGAAGAAGTTTCTGAGGAATTGCGGTAAAGCTGGGCACATTGAAGACGTTGTTGTGGATTCAAGGTTTCGCGGGAAACAGCTGGGGAAGAAAGTTGTTGAGTTTCTTATGGATCATTGCAAATCAATGGGTTGCTATAAGGTGATTCTAGATTGTAGTGTGGAGAACAAAGTGTTCTATGAGAAATGTGGGATGAGTAATAAATCGATTCAAATGTCTAAGTACTTCGATTAAACGTTCATCATGATGATGATGATGATCTTTTGTTTTCTTGTTTTGAATTCGCCATTTTAATGATAGAAGTTTTTTCGAGTTTCGATGATTACACAGAGGACTAATGATAGACTAAACAACACAAAAGCTTTAGACTTTGAAAAGTTAATGATACCTATGATAAACAGATATATCTGGTGAATCCAAATCAAGACAAATCTCCACCGCTTGATTGCCAAAGATTGATGATGTCTGTAGCTTGGTTAAGGAGGAAGACACGATGAAGCTCAGAGATCCAAGGCTTGCTCTCTAACAAAGTTTTGAGCTCTTCCCAAGCATCTTTCCTAGGCCAGAAGTAGTATGGACTAAGTGGGATTGTTCCAAATCCTGGAATCATATGGTCTAATGCAACTCCTATGTCCTTTTGCATCCATACAAACTTCAGTACCACCTTTGGTTTCTCTAGCGGCTTCACTAACACACGCATCTTCTTCTGCAATATAAGATGACGATAACAAGGGAAGAATCATACATCTCTACTTCCTTTCACAAAAGTTTTCACAATGAAGCAACATAAGGGAGGTTTAACACTAGCACACACTGCCTCTTCTACCACAATTAAATAGATGGAGACAATACATTTGGTTTACCACATTTTCGTTCAAATGACAAAAAAAGGCTGCAACTTTGTCTAACAAGCTTATAACCCCAATTTGTTCCAAGAGAAGTTTTTTGACGATGACTGACCTTTCCAAGTGGCGGAGATTCAGATTCTGGTAGTTCATGAGAGAAGGTAAGATTGGAGGGGGGATATGCGAATATTCCGGGATTGATACAGGAGTGTCTCGCCGGAATTTGACCCTGATTCCAAGTAGAGCACGAAAGCGATGGTCGAGAAGAGGGTTTGAGCTTCGTCGATAGAGAGATATGAGCTATGGGTTTCGAAGAGAGCTTCTGAGAAGGTGAAGCTGTTCTGAACCCAAAAGAAGCACTCTGATTTGCTTGAACCGCCATTTCAGCTGCGTTTGAAGCTTCTAAGCGAGCAATTTTATTTTGAGAGACCGGGGAAAGCAAAAACACAGGTTTTGCGATTTTCTGGTCGGGTCGGGTCGGATCGAATCAAACGGGTTTTGTAATTTGAAGTGTCAAATAATAATTAGATTTAATATTTTATGTTCATCCATTTCTGTGGCTCCAACTTATACAATTTGACGATAATATGAGTTAGATTCAATATTTTCATGACATTTGTTTTCAAGTTTCTTCTTGCAAATAGATCGAAAGTAAGATTAAAGACAAGGGAATAGTAGCACATTTGCATATTCAAAAATCCAAACAAACCCTGCAATAGTAGTAGCAGTGAACCTTTTTTGGCTTTTACAAAACATCAGTCTTTTTTAACTTCCTCAAAGCTAAGCAAGCATGTCATAATCATCCAATGTGTCATTGTACTCAAGAACCTTTCGTTTAATCTTGGATGAATCAACCCAAGTGATGAAATCTTCCATGTTCCGAGTTACTAAGAAAGCTGGATCAGTAATTGTTTCTGGTCCTACACGAACGTGTCCTTGCTCTATGTATGTCACAGCTTCTTTGTGGTGCTCTGCAAACTTCAGGTGAACCAGCACAGTAGATAGCCTACGCCTGCAAATAAAAAAAAAGAACCGATATGAGGCAAACGAAATGAGAACATTTGGCTATCAAGGGTTTAAGTAACTGCCTATATAGGCTCTTGCATATACTCTTACCTACAGAAGGATGAAACTGATAACCGCTCAGTTAGAGTCAAGCTTTTCCTAGTCGGTATAACACCCATGTTATATCTGCCGTTTCAAGCGTACATGTAAGAAACACAAGTCAGTCAGCCATTAAGAGAACAAGTTTTCTCATTGCAGAGTGGAACTACGCAATCAACAAGTTTCAGTAGGATGGCTCTTTTTCCCTATACAATAAGCCTATATTATATAGTAACTTAGCTCTATGTAGAAGCTATTCAAGAAACAGATTCTGAAAGAAACCCATTAGATCACACATTTTACCAGGATGAATTCAACCTCTAATGGATTTCAAACCAACGGTCCTAAAATCTATATAGAAGCATAAGGACCCCCAATTTTAATTATCTCTAAAAGTGGTTAACAAGAAAAACAACAGGAGGTCTCTAAGATAAGATCGGTGTAAAAAACTGCAGAAAATGATCAAGTCTCATGTTCTACGACCTAAATCTAGAGAAAACAAAGAACCATTGCTTGTAATAAGCTCTATACTTGAACAAACTGGTATATATATTTAAAAAACTCACAGCTTCTCCAAAAGCATATCAGTCATCTGAATACGAAAAGGATCTGCTGGATCCATTTGTTTCATTATATTCGTCAGTTTCTGCACCATCCTACACAATCCTGAATACCTGCCCAAAAGAAAAAACATTCTCAAGAATCAGAAAAAGACCATTGTTCATCACAAAACACTCGAACCAGAAGAAGAAGAATAAGTAGAACAGAGCTTTAAGAGCAAATAAAGGTACCAACTTTTTGTAATCATCACGAGAGCCCATGTGGTATCGATACGTAATCTCGTTTTCCCGATGGTTACCTTCTCTTTTCCATTCTAAGAAATTTACTTTCTTTATAAGCTTCTTCTCGTGATACTTGAGCTTTCTCATCTCGGACGGTACTGATGATATGCAAATTATACGAAATTAGGGTTTATTTGTCCAATAATTCAGATTTGAAATCCTGAATAATCATAAACCCTTGAACATTCTAATGGGAACAACATAGGATTTATCAATCTCTGTACAATTAGTCTATGAGTAAAATTGAAGTAGTTTACCTGAGAGAGATTAATCGGCGCGGGATAGAGTAAGGATGAAGAAATAATCGGCGATGAGGTTCTTGGGTTTGAGCTGAAAGAAAATGCTGGAGAGGCTTAAACCCTAATTGGCAGAGGAGTAGTAATTCAGAAACCCTAATCGAAGGAGAGGAAGTCAGATAAATCCGACGGTCCCTATCCTCTGTTTGATTGTAACTTGTAAGGCCTTAGCATAACTAAATCTTGTTGAGTTGAGCCTTTTAAACTTCTCATTATGGGCCTGAGAAGCCCATGTAGATTTTACCTTAATTATGGGACTAGACTAGGAAACGGATTTACTAAGGGTGCTTTGAATGCAAAATCAATTCGCTACGTTAAAAAAGATTATTTGGAAGTTCTAAGCATAAACAAGCATCAAATCCATTGGAAGCAAAATATATAGTTTTACTACATACTATGCAATGGAAGTAATTGTATGTGAGGTCGCATGGAAGTGATTGTAAAGCATTGGATGATCTTCTCTATTATCGATCGGAAAATGCAGCTAATAAGGGACCCTTGATTGATATAATTGACAAACGGGTGATCTATAGGTTAAAAGAATTAAGTTTTATAGAAAGTAATAAAGGGTCCCAATTATATTACACTTGTTACACAAAATGCATAATCTACTAGAACTCTCGATAACGACCAAAATTTCAAATCCAATGCACACGTATATACATACACGCATGCGCACGAATGGGCTTAAAAGTTTAGAGTGTTAAGATGATTGAGCCACCGACACCGAGTTTCGTGGGGATATATAATAATTGTTGATTTCCCTTTTTTCACTATATATTTTGCGTTTAAGCTATCTTCAAAGTTATTGGTTTCTTTACCAATACGTGTTTGTTTGTTCTATTTCAAGCAAAAACATAATCGCAGAAACGTCTCCTTTATTTGTTTTGTTCTTTTCTTAATTCTGAATACTTGTGTGTAAGTTTTGAAATATAAATATATCGTTAATGCTTTGTTCTGTTACTTTACCTTTCTATTAATATCAAGTAACTTTTAGGACGAAGATGTTCATTTAATGTTACTTAAAATACGTAAGCATTAAAATTTGTGAATTGCAATTTTGATTAAATATATAGACTGAAATAGAAATGACCCATTTGATTAAAACTACAGATATTTACACGCTTTTCTCTCTGTTTTCTTCTTAAACTCTTCGTTGAAATGACAATTACAGTTATAGAAAAATCTTAAAACTCTTAGATTTTTTCCATTGGAGAAATGTATTCGTATTTAGAAAAATAAATCATTAAGTTCCGACAGCAGTGTAATGTCCGATGTCGGTGGAATGTATATGGTCATAGAAAATAACGTACATTAATTCGCTCAATAAGTAACTCATCTCTAATCAAATTCTTCTATCGTCAAGTGAAAAGAAATAAATACTGAATTACATTGGAGATGCTTTCAAGTCATTACGTGACAATTGGCCTTTACTTAAATTTCCAATATTTATCAATCGATGTTACACGCACGATTTGATATAAATAACAATCATTTTCGAATAGCAAACATGAAGGAGATTGATCTAGATTTTTGGACCGAACATCGTCTATATATTGATATATATTGGCTGATATAATGCTGTGTTTTAAAACAATAACCTGTTCATAACCTCACATCTACACGTGTATCTTTTTAAATTGTCTTCACGAATGACAAAAGAAAACAAATCATTCAATTTGATCTTTCATTGTTTCTAAACTTGGCCGGCGAGCGAGATCATTGCTTAAAGCTTTATTAAACTGCCGCTACAGCTAGACATCGTGGTTAGTCACTTTCACATGTTTAATGAATGAGTTTTTTTAAACTAAAAAAATAAAAATAAATTAAATCTGTTAAATCAGAAAATTTAGTTGATAGGTTTGAAATTTCAATTTTTTTTTTACTTCCTCAAATTTTATGATGTAATAGGCGACATATTTATATTTGTTTTATATATAATGGATAGGAAAAAAAAATTATCAGTTGATTTACCAACGATTTGAAAATAGTATAATGAATGTATATATATATACTTGATAAAAACATCTACGAGACTACGAGTGTTTGTTGGCTTGTGTACTTTCTTATAAAGAACCATATCTAGATTGATTTTCTTGATTTTAAAATATTTAGAGGTACATTAAAAAAACTTGTATATTTCTAGAGAGACTACTGAAAATTTATTAAAATATTATAAATTGAATATCACCAAAATCTAATTTATATTTTAAAACTCATAAATAAATAGAATGTGATTTTAGCCAATTTTGTAAAATAAAATATGAACAAGACAAAGTTGTGGTTAATATTTTTCTTAAAAACTATGAACAAGACAAAATTGTGATAAAATTTGAAAAGCAAATAAAACAAATCCAATTTTAAAAGACCATCTTCTATTAATGGCTGCTTTTATAAAAAGTTTAAAATGTATCTATTTATGTTGGTTACTTGGTTCATGACGAAACATATTAATTCCTTCTTATGTATTCATCCATTTGTTTCCTATAAATATCCTTAGATCCAATTTTCACCCTAAAAAAAAAAAACATACTAAAAAATGCTCAATCTTTTCTTCTCTCAAAATTATACATAATGCTTCTTTTAAATATACTCATTATCATACTGTCGAAATTTCGAATAACATAATGCTGAAAATGTTAGTTCAGTCGGCTCGGGGCCAGATTTATACCATACTTCAGTCGAAATCAAGGTAACAAAGCTAGCTTAAGTTTTGATCTAATGTTTTGGACCTTTTTATCGTTTAATTCTTTTTAATCAATAAACATAATACACTTCCACATACTTTTCTATATTTTATTTTAGATTGACAAATGACAACTGTGAGCAATAAATAGAGTTGGTCCATCCATATATATTTAATTATTATATAGTATATTGTAGGCCTACTTTTTTATTTTATTTATTTGCCAAATATTCAATATTTATTTGGATCTCTCTTTGTCATTGCTGTCACAAAACGAGCGATCCACAAGTCTAGAATATGCCCTTTTGAACAATTTTTTAATTTTATTTTTATAAAGAACCGACAGAAAATGAATCTTGCCGTATTAATTTCCATTTATCGATAAATTTATTTTATTAGTTAACTCAAATAAAATTTAATTTCGTTTTTCAACCAATCTTGAAAATGATTGGGTTAACACATATTTATGTATGTTAAATATGTAATTTGATTTTATTTTCTTGTCAAATACTTTCTGGAAGTTAACTTGTGGATTAGTTTTGCTTAATGACAGAGTTAGTCTAGGGGCAACCTGCTAATGTGGTTTAGATATAACTGAAACTCTGTTATTTAACTTCCAAATATATTAATTTATCCCTCTGGAAAATAAAACTTAAAAAATAGCTTGAATGTATTTGGTCAACCAAAATTCAAATTTGTACCTTGTTTAAGTTATCCAAAATACATATAAGTGTATGTATATAACTATACATATCCACTAATAGCAAAATAATACAATGTATTTTATAAATTTAATTAAAGGTCTACTTTGGCTCTGTATCAAAAAATATATTTTAAATTGCAAAGAATATTACAAAAAATATTTCTCTGTAAAAAAAAAGTTTATAAATGACACTCCAGTTTTTGCCGACAAAAAAGAAGAAACCTAAAGACTGCTTCTTTTTTTTTTCCTCCTTGGTAGAAAAAAGTTCTGAAATTTGCACATTCTTGTCTCTTTTTTTCTCCACACCGAAATCTTCTCCCTATTTCTCCGACGTCCTTCTTCTTCCTTCTCCGGTCAACACCGACCGGTTCTCCACGGAGACTCTCGTCTCCCATTTTTTTTTTTGTACGGCTACTTTGATCGATCGCCATTGCTGAATTTCAAAGCCTTCTCTGTGTCATTTTTTCTGTAACTGGAAGTGTGAGCTTCCATCAATTGAGAGTTGAAAGTTGACTCTTAATTAAAACCTGAGAGAGAGAGAGAGATTCTTCTTTTATTTAATAGAGCAAGATCTGGGTTTTAGTCAGATTATTAAGTCGAGATCATCGTGGGCTACTTTAAAACTAAAAATCTGGGTTTTTCGAGGTGTGATTAATGCTCACAGATTTGTGTGGAGATTACATTTTCTCTGAGTGTTATTAGAGAGGATAATTAAAAGCTTGAGCACCAAACCTATTATATTGTTTCATTCCTGTCCTTTTAAATCTGCAGTCTTTTAAGCTGTGGTTAGTTTTTCCAGGCTTACCCTTTAAGTGTTCGATGAAATTCCTCTGAGGGGTTTTGGGAACTGTGAGAATCTTCTGTGAGAGTGGGGTTGGTGGGTGATATAGAAAAATGTGTAAAATGGAGAAGTTTCTTTACCACAGGAAACTATGGGAGATGAATGTTAAGCTTTTAGGAGAGAGCAAAGTTGAGAAACTCAAGAACTCTTTTGTTTCGAGGCCTCGTATGAGCTTATGGATGATTCGTGCTGTTACTGTATTGTTGCTTTGGAGCTGTTTTGTTCATTTGATGGCTTTGGGAGAGATGTGGGGACCAAGATTGTTTAAAGGTTGGCCTTCTTGTTTCAATCACCATCAACTGTCCACTGCCGCAGAGATGACGTCTCTTCCTACCAAAATTGCTCTTCCACCTAAAAGTAAGTTCTTTTGAGAACATTGATTGATGAAATTTGTGGTTGAATCGGATAATGTACCTTACTTGGTCTTGGAGATGAATCTGGAAACTAAGCTCTTTGTTTTTTCTTCTCAGGGGTATATGTGAACAATGGTTATCTTATGGTTTCCTGCAATGGAGGACTCAATCAAATGCGAGCAGCTGTAAGATGATAACTAAACCATTGGAAATAACATCTCTTTACAAGGTTTCATCTTCTAGTGATAGATTTGCTTACTTTGTTTTTCGTCTACTTTCTACAGATATGTGATATGGTAACCGTTGCAAGATACATGAATGTTACACTTATTGTGCCGGAGCTTGACAAGACCTCTTTTTGGAACGATCCAAGGTATGTATCTCACTTGAAGCTTCTTTGTGAACTCTGTTTTTTTTTATTTTCCGATTCAACAATCTCTTACAATGTTTTCTTCTTCGGGGCAGTGAGTTTAAAGACATATTCGATGTGGATCACTTCATAAGTTCGTTAAGAGATGAAGTTCGGATACTCAAAGAGTTACCTCCAAGGCTTAAGAAAAGGGTTGAGCTTGGAGTGTACCACGAAATGCCTCCTATTAGTTGGTCAAACATGTCTTACTACCAAAATCAGGTTAGTCATCCAAGTTTGGTCTTTTTGTTCGAGATTAGTCTTCACTATGGTTTTTATACCTAAATCAGTTTGCTAATTCTTTTCAAACTAAATAATATCTGGATACAGATTCTTCCACTGGTGAAAAAACATAAGGTTTTACATCTGAACAGAACGGATACCCGACTTGCTAATAATGGACTGCCTGTGGAGGTTCAGAAGCTGAGGTGCCGAGTAAATTTCAATGGGCTTAAGTTTACTCCTCAGATTGAGGAATTAGGTAGACGAGTAGTCAAGATTCTGAGAGAGAAAGGTCCCTTTCTTGTCCTGCATCTCAGATATGAGATGGATATGTTAGCATTTTCTGGTTGTTCACATGGTTGCAACCCCGAGGAAGAAGAAGAACTAACAAGAATGAGGTATAAAAAATCCCCGAAAAATCTTCCTGCTTTTGTTCCGACTTTGATGGATCTATTGATGTAAATTCTCTTTGTTTGCAGATATGCTTATCCATGGTGGAAAGAGAAAGTCATAAACTCTGAGCTGAAGAGGAAAGATGGCCTTTGCCCTTTAACTCCTGAGGAAACCGCTCTCACTCTGACCGCGTTGGGTATTGACCGAAATGTTCAAATTTACATAGCTGCTGGAGAAATCTATGGTGGTCAAAGGCGGATGAAGGCTTTAACAGACGCTTTTCCAAATGTGGTAAGTAGGTCATTTCAGCCTCTGCAATTTTTTCAAACTTATATCTTCCATTGACTCCATTATCTTAACTAACTCAGGTCCGGAAAGAAACCCTACTCGAATCCTCTGATCTGGATTTTTGCCGGAACCATTCATCTCAAATGGCTGCACTTGATTACCTAGTGGCACTTGAGAGCGACATATTTGTTCCAACCAATGATGGGAACATGGCAAGAGTTGTTGAAGGTCATCGCAGGTGAAATACCGTTATCTTTCTTCTTCTTTCTTCCCATATTTATCATCCCGAGGCTGACACCATTTTTTCCAGATTCTTGGGGTTCAAGAAGACAATCCAGCTGAATAGGAGGTTCCTAGTTAAGCTGATAGATGAGTATACTGAAGGATTGTTGAGTTGGGATGTATTTTCATCCACGGTGAAGGCATTTCACTCTACTCGAATGGGAAGCCCTAAGAGACGGTTAGTGATTCCCAATAGACCCAAGGAAGAAGACTACTTCTACGCCAACCCACAAGAATGTCTGCAGCTGTTAGATGAACCATTGAGAGTCATTTGAGAATGTGACTCCACCACTGGCGAGAGAACAGCTTGAAAGAGGAATTTACAGTGAGTTTTACAGATTGAAGTTATTTAGTGTTCTTGGTGTAGAGATTTCTGAAAGAGCTTCCATGGATGGAGATTAGAATGTTGATTAAAGCTTACACTGTAAAGTTTGGCATCCATGGCCTTGCCAGTTTTGTTAGCTAAATAATAAGTGCCATTTTGTGTAATTAAACCTTGGTTACAGATATATATTTTTCATATTATTTTTTTCTCTCTTGATAAAATCAATCCCAATATGTTTTACATAAAAAAGATAAAAAAAACTCTATAGCTAAAATGGCATTATCAGATTGCTCAATTAACATTGCTCTACTTCTTAGAATCGGTTATAGCAGCTAGGTGTCTGAGAGTATTTTATTTAAATAAAAATTTCGTAATATTTTCAAGCGATTTTGCCTAGATAAAGACATTATAAATAACAAAAACAGAAAAGAAAATACAATACTACACAAAATCTTAAATTTAGATTTTCAACTGAAATTTTATTACTTTTTGTATCCATCTTTTTAAAAATTATGTTTATTTTTTGTCAACTTTTAGTTATGAAATTTGTGACTATTATTATATTGGTTTAGTATAAGATCACTAATTTTCACCAACTTATTCAATATGCTCCACTACCTACCTAAACACCTAGAGTGGAATCAGCTCCTCTTATATATTGGTTAGTGCAAGATCACTAAATTTTCACCTATTTAATATGTTGAAACTACTTTGGGTTCAAAAGTTCAAAGCCAACCAAAACACTTCCATTTTTGCAATCATTTTGAGAAGTGATAGAGCAAGTGGAAAATGACCCTAACTCACTAACCCATGATGTTCATTTCAAATTTATTTTAAGAAGATCAAACCATTATTATATCTCGAGAAAATACAGATTATTTAAAGAGCATGAATATATGTAGTCTCAAGTGTATTCGAGTGATCCAAGAGAGAAAATAACTATTATGATAATTATACAAGTGCTCCAAGATATATTCAATAGGGTTTAAATATATCAAGGGGTGATCCAAGAAATTCTACTTCGTCGGCTACTCATCAAATTTCGTAGAGGTTCTTGATCTTATCGACACTATAATCATCTCCTTGCAAATACAACAATATTTCAGTATGATTATTGGTTTCTTTAAAGGATTTTACATCGCTATTACAAGTTATGTGACATGATGTTTTAGCTGTTTCGATATGTCTCCAAAGTTTTTCTTTGTTTTGTTTTTTTGTCAACAACTCCCTTTAATTGCTTATTGATTGAATATTAATATTGTTGGATCCACCGAGACACATAGCTTTCGCAGCACAACAAGTACACAAAAAAGTTGATGAAGATACCATTATTAATTAATGGTTTCAAAATATAGGTGTCTATTGTTTATGAAGTAGTACTTAGTGAACTTGTAATTCCTTCTTCTTACAAACTTTTTAGATTAGTGTTATGACTATTATGATGATGATGGTATGAATGATGCTATAACGTTGGTAATGATTTTTCGGATTGAAAAGTACACAAAAACTTAACCCAAAAATAAGAACTAGATATATCTTTTGTTAAGAGTCTTTATAACATAACCTCAAATTTTTGTTGTTGTTGTCAGCAAGCAAAAACTCTTTTCTTTTTGCAGAAGAGGGAGAAATCTTACTTTTGAGACTCATGTGGTAATATGTACAAAAAGACTTACTCCTAAAGTAAAGAGTTACTATGTTGTTGCAATGTTCCTCTCTTGATGATTCTCTTCCTTAACACCAGCCAATAACCCTAACTCAACATGCTGATCCTTAATCCTGCTCATAACCCTTGACAGATCTTCCTCATAACCAACACCAAACGATGAAGACATCGTGTCCTGTCTTCTTCCTCGAGACCGACTTTGTTTGATCTTTAGTATGAACTGTGTTACTTCTCCAATAGATGGTCTTTTTCTTGGTGTCTTATGCACACACCTGTTTGCAATCTTCGCCAGTAACCTCACTTCTTCAATGCTTGCGTTTCCCACTAGTTTCTGATCGAGTATTTCGTCGATACCATCTGGACTCATCGAAGCCTGATCATCAGAAAAACAGAATCATTGATCTCACAATCACTCACTGAGTTTTGGTTCGATTTGGGTTTTAATTTCAGATTTTTGGGTTATTCGGTTTGGTTGCATAGACCAGGGATTTTAACTTACCAGGTTGATGTATTCCATCAGATTCTGTTGGGGATGGATTGCAGTAATGAGCTCAAGAATGATGACACCGAAACTGTAAATGTCGCTCTTCATCGTGTATTTGTTAGTCGAAATGTATGTTGGATCCATGTAGCCGTGAGTACCCTTCAATCCGGAAGTCATTCTATCTAAAACCATCTCTTTCGACAACCCGAAATCCGCGACCTATACCAACAAGAAAAAAAAAAAACCAAAATTTTATAAGGTTTAACCAAACAGTTTTGAGTAAGCGTATTAAATATTTGCTCTCTTACCTTAGCTCTCATGGAATGATCTAACAAAATGTTTGCTGACTTAAGATCACGGTGAATAACTGGCGGTACGGCCCCTTCGTGAAGGTATTCAATGCCGTGGGAGATGTCAAGAGCGATTTGAAGCCGCTCTTCCCAATTCAAGACTTGCATTCCTTCACCTGAAAAGTAAAGTAGAAAATCTTGTGATTAATTTCTTGCTGCGTCTTATATTGATAGAAGAAAACAAAGGACGACTCACCGCCATACAAAAGATTCTCCAAACTTCCATTACTCATGAACTCATAGATCAACATCCGGTGACTTTTATCGACACAGTATCCTGTCAAGTTCACAAGATTCCGGTGATGCAGTCTCCCAAGTAAAGATACCTGGAAACAAGAAACCAATACTGCTCTGTTATCTCCATTGTGCATGGACCAGGGAAATGAGTGGATCTGTACACTTACCTCGGTTTGAAACTCTCTGTCTCCTTGACTTGAATTAGAGCCATGAACTTTCGCTGCAGCTAATTCTCCATTGGGCATAACCGCTTTGTAGACAGGACCAAAAGATCCTTGTCCTAGAACGGTTGTGAAATTTTGTGTTGCTTTCTGAATATCCCTAAAGAAGTTTCAGACCATAAGCTACAACAACCCAATAACAAATTCACGCAAACTAAAGCTTCAGACTGAATACTCACTTGTAGTTATATCTAGGTATGCCGGATGCAGATACAGTGAGATCTTTGGTGTGGTTGTTCCACCATGGCTGATGTTGAGTTGGTGCTCCATTCTCAGGTGGCTGTGACGATTCTGTGTTTGCTCTATCATCAGGGATTACTACACCTCTTTTAGCAGTGTGAACAGGTAGAGTCGGGGAATTCTGTTCATTAGCGCATCGCCTGAGGTGAGAGCGGCCATAGTACCATTTTATGGCGAAGAACAAAAGCAGAGCGAGCAAGAGACCAAGTGCAAGCCCAACCGAGATGCCAATCACCACCAAATCACTTCTATTCACCATTTTGATATCATTTTTCAAACCAGAAGGGAATTGAATCTAAAAATGGAATCTTTTGTTTCTGAAAAACCGTTCCTACAAAAAATTCAAAAGCAAGGTTTTGCATCATGAAGCATTACACACATTATTACTAGACATACAATTCCAACTCCATCTAGACATTGTACTCCATGTTCAGTAAACTAGCAAACCAAGGTTAAATCATTGGTGAGACACTAAACGAAGCTACTCAGTGATTTATACAAAAGACAAGGACAAGCAACAAAAACATTTTCACACATCACAAGCATAGGATCATCACTGAATTAACTCAATAACAAAAGCTTCTCAAAGATTCAATTTTTTCCTTCTTTGAATTCTAACCGAAATTGGATCGAGATCTCCATGATAAACCAAAGATCCCACTTTTGGTTTGCTAGAAGATACCCTAGAGCTAACACGCAACTATATTCGCAGAGAATCAAAGCCCAAAATCACAAATTGTTCTGTAACACTAGTAAAACCAACTAATCAAGATAGAAATCAAGTGGGTTCGATCAAATCTCGAAATAAGAAGGAAAAACACCCAGAAGCCTTTTTTACCAACCAAGAGAATTGCAAAATCAAAATCCTAGGAGCAGCATAAAGCCATTGAACATTCTTAAACACTTACCTAACCAGGCGAAAGCGTAAGCAAAGATCTAAGGTTTTGATCTTTTAGTGTTGCCTTCTCCTTCTTCCTCCGCTTTGAAACAAAGTCAAATCTACATGAGGACCTCGTCCATAAAGTAAACTGATGAACAAAGAAACAGAGCTAACTCCAACATTTTTTTCTTCCTCCTTTTTTTTTTTTGGTCCGAAAGAATATTTGTTCGCTTTAAAAGCGCGTTTAATAAAATCATTTTATTCTGAAATATTTAATTTGTAACTATTACTTTTTGGTAGGCTTAATACTTTTTAGCATTATAAATTTAGCCCATATATTATTCACATTTTATCTTTACTAAAATAGTATCTTCTAATAATTTTATCCTTTAAGCTATTTTGTTTAGTTCACATGTGATATTTTAAGCTCTCTTGCACAGTTGTTTAACTAATTTTGATACAAAATGAGAGTTATTGCTAAACCATGGAGTTTATATTACCTTTTTATTTGTTTAGGTGAATGATTTGAACTTTTGAAGCATGACCCAAAGACATAAAAATGAAGAAAAAAGTTGTACTTCAAGTTGGTATGCAAAATGATAATAAATAATTGAGTTTTCTTATTCGATATAGTTCAGAACTGACGACTTGACCAAATCCAACTTGGTTTGCTTTATTTTTTTCATCAAAATATATACAAGTAATGTATGTCCACATTTAATTCCAAAAAAGTTAGAGAAATGTCATAAAACTATGTTTTTGTTAACGTATTCTCGTGTGAAATGTAATTCAAAGTAATTAACACTACTTCCATGACAAAACACTTTTATCCTACTATATTATTTGGGAAATACATTTTAAATATAACCTTATTTTTTTAAGTAATTACATAGGTATGCCATTAGAAATAAAATTTAAAGAGTAAATTAATTCATCTCTTTAAAAATTAAAAAGTCAAATACTAATTTAATTAATTAAA
>Ga0041059_1001721_pt1 | contig 17079 bp, 20 predicted proteins | sample AraColnosormetaG_FD_56232 | JGI IMG/M metagenome (GOLD analysis project Ga0041059, IMG submission 56232) | Arabidopsis roots microbial communities from North Carolina, USA - Col MF nosort | ecosystem: Host-associated > Plants > Roots > Unclassified | place: USA: North Carolina | collected...
AGTCGGAAGACAAATCCTCTCTCGAGTAAACAGATTCAAAAGATAAAAATCGGTTCTATGATCTAACATCAACAACCAGCTACCAGAAGTAGCCAAACAACGACTCCTTGGTAAATCAAACCCTAGGTCTGTTATTACATAGGTTTTTGCATGAAGAGGATCAAACAATGAAACATGGTTGTCGTTTGAAAAGCGGATGGTCCATGGAGTTGGATTTTGTATAATGCATAATTCCGAAGAGGAATACCAATTTAAAGAGATGTACCTAGCTCGATGAAAGTCTATAAAGTTCAAGCGTTCTAAGATCGATCGAATCAGGTCGGGGGAAAGCATCGACCACTTTGAATCGTTGTCGGAACTAATCAACTTCGTCTTCTTCTTCGGCTCCATTGCCATAGTTAACTTTTAGGGTTTATGCTTGTTTATGTGTCACGAAACAAACAGAAGAATTCGGAGAAATTACTTGTACGTGTTTAACCTATATATAAAGACAATTTCCCCTTTTCTAAAAATTATTATTAACTATTGTTGATTTTTAAAAAGTTAGTAGATGTGAAAAAACAATGTTTTTAATTCACGGTGAATTACTTTCTAAATCACCGAATCACTGAGTCAACCAGATTTGGTCACATGTTATTAATTGAAATTTATTTAATATACTTAATATTTTATTGAGGTTATATATATAGTTTTATAAATATACAAATAAAAATAGTCATACCACCAGTAATAAAATATGAAGTTTAACTATAATAATAAAGTGATTAAATTGTTTAAATCCAATTATAAGTCTAAAATCATAACAAATATTATATTATTAAAATATTAAAATGTTTAAATCCAATTATAAGTCTAAAGTGGTTATAAGATCACCAATGAAAAAAATAAATTAATTAAACATCGCAAACTCAAAACAACTAATCTTGGTTGCTTCTCTCACCATATAAGTCATTCACTTCAGGCGGTATTGAGAGTTTTCTTCATCAACATAGGTAGTCTTCTTCATCATCTAAAACATCAAGAATACATAGTCTAAGAAAACACTATGAATCGGGCTTGAAAACATTGAGAAAAAGAGAGTATTTCCAATTTATTAATGTTCATTGGTATTTTTGCTACGTAATCTAATGAAATTCAATAATTCTGTGTTTCTGTTTTTTGTGGAACCTCATATATCAAAACAATATAAACAAACAAATTATGCAAAAGAAGATAATCACCTCATATGAAATGATGATAACATAACTTCGAAAGTATATGTTTGTTTTACATAGCTACAGATTTATATATATAACTTGACTCCTTCGTATCCGCCGTAGTAACTAATCTACTCGAGTCACCGAATCCTCCCTCCTCCTAGGGTCAAACCAATTATTGCCGGCTCGGCTCCAAAAACACTTCTCTCAGTAAGATCTTTTCCCATCATTTGATCCAAACCCACCAAAGCTGCTCCTTCCGCCTGACTGAGAAGAACGGTCAGAGCCAAAGTCCCCGAAACCAGAGGAACGATTGTTTGATGATCCGCCTGAACGACCACCACCAAAGCTGCTCCTTCCACCTGACTGAGATGAACGATCCGAACCATATCCCTCAGGAGAACGCATACCGAAGCTCCCAAAACCAGAACGGTCAGAATCACCAGAATAACGGTTGCTTGATCCGCCTGAACGCCCACCACCATAACCACCACTGCTGCCACCATAACCACCACCGCCTGAACGACCACCAAAGCTTGAACCACGATCCCTCATGCCTCCTCCAAAGGAACCACCGGATCGAGAACCTATTCCTTCAAACATGCTTGCGCTTCCACGTTCCACAGCAATGCTAGGGAGCTGAATTCAAAACCCAATGGATACAAACATTGACTTCATACATTCAGGAAAAGAAACAAAGAAGTAAAAAGAAAGTCAGATTATCTAACCTCAGTGAATCGGCTCCCAACTTCTCTCTCAATTATTTTTACAGCCCTGGATTGATCTTGACTGTAGATCAGAATAGCACTTCCTTTCTTTCCAGCCCGACCCGTTCGCCCGGTTCGATGGACAAATGTCTCCGTGTTATTAGGAAGCTCATAGTGAATGATCTATTCACAATCACAACACGGATATATAGGTTTAGTTAGATGAGAACCAAAACTCGTTAAGAGCAAGAAAAGTGTAGTTTTGACTCACCAAATCGACATTAGGTACATCAAGTCCACGGGCAGCAACATCAGTCGCAACAAGAATATTGAAATGCCCATCTCGGAAACCAGCAAGCGTTCTTTCCCTCTGACTCTGGGATATATCACCGTGTAAAGCTTCACATTTGAAGCTTCTAGCCAATGCATATGAAAGGCGATCAGCATCTCGTTTTGTTTGTGTAAAAACAATGCATTTTCCTCCTTTGGCATGCTCCTGCAAGGAAAATTGATATTATTAACTCTTTCCATATACAACTGACAACTCCGAAAAAATACACAAATAACTTACTCAGTTACTGAATAACACAAAATTTAACTCATACTCGTTTAATAGCAAAGTAAGGAAAGCATACCGTTACAAGAGGACCAATAATGGATGCTCTTCCATAAGAATCTGCTATGATAGAATATGTCGTAATTCCATCTGCTAGTTTCTGATCAGAATCTCCAACCTGAATAACACATCACAGTTAGGCAAACAAAAACATAGAAGCACATTTCACATAAGAAATCACTTCATTAACAACTCTGCTAACTCCAAGATCAATTATTCAGAATTGTGAGAAATTTCAGAGGGTACAAGACTACTCACAAGATCAACTGTCAAAGGATTATTCAGGTACTTCTTAGTGAGAGATCTGATCCAACTCGGCATTGTTGCAGAAAACATCATACTCTGACGTTTCTCAGGCAACTTTTCCAATATTATTTCAACATCCTCAGCAAATCCAACTTGAAGCATCTGATCAGCTTCATCCAGAACCACAAACTGAACTTCCGATAGATTCAAAGCTCCTCTCTTCATCAGATCAATGACACGACCTGGAGTTCCAACCGCCACATCAACACCATAGTCAAGCTGCCTCATTTGCTGTCCAATCGGTGTACCTCCATAAAGACAAATAGTATCCAAGCTCGGAGCAGACTCCCTAAACTCCTTCTCAACCTGGCGAGCAAGCTCTCTTGTCGGTGCCAAAACCAAACAAAGCGGATTCCTCCCTCGTCTATCACATCAAAAACCACATAAAACCCCAAAAATCAGTAAACCAACCAGAAAACATAATTCTCTGAACCTCAAATGACTCAGTAAACACAAACCCATGTTTAGCGTTGTATTTGATGATTTTGTCAATGATAGGAATCCCAAAAGCAAGTGTCTTTCCCGTTCCAGTCCTAGCACGACCAATCATATCTCGACCCTCCATCGCTGGCTCCAGCACAGCTTTCTACTCAAAACCACAAAACTTAAAACCCACTTACCCTTCTTCCAAAAACATGGGAACACGAAAAGCTGAACAATTTAAAATTTTGATCTCACAACATTACATACCTGAATAGGAAAGAGTTTCTCAATACCCTTACTACTCAAAGCTTTAACAATCTCCGGAGATATCCCAAGCTCAGATATCGCAAGCCCATCACCACCAACACTCTCCGAATCACCAACCCTTCTCTCGCTACTCTCAGAGATCGCAAATCCAGCTTGAGAAACCATCGAAGCTCTAAAATCCAACGGCCCAGATTGAAAATGAATTCCTTTCGCTTCAACACCAAACGGAAACCCAGCTTTGACATCGGAAGATCCAATTAAGGCTAGGTCGGAGACTCTAGTGGCGGCTGGGGCCAGGTTGTGAAACAGAACAGTATTGATTGAGGTCAACGAAGCGGAGAGATTCCTCTTCGACGCATCAAGGAGAGATCGTCGTAGCACTGTAGTGATCATTTTCAGATTCAGGTGTTCTCTTGATAAGGAAAATGTAAAACCCCAAAATTTGGAGAATTAGGGATTTAGAGAGATGAAGAAAGAAGGCAAAGGGTTTTAGTTCCAACAAGAACAGTGTAATAAGTTGAGAAAAATCAACTAAAGGGTTTAAGTATGTTGGGTCGTACAAGCCCATTGGGCCTTTATCAGGCTATTAAGGATTGGAGTTTAAATATCGAAAATAAAGTTGAGGGTTAAAACATAAAGTCGGTATAAATTGGGAGTTTCAAATGCAATAAAAGCTTCAATATAATAGAATTGAGAAAAGGGTTCGAGGTAAAAGGAGAAAGCTTGAAACGCCGCTTCTTCTTCTTCTTCTTCCACTGTCGTTCTCTCTGTAAATCGCTTCTTCAATCATCTCTGTGGATTTGTCTCTATTCGTAAGTTTTCGTATCTGTGTATATATTCTCAAAGAGATTGATAAACTCTTAATTGTTTCTGTCAATTTTTGAAAAACCCTAATTTTGATATGGTTTTGGTAAAGCTGCAGATAACTTGGTGAAGAAGATGTTGACGGAAGAGGAGCTCAAAAGATTGTACAGAATCCAGAAGACGTTGATGCAGATGTTAAGGGATCGTGGATATTTTATCGCGGATTCTGAACTTACGATGACTAAACAACAGTTTATTAGGAAACATGGTGATAACATGAAAAGAGAGGATCTTGTTACTCTTAAGGCTAAGCGAAATGATAATAGTGATCAGGTTTGTAGTTGTATGTCTCTCCTTCAATGTGATTATCAGCTTCTCTTTAGTGTTCTTTAGCTGGAGACTATCATTATTTATCTAGTTGTTGAATGTGAATAGTAAGTAGACATGGAATGTTACAGAGAGCTAGATTTTGACAAAAGTATAGATAAATGTCATCTCTTTAATCTCTAAGAAGCTGTGGATATGGTAGAAAGATTGTTTATGTGTGTTTGATTTAGTCGCTGATTCATGTGCTCTTGTTGTAGCTCTATATATTCTTCCCTGATGAGGCGAAAGTTGGTGTGAAGACGATGAAAATGTACACGAACAGGATGAAATCAGAGAATGTGTTCAGAGCTATTTTGGTTGTGCAACAGAACTTGACCCCGTTTGCTCGAACTTGCATTAGTGAGATCTCTTCTAAGTTTCATCTGGAAGTTTTCCAGGTAAAACAAATCACTTTGTGTCTTGACTCTTGATGATGATGTATCCACATCACAATCCTACTAAACCATGATTTGGTGGTGGATGCTGCAGGAGGCGGAAATGCTAGTGAACATTAAAGAACATGTTCTTGTTCCTGAGCATCAAGTTCTTACCACTGAAGAGAAGAAAACTTTACTGGAGAGATACACAGTGAAGGAGACACAGGTTAGTAGTATATAGAAACTTTGTTTGAATTCTTGGTGATGAAATTTTTGTTGTGTTATTAAATGTTTGGAACTTTGTGGGTGTTGTTAGCTTCCAAGGATCCAAGTGACTGATCCAATCGCAAGATACTTTGGACTAAAACGTGGGCAAGTCGTGAAGATCATTCGTCCGAGTGAAACGGCTGGTCGTTATGTTACCTATCGTTATGTTGTATAAGCCAAAGCAAAAGGCTTTTGTGGATTGTAATGCGAATTGAACGCTGAGAGTTGTGAAACATAAGAGTAATGCTTTTGTACTAAACCAAACTGATGACTGTGTTTTATTTTTGTTTGTCCGATAGGAGAAATTAAAGCTTGAAACAACTTATTTGTATTAGTTTTCTATCCAAAAACTTGCAAGATCCGATTCCGACTTGTTTGTATTTGTTCATCCCAACAAATGCCATATTTTGTTAATAATCTGATTCATCACTTGTTTGTCGATAATCCCCATTCCTTAACACCCTAAAAAGAAAAAAATCGTAAATATCAATTTTTAAAATGTTCAAAACTGATACTTCTTCCAGAGTATTACTGACTTCAGATCAGCTGTGGATGAGTGTTGACGGTTGTACAGGCGCCGTTCTTGAGTTTTTTTCAAAATGTCTCCAAATGGAGAAGCTGGGGGATGGTGTTGAGATGGCTACCATTGATTTGCATGCCCTTGTGGGTGGTGTTGACTGTTTTACTCATCTCAATGATTCTTATACCACCACCTGAACGCCTTTCAACGTTTATGGGATCTCAGCTTTGTAACCCTCAGAATCACCAAGTATGTGTACAAGAACCCGTTCTTGGGCCTATAAGACTGGATGAAACTAAATCTGGATTCACTGCAAAGGGGATCACACCCAAGGAGCTTGGTATTATTATGCTAGCTATGCAGAGCCAAGCCTTTTCGTTCAGCAGCTAGTTGCATGCTCTTGCTATGCAGTGCATCAAGTTTTGCGAAATGAAGGCTAATTAGTTGTGAAACATAAGAGTAATGCTTTTTGTAGTGAACAATAATTGTCGACTGTGTTTTATTTTTGTTGGTCAGATATGAGAATTAAAGCTTAAAACAATTTTTCTTGTGTATGGTTCTACCAAAAACTTGCAAGATCTAACAAGAAATCAAAACTAGGGATGATTTGAATCTTTGATCAACCACATTATTTCCTTTTCTCACAATCTAACAAGATTCATAAATGGAAGTGGCGAAGTAAGGGAAACACATTTCACTCAAATTGAGAAATAAAAATGAATTAGAGGATATGAAATAATGATATAACTTATGTTGGTTTATGAGACAAGAAGTAGCTACAGAATTTATATATAGCTCGACTCCTTGTAAACTACTCAACTCGAGATACCGAGTTCTCTCCTAAGTCAACTCCATTATTGCTGAGTCGGGTCAAAACCAACACAACACTTCTCTCAGTAAGATCTTTTACCATCGTTTGATCCAAACCCACCAAAGCTGCTCCTTCCACTTGACTGAGAAGAACGGTCTGAACCAAATCCTCCTGAAGAACCGCCTGAACCAAAGCTTCCGAAACCAGATGAGCGGTCTGAACCACCAGAGTAACGGCTGCTTGATCCCCCTGAACCTCCATAACTACCACCACCACCACCTGAACGGCCACTGCTGCCACCATAACCTCCATAACTACCACCACCTGAACGGCCACTGCTGCTACCGTAACTACCATACCCACCACCGCCTGATCGACCTCCTCCGAACGACCCACCAGATCTAGCACCTACTCCTTCAAACATGCTTGCGCTTCCTCTTTCCACAGCAATGCTAGGCAGCTGAATTCAAAACCAAATAGATTCAGAACTGTTTGTTACCCAAGCTATTCATACAAAAGATACAAAGGTGGTAAAGAAAGATATTAACCTCATTGAATCTGCTTCCGACTTCTTTCTCAATCATTTTAACAGCCCTGGTTTGATCTTGACCGTGGATGAGAATCGCGCTTCCTTTCTTTCCAGCACGACCAGTTCGCCCCGTTCGGTGAACAAACGTCTCCGTGTTATTAGGAAGCTCATAATGAATTACCTGTACACAAAGCACAATACAGGTTAATAAAATGAGAAACAGAACTAGTTAAGCGCAAGAAAAGGTATTGTTTTCACTCACTAAATCGACATTAGGTACATCAAGTCCACGGGCAGCAACATCAGTTGCAACAAGAATACTGAAATTCCCATCCCTGAAACCAGCAAGTGTTCTTTCTCTCTGAGCTTGAGATATGTCACCGTGTAAAGCTTCACATTTATAGCTTTTTGCCAATCCAAATGCAAGGCGATCTGCATCACGTTTTGTTTGGGTAAAGACAATGCATTTTCCTCCTTTGCCATGTTCCTGTAAAGGAGAAGATGTTATAAAATCACGACTGGAAACAAAAATGAAGAATCAAAACAAGATACAGATAATTGGCTTAAAAGCAAAGTAAAGAAAACATACCTTTACAAGAGGACCAATGATGGATGCTCTTCCATAAGAATCTGCAGCGATAGAATACATAGTAATCCCATCTGCAAGTTTCTGATCTGAATCTCCAACCTAAATTACATAAGAGTACATGTGTCATTAAAAAATGTCACTTCATTAACTACACTGCTACAGCCAAGATCAATATTTGCAATTTGTACAGCAATTCTAAGATATAAACACAAGCAGGTATAAGACTACTCACAAGATCAATTGTCAAAGGATTGTTCAGGTACTTCTTGGTGAGAGATCTGATCCAACTTGGCATTGTTGCAGAAAACATCATACTCTGACGCTTCGCTGGCAACTTCTGCAATATTATTTCAACATCTTCCGCAAATCCAACTTGAAGCATCTGATCAGCTTCATCAAGAACCACAAACTGAACCTCTGATAGATTCAAAGCTCCCCTTTTCATCAGATCAATGATACGACCAGGAGTTCCAACCGCCACATCAATACCATAGTTCAGCTCCCTCATTTGTTGCCCGATTGGTGTACCTCCATAGAGACAAATAGTATCCAAACTTGGAGCAGATTCCCTGAACTCTTTCTCAACCTGACGAGCAAGCTCCCTCGTCGGTGCCAAAACCAAGCACTGAGGATTCTTCCCACGACTGTCACATCAAAAGACAACATAAGAACCAAAGGAAGTGCAAATCTCTCAATCACAAATGATCGTTATATATAACAGTAAACACAAACCCATGTTTAGCGTTGAATTTGATGATTTTGTCAATAATAGGAATCCCAAAAGCAAGTGTCTTTCCCGTTCCAGTCCTTGCACGGCCAATCATATCACGACCCTCCATCGCTGGCTCCAACACAGCTTTCTATTCAACCAAACACAAACATCAAAAACTCAGTTAAAAAAATCTAAACTTTTAATTGATCTCTATAACCAAATGGAACAGAGAAGAAGATCATATATACCTGAATAGGAAAGAGTTTCTCAATACCCCTACCCTTCAAAGCTTTAACAATCTCCGGAGATATACCAAGATCAGCTATCGCAAGCCCATCACCACCACCGCTGCTACCAACACTCTCCGAATCTCCAATCCCTCCATCGTTCTCATAAGAAGGAGCATACTCTTGAGCCGCGAATCCCGCAGAAGAAACAATCGACGATCTAAACTCCGACGGTACAGATTTAACATGAAAGTCTCTCACTTTAACACCAAAAGGGCTCGAATTCGAAGGGAGAGACTTGACATTAGTAGCTCCATTTGCTAGATCGGAGACTGTGGCGGCGGCTGGAGCAAGGTTATGAAATAGAGCTGCGTTAATGGAGGTCACCGAAGCGGCGAGAGTACGCCTTGACGTACCAAGGATAGATCGGCGAAGTACTGTGCTAATCATTTTCAGATTTCAGAGAGTGTGATGGATTCTGGTGAAGATGAAATGTGAAACCCCAGAAATGAGAATTAGGGTTTTAGGGAGACGGCAAAAGGGTTTAGAGATTTAAGAAGAAGAATCAAAGGCGGGTATAAAGGGAACTTTGTTATAATCACCTGCGGGTGAGTGTATGGTATGTTCCTACACGTGCAAGCTTGTGTAAGGAAACAGAGTTGATTATTATTTTTTGCTTGAGCCCAAAGGTGTTCTTGAATGTGAAGCAAAGAGTTAATGAGTTCTGTTTTTTGTAACTTTGTGTAGTGTGGCAAATTGGCAATAGCTCAGGTTCGGAATCAGATCTATCAAATTAACCTATACCATATGTCTCAAATCATTAGTGATTATGTACAATGTAAAAGTCTTAGAATTGCCTAATGAATGAATACACCTAAAATGTGAGCTCTTGGATCCTTAAAGTTCGACATCATTCCATGGTCGGGTCAAAGGTTTCTATAACTTCTCAAAATGACACCTTTAGCAGTCTAAATGTGTCTCAATCCTTGGTGATGTATAAAGACTTTGATTGGCTAATGAATAAATGGAAAGCACTGTAACTGAAACTCAATTGTATCTTTCAAAATCGTCCAAAAACACATGTTTATACTAAGCAAGAAAATAACTACTTGATCTGATGTGAAGCAAAGCTGGTTTCATGGATCCGTAAGGTTCGAAATTATTGCATAGTACCCGGTTGGGTCTTGAAACTTCTACAAAATGATGTCTTTAGCCATCTCAGTAAGCATTGGTGGTGGAGCCATTGATGTTGCCTAACACTTGAGTCATATCCAAACGGGTCTTGCAATGGAACTGGAGTTCATATTGAGCTCCAAGAATACGATAACGTTTTAACCAAAACAGCTTCTTGCTCAACTCATGACTCTGAGCTTTGATGACAAGAAACCGTTTCTTGAACCTCATCTCAAACTGTTCTCTAGACTTCTTATCGACGTGAGGCGATCTTAGCACCGTGTACAGAGTTCGTGTATCGGGCATTGCGACTTTACGAGTGTGAGGAGGAAGACACCAAGCTTGCTTTTCCGGGTTAACAAAAGACCGAATCGCTATACAAATCTTTGTTCCTTTTATCTTTGATGTGCTTTCTTCTGCTGCCTCTTTCTACAATTCAACCCCAAACACACAACAACAACAACATAAACAACAGTTCTAAATCATTTCAATGAATTTCACATTCCGATTCCTATTCGAATTTGAATCTGATGAAGCACTTTGAATAATATTCTATGAATTTGAACAAAAATGCATATACCTGGAGAGCGATCTCCTTCCTACTCAATGGTCTGACATTGTCTGGAGAAATTTTAATCTTAGCTTTCTTAATCTCGTTTTTGCGATCCTTTGTGACAGTGGCGTAACCTTGTGACGCGATTCCTGCGGGAACAATCATCGACGGCTCAGATCTAATGTGGATGTTCCTCGCTCTGATGCCAAACGAGTTAGGAGACGACGCGAGAGTGAATCGAGAGCTGACGGAAGCTCCGGTGGTGGCTGGAGTGAGATTGTGCGAAATACACGAATTGAAGGAGGCTAACGCGGCGGAGAGAGTCTGCCTCGACGGGAGTGAAGATCGGCGCAATACTCCGGCGATCATTTTCAGATTCAACGGTGAGACGAAGAAATGACGACGAGAGATTGAAGGAAATCTGAAAAACCCCAAATTAGGGTTTCAGTGAAAGAGTAAGCGAAATCAGAGAGAATTGTGAGGACAGGATCACCTGTGACGAGTGTACGTTATCTTACGGTGAGCTACAGTATAATTTTGTTTTTTTACTGAGACAAGTGAAAAGATGCAAAAATGTTAAAATCCCAGGAAGCAAGGTGAATAAAAATTACAAATTAACTCTACTAGTTTAACCAGAGATAATCAGAGTAATACATAAGAGAGACTCAAAAAAAAACTATATCCATGGATTCTAGAGTTTCTGAGTAATGTAATCATCAATCCTGGAATCTCTGGTGGGTGTTGTTGTCTGAAGAAGGCAGATACAAGTTTTGGGATTTGAGAGATTCTTCTTCCTTCCTTTGGTTTTTTTTGTTTCTCATTGTTTTGTCTCTGTTTCAGCTAGTTTACGCTCTAGTACTCGGCTTCTTGTTGAAAGATTCAATAAAGCGGAACATCCAACGATCTAACATTCCTGTTTTAAGGTATGAGATAAACTATATTAGGCAAAAGATTTTGAAAGATTGAGTATTGGAGGCAAGACTGAGATGGGACTAACCTGTCAAAGCAAATGTACCGCCTAATACAGCGCAAAGACGAGTGATTAAGTGGAGAAAACTACGGCGTTCTTCCTTGATGGTCACAGTGATAGGTGAAAGATCATATAAGAAGTAAACAGCTGGAAGAAAAAAAGATACATCAGAAAACAGAAAGAGAGTAATAAGAACCAGGTGCATACTGGAAATGAAGTTTGATCGACTAACCTGGCCATGTACGGTCGAATTCAGTCATTGGCGTGAAATATTCAGTTACAGAGTACTGATTTGTTGACAGTACGTCTTTTGAAAGATATCTATATTCTGTGGGAACAATCTGCGCCATATTAGAAAGAATTTAGTGACCTTACCTTACAAATACGGATTTGTGTGAAACAAAATGGATCATACAGGTAAATGATTTCAAACTTCAAAGTAAACAAATAATGAAGTATATAAAATATACAGCCAGCGGAGAGATACGAGTACAAGAAGAGTAACGAATTTGGATAAACACCTTAATATAGTATTTGAATGTTCCACTGGTGTCATGGAGTATTCGGTTGGTGTCATCAAGTGGGTTGTGAATTCCGGGGTATTTCGGCCCAAATGATAGATCGTGAATCATATGGCTCACGTTTACGTTTTTGGACCCGCCAAATATCTGTTCAGAGAGTAAAGAGACTAGTTATATACTAACAAGGAATATCAAGTAGTAAGTCAGTGAATGAGGTGCAAACACAAATTATGAGAGTAATTTATCGGTTATTGATAAGTTAAATTCTGGCTTTATACTTTCTCTGTTGACAAATCAATGGAAACAAACGTCAATAATGATCATACGGTACTAAATTAAACTACTTTAACGAATCTGAATTTAAAGCATGTTCTTAGTAAGGGGATGGTTAATAAAGCGAGATGAGGATACCAACCATCTGAGCAACATAGATGTTCAGCCCATGAACTGAAATATGGAAGTTTCCGGCAACCCGTTGTACATCTAGGACACCATAAACCTGGAAAATAGCCAAATATTAGTCTCTGTTTTCTTAAACGCCGGGAACACAAAATCTCTAGTTTGTGTAATGACAAGAGAAACGGTTAATACCCGACATCCTTCTCCATCTGCCAATGCTTGCTTCACTTTTTTAATCATAGTCTCAGCAGCTTGGTCAAAGCCAAGAATATTCAATGCTTCGGTTTCAGTCTCATTCTTGTGTTCTTCTTTGCCATCTTCAGCAAGCAGAAAAGATAAAGTGTATACATGATTAAGTCTTTCTTCTTATACCCAAAAACATTTAGCTACCATGAAAACTATCGCTGGGGCTCTCTTACATATCTACCACTCACCTTACTAAGAAGCCTCAATTAGACTTGTAAGATTCCTATTAATATTTGCTTGGAAGCACAAAATTTAGAGTAATTCGGTTCTCCAGATACAACATACTTGATTATCGTACATCATATTATCAGTTATATCTGAGTATTGTTACTACAAGTTTTGACATGAACCTAGTTTCAAAGTGCACATGACTATCTGTTCTTCCAAAAGATTCAAGACAAATTACATTCAACAACAGTTAAGGGAAAAGAAGCTCTCAGAAAAGGTACAAACTCGGTAAAGGCTCATAAAGTTGAGAATGTTACCATGCTTGTGAGGTGAGTGGCCATGCTCATGCCCCTTTTCAACAAGATCAGATATATATTCTGTGCCTATGATATGACCATGACTGTTGAGACGGAGCTGCAGATATTCACAATTAGTGAGCAATTAACATGAGTATAAAACAGTACAACTAGAGCAAAATGCCATACGAAGTGAGATAAAGATGCGAAGAGAAATATTCAAATAGTTCCCTTCAAATATAATGTTTAACCTATATATGAACAGTATGACCAGCTATAATGTCTTAGGCGCAATCAAACAAAATGAACTTTGGTAATTTCAAAAAGGTGGAAACGAAAACATCTGAAGAAATTTGTGATTTGCATTAGCATCTGGATTCATCTTACCTTCCAAATGTTTGTATCAAGATCCACTTCATGCTTCCCTGACATGTCGATAGCATCTACGCTCAGTACTACAAAAAGAAAAAAAATCAAATGATTACGTCTACAATGACAAGTATTCCAGAAGGTATGGCGGAAGAAAAGTAATATAGACTTGACTTATAAGTGATCAATGGATTTCTCTTACCATCACAAGGTAAAGATGGAAACGTCATATTTACATGAATTGGAAGAGTTTCTCCACGCTTTAAGTCCACTGACATCTACAAAAAAAAAATGATACAAATTCCAATTTGATTACGATAATTTATAGTAAACAAAATGAGAAAAAAAAAAACCTACGAGTCAGTCATATTGACATAGAAAAACTAGGGTATCAATGAAGTTAACTCAACAGAGAGACTTCAATTCCCTATTTCCCAAATGATATGAATCACAAAACTTTGAGTATGACATTCTAATTATTTTGCATACCTCAATCAAGTTAAGTTACCTATAGAAGAAATGCATAGTTCGCTACGATAACTAGGTTAATGAGACAATGACATACTTTCACGTAATCTTAACTAATCATACACAAAGTGGCATCAATGAATCTCAACGATGACAGATGGAAGAATACTAATTCACATGATCCATCTACGGATTTCATAAGACACATGAAACCGAAGATGTTTAACTTGAATGTATAGGACTATTCCTAGCAGTTTGAAGGCTAGAGTCAGAGGAACAAACAGAAAAGCACCAGATTTCGCTCGAACTAAACACATACCTGGTGCACTGTAAGTGTGTTAAGATAATAACTCAGCTCGTGTAAGAACAAAGTAGCCATTATAAGAAGTCCAACAATAGATACTACAATAACAACAAATTCAAAATGTTAACATATTCAAACACACATAGGGGGATTCTAAAATAACGAGAAGAGCGAATAGAAAAAAGAATCCATTACCAACAGCGCCAGATTGTGTCTTCTGAAGCAAATGATCCTCTGCTCTTGGAAACGCATCAATGCTCCTTAGAGCCTGCTTCACACCCATCCTAGCAGCTTCCCTCAAAGGGCCTACCATATTACAAACCAACATCAGATAATACAATATAGCCAAAACATGCAATTCTCTTCTTCTTACAATATATTTCTCGATCCAAACAAAGCAGAGCGCTTCCATGGCGATTATATCTAAAGGGTCTAGCTCAAAAACAATACCTAACCAAACAAGCAAATTGCCCACAACGATTTCATCTACAAAATCAGATTTTTCAAGTATGATCTTATTCACCGGCCCTAGATTGTTAAAATCCCCTTCTTATGCATAACAATGGCGCAATAAGAGATAAGTCGATAGCAAAACTGGATTTTAGAGATCGTACACGAATTCGAAGGTGGTGGGGATGAAGCGCGCGCCGAGAGAAGAAGGATGGAGAAGAAGAGAAAGAGAGATCTCCGGGAGAGAGACAATCAAAAGGCGCTTCTCTGTTTTGCGGTGTTTCAACGGCGTCTCTTTTTCCGTCTCTCCTTATTTATTAATTGCACCCTCCATTTATTAGAAGTTATCAATTTGGCACATATACTCTTCTTATTTATTTATATAATCCCCTCGTACTTGATAGGATGTGTTTTCCTTGTCTTCTGGCACTTTGATGTATATTGCTAAACAAAGAAAAATACAAAGAATTCCAAGGGATTAAAGTAGATTGTGAATACATTCTTGCCTACTTTGCAAGTGTATCAACTTGTGTGTTTTGGTCCCTTGAAGAAAATCTTAAACACCATCACTGCATCACATAGACCTTAGTACTAATATGTTACTCCTGCTAATATCAATCTTGATATGTATAATTTACACATGGGAGGTTTATACTTGTGTACAAAACGGTGGATTGGTTGACAAAAACATAATGAAACGTGATTGAGCCGTCTTATCAATGCCTTTTTCATTTGGAGGTATCAATAGGGACCCATAAGCCCAAACTCAAACTTCCATCAAGAAACTAACAACCCAAAGGGGTGTTTTGTTAAACAAAGCAATCACGTTTTACATATGCTTTCGACAACAAAATAAATAGATTGGTGTGTAATGGCTTTAATGGATTCAGATCCCAAAAAGCAATCACGTTATGTTTTTCAGACTTAAATTTTTCGATTTCTTTCTATTTCGAGTTTAAATTTTTTGCTCTGTAATTTTTATATCTCTTGGTATCGCTTTAGTTTCCGGGGATGTATATTCGTCCACGGGCATAATTTCCTTCGTTTGGACGTTTTACATATTGTATATTTGTATGGTTCCACGACAAGTTTAATTCAAGAATTTCTACTTCCTAGATGACAAAAAAAAATAAAAGGTCCCTAAAACAATTAGACAACTCTATAAAAACTCGGTTTAGAGAAAAAGAATTGCTCAAACCATCCTCTCTTAGTACATGAATTAATGTAGTGTTCTTCATAAGGTCATGCCATAAAGTCGTGGGCCAAATGGTCCGTGTCGTGAATACTAAAGTCAGACTAAACATCAAAACCCTTTAACACATCTTTTCAATATCAATATTGATCAAAGTCATATTAATGACCCATGTTCAAAATCATGTAAACAAAGAGAAAAACACGTGACTTGCGTATTGTGAATAGTTTGTAAAACATGCTTCACGTGTTTTAATTCATCCACTATATCAGCTTTTCTATACCTACCTTTAGCTTTAATCTTGCTTTCAGAAAATGTATTCCCTAATGACTCAAATTTTTTTTTAAGAAATCCACTCACCACTCAAATTTATGGTTCGACTTTCTATTTGTGGAAAGTATATTAAACCAAATCGCTCCAAACCTCACATGGCACAAACACTACATGTGGCCAATCTTTTCACAAATCCAAAAGTCAGATTCACAAGTCTTATATTGATTTTTTTCAAACACATGATCGTTAAAATTTCAAAAAGACAACACAAATATATATTGAAAAAACAAACATACATTTTAAATTTACACATACATAATAAAACTTATTTAACTTATGGATCATTGAAATCATAATAGCATGTAAAATAAAAATATTGTAAAGACACCACTCACAATCAATTGCAAATTAGATTCACATTACTCTATATACTTAATACTTCTTCAGACTCAAAATTGATATACATATACTCACTAGAAAAAGAAAAAGAAAAACTACCATTTTTCTTTATAAATATTTGTTTCCCTCGTATTGAAACATGAAGCACGTGACCAAATTTGCAGATATCTAATTTTTTTTCCACCAAAAAAAAAGTCATAGCACGTTCTTATATATACCTTACATGCAACCATTTCAATATTGATTACTTTGATACGAAAATCGACCAAAGTAAGAATATTTACCTAGAGAGGATCATGAAGGGTTGCAGCTTAGATCTTCACCTATCTCCAATGGCCTCTACGCTTCAATCTTGTCATCAAGATTCTACGTGAGTTTTATCATCCAAATCACTCTACTTTCATATTTAAACCTCTTAAATCGTTTTGAAAATGAATTTTTTTCATATAGAGTTAATGATCGTTCTTCAACCATAAGATCTAAGGAAATCAATGCATTTTATAGTGGGAGATTAAGTGAGTACGATCTTGTAGAGATCCAGGTACATTTTATACCTTTTTTTTTTTTTTTTTTTTTTTTTT
>Ga0041059_1001722_pt1 | contig 17077 bp, 18 predicted proteins | sample AraColnosormetaG_FD_56232 | JGI IMG/M metagenome (GOLD analysis project Ga0041059, IMG submission 56232) | Arabidopsis roots microbial communities from North Carolina, USA - Col MF nosort | ecosystem: Host-associated > Plants > Roots > Unclassified | place: USA: North Carolina | collected...
TTTACATATAATATTGATATATATATATATATATATGTATATATTGGTAAATTTACATAATTATTAATTTATAATATTGATGGGACTATATATTTATATAGGATTTTCAAAAAAGTTATTATCTTATTAATTTATTGATTTGTATCAATTTTTACATTGGTCCGAACTCGGGACCGGAATAATTTATTAATTTATAGAGGTTATTAATTTATCGAGTATTAATTTATGGAGGTTTTACTGTAGTTTGAAAAAGAAAAAAAATATATATATTCACAACATTTAGTGTGAAATTTACATGGATTTAGTTAAAAATAATTAATTCTTTCCTTAAGTTTAAGTTTTAAAGTGAAAATCATTATTATTTTTTAAAAATGAGTTGAAGTTTCAAATCCATATTACGTGAAAATATCTCCGAACTTCGAACACCTCAAAGCTTACAGACCAACTTAGTACGGGATGCGTAGGCGTGGTTAGTTTTCGACGTTTTTAAAATATAACACTTAGACTAATTTTTAAAAATTAATAATGAAATTAACATGGTTTTAGTTTAAAATTATAAATTATTTCCTTAAAGTTTAAATTTTAAATTGGTTTTAATTTCTAAGTGAAAATCATTATTATTATTTTAAAATGAGTTGAAGTGTCAAATCTATATTACGTGAAAACATCCCCGAACTTCGAACACCACAAAGCTTACGAACCAATTAATGACGGGATGCATAGGCGCGGTTAGTTTCGACGATTTCAAAATTTAACACTTCAACTAATTTTTAAAAATAATAATGAAATTAATATTATTTTCTTAAACTTTAAAATGTAATTTAGTGATAATCACTATTATTTCTAAAACTAAATTGATAGTTGAACTAATTTTTAACAAATAAAAAGGAAGAAAATAAAAATAAGAAATGAAAAAAGGAATACCTTGTTGGTAGCAAAGAAGGCCCATACAGCCAACCCCATTCCAAAGTCAAACGTGAGCCCACCGTTCTTCTGTACCTCCACCACTTGCACGAGATCCAATTTGACGAAGAAGATTCATTCTTTGTGACATCGACGAAACATGACTCTGATTTTTTTGTTTGTGTGATCTTGTTCATCCTCTCTCCCTCGATCTGATCGGACAGATTTTTGATTGCAATGCGAAGAAGCAAACATGGGCTTCCTCTGTTACTTAGGGTTTCATAGGAGTATTGGCGTTTTGTTTCGTCAGGGATCGATAGATTGATTTTCATCTTAAGAGATTCTAAAATCAATTTAGTGTGAGACCCCTTCTCGATTGGAAACGATGATGAAGGAGACGTCATTCATTCAACCACGATGATGAACTCGAACTCAGGGGCTTTGCTTCAATGTTGATTCTGTATAATCATCGGCGATCATGCATTATAAATAGAAATAGATGATAAATTGTGTATCATCGACGAAGAAGAAGAAGAAGAAGGTGAACAGAGAATTTTGATTTCTCAAGAATGAAGAAGAAGAAGAGAATGCGTGAGGGTTATTTTGATTTCTCAAGAATGAAGAAGAAGAGGAAGCGAATGTGTGAGAGTGTATTTATAAGCAAACAAGGTTCTTGGTTTATTCCCATTTTCTCTTAAGCGTGTCTTTGCGATTTGATATACTTTTTATTAATATAACCGTTGGGGATCATATTTATTAATCTAACCGTTGGGATTATAGAGGAAATTTAAATTTAGATCCGGTTTCCATTTTTTTGATGACTTTGGTTTGTTTTCCTATTACTAATTTTGATTTGGTTAGCTGAGAGCCTGAGACTGAGAGGCTTTGTTGATGACCCTTTTGTCTTGGAGATGACAATGAGCATCAAACCCAGGCGTGTTAATTAAACGGCTCCGTTTACAAGTTGGGCCGAAATTAGGCCTCTTGTTGGGCTTAAACCTGATTAGTTTTTCTTATAAATAACGTTTTTTTTTGTTTTGGTAAGAATAATAATGCTCATTTGTGAGTCAGTGACTAGTCGTCGTGCAATAACGTGACAATAAACAAAAAATCAAACAAATCCAATGCCACGTCAGACAATACATTCCAATTCGTGGAAACGCGCATATCAATCAATGAAATGAATGAATAAAGAAATAATCTTAGCCAAAAGTAAATATAATATATAAGATCGATCTCACTTTTGGTCGGAATAAGAAGCTATTGGATCGCTGACAGATAATCCGATCAGATTCAGAGAGTTTTATCGATCAGATCATTTTTTCTCAATGACGAAAAAGGCGGTGCTTATTGGGATCAATTACCCAGGAACCAAGGCGGAGTTACGGGGATGCGTCAACGATGTTCGTCGTATGTACAAATGTCTCGTTGAACGGTACGGCTTCTCCGAGGAGAACATCACCGTTCTCATCGACACCGATGAATCCTCTACTCAGCCTACTGGCAAGAACATCCGCCGCGCGCTTGCTGATCTCGTCGAATCTGCCGATTCCGGCGACGTTCTTGTCGTTCATTACAGTGGACACGGTACGAGGTTGCCGGCTGAGACTGGTGAAGACGATGACACTGGTTTCGACGAGTGTATTGTTCCTTGCGACATGAATCTGATTACTGGTGAGTTTTATCTCTCTCTTTTTTTTGTGATTGATGGCTACGATCTGACGATCCTATAATAATCAGAAGAATCTTTTGATGGAAAAGTTTTGATTTTTTGTAGAATTGTTGATCTTATTTTCGAGATTGGTCTCTCATAGAGTCATAGCTGAGAAAAACTAGGATCAAACGAAATTAAGGAATCTTTAAGGGGAATATATTCTTGGTATCTGACTTTGGAATTTGTCCATGGAGCTTTGCTGATGTAATGTTGTTGTTTCCAGATGATGATTTTAGAGATCTTGTGGACAAGGTTCCTCCAGGTTGCAGAATGACAATCATTTCAGACTCTTGTCACAGTGGTGGCCTAATCGACGAAGCCAAGGAGCAGATTGGAGAGAGCACTAAGAAAGAAGCCGAGGACGAAGATGAATCTGAAGAATCTTCTTCAAGATTCGGGTTTAGGAAGTTCTTGCGCAGCAAAGTGGAAGGCGCCATCGAGTCTCGAGGGTTTCACATTGGAGGGAACAAGAAGGATGAAGATGAGGCGGAAGAAATCGAGACTAAGGAGATTGAGCTTGAAGACGGAGAAACGATCCATGCCAAAGACAAATCTCTTCCTCTGCAGACCTTGATTGATATTCTCAAGCAGCAAACAGGGAATGATAATATCGAAGTTGGGAAAATCAGGCCAAGCCTTTTTGATGCGTTTGGTGATGATTCGAGCCCGAAAGTGAAGAAGTTTATGAAAGTGATCTTAGGTAAGCTTCAGGCTGGAAATGGAGAAGAAGGTGGATTAATGGGAATGCTTGGCAAATTGGCTTCAGGGTTTCTTGAGGGTAAACTAAACGATGAAGACTATGTGAAACCCGCTATGCAGACACACGTTGGGAGTAAAGAAGAGGTTTATGCTGGTGGATCAAGAGGTTCGGTTCCGCTTCCAGACAGCGGGATACTGATCAGCGGTTGCCAAACCGATCAGACCTCTGCTGATGCGACTCCAGCGGGGAAACCAACTGAGGCTTATGGAGCGATGAGCAATTCGATACAGACGATATTGGAGGAGACAGACGGTGAGATATCAAACAGAGAAATGGTTACAAGGGCTAGGAAGGCATTGAAGAAGCAAGGGTTTACTCAGCAGCCAGGTTTGTATTGCCATGATGGTTATGCCAACGCTCCTTTCATCTGTTGAAAACAGAGGTTTTATTGAATGTTTTTTACTACGTACGACACGTTGATTGAAGTTTCTGGTCGGAAAAATAAGCCTGTTTTTTTTTTTTGCTGTTTGATGGCATTTATGTAATTTACAAGTTATGTGTGTTGTGTTCTGTGAAACACTAAAATTCTTCTTGTTTTATTGAGATCTATTATGTTGGTTGTGAAATTATTTTTTGTTTTTCTTTTCTTGTTAACTCTCTGTATTCTGCACATCAATAAGAAAAAGTTTTTTTTAACGGAACATAAGAATGAATCTTGTTAGATAAATAATATTACATCTATGTATCATCTTGCCAATTTGTCATGTGATATACACAAAAATGAAAGTCAAGTGTCTTTTTCCTCTTTTTCTTAAATAAAGAAAATACAAAATAGGCATGGGAACTTGATTGTGGAGCTTTGAGGGTGTATGCTTCTTATAAATACTCGTTGTCTTAATCATCAATCTCTTGAACCCATGCTAAATCTGCAGAAACAAAAAGACAGACACAAATCAACGACTGTCGAGATAACCATTCTGTTTCCTTGTCGGATTTATCATATGATGTCTCAAGATCATGAGATAAGCTCGCAATACCTTGTAAAACAGTTTCTACAGCTGCATTTGGGATGGAGAGGCCCACTATCCGCTGATTATCCGTCGTAGTCTCTATGCGTATAACTCGAATTCTCTTGTGGCTGTGACGGGCCTGCAAAAGATCCAAATACATATAAGTTTCCATGCCAACACACTAAGAGAGAGTCTCACAAATTCTTGAATGGTCTTTGTTACTTGTTTGGAGAGAGCTTTCTCGATGGTTCCCCAGATGGGAAGAATAAGGCCACCCACAACGTTTACTTCCTGTATCCTACGTCCAACCGTGCAATACTCCCCAAGCTTACACTTGGGTCCATGCATACACTGTACTCAGATGGAAACTCATTTAATGAACAGCGCTATATCAATGGTTATGACTTATGAATCTCTTGTGAGGCTTAAACTATATTACGCCACGATGATTCTGTGCTAATCTATTTTTCTGCTTTGGTTCTATGTATTCTCAACTTTATTTTTGATAGGGGAAGCATACCTGTTTTGATGAAACTTCGTACTCGTCCTCCCAACCAGTACGAGCCTTCTCCAGAGAAGATAGTTTTCGGTATTTAGTTTTCAACTCTGAAAGAGACATCTCCCTGGAAAAAATAAACAATAGTTAAGACCACTTTTTCTAGTCAGAAATACGAAATGTAAAGGTTCTGCCAATGGTGTAGTAGATACCTGATCGACTCTCCTACAGCAGGACGTACAATCTTAAACAACCCAGAAGCGGCACTGGAAATCCAAGACAAAGTCAGCAATGAGATTTTGATAGTGTTATTAGTATTCTAATATTTGTTTGTATAAAAGGACCACATTATCCAAAGAGTAGTGAGGATAATGATTTACCTCTCAAATGCTAATATGAAGTGCCGTCTTCCTAACCATTCCCTTTTAGATTCAAAAAAGCCATCATTAGCTGAACCAAGCCCGTCCCTTCTCTTTCCCTCTAGCATTGAACTCGCAGACTGGAACACAGATCAAATCAAGCTTTTGAGTGCAGTGAAATACGACTAAGTTTACCAAGAGTGAAAGATATTGAAGTACCTCCCATGTTACACCACGATCTAGAGTAAAAGTAAAGAGCATAGTTGAGGCACCAGACATTTGATCAACATGGACGGTCTGAAAAATTCAAATATTAGTAGCAAAAATACACCAAGAACCAATAATTAAGTAAGACATATCATCAACCTTTGGAGTGCTCAGTAGCTCAACACTATTAGCTTTCATATCCACAATTCCTGAGTCAAAACTTCCTTCTATCCGAGCATTATGTACAAGAACGTCTAATATACTAGTAAACAATTCAAACAGCCTGTACAGCACAAGAATAGAAAGCATTAATACAAACGGAAGTTGCTTTTAAAATGGAAGGTAAGTTACATAGAGCAAATTTCCAATTGACGCATAATACCTATTCTGGATATCAGGTGGCAATCCTAAGAGGCGATTCAAAAATCGTCCAACATCATGCATGTCAGAATCAATAATACGTCCTGAAAACCTTCCAACATCTTTCCCATTGGCTGTATCATTAATGAAGTAAAGTAAGAAAGGAGATTACTACAACTAGAATTTGAATTCTGTACGGAAAAAGAGAAATTACGAGCAAAGCATACCCAGAACACTGTCCCTAACAATTCCAACCGCAACAAGAGCAGCCCTTGCCTTGGTCAAAAACTCTTTAACTGTTTCGGGTTCATCAATCGAGCATCCAGGAGGAAGAACAGGTAGTTTCTCCTGACAATTAAGCCATACTATATTTCACACTTTATCCGTTATCATTGTTCCTAAATACTGAAGAAGCAAAATTAAGGAGTTAAGAGACTACAGGCTTTTATGAGGAATACCTGCTCCATTATGCCTCGATACATCACCATCAAGGATTTTTTACCAAAGTTACTATCATAATTATACGCACTCAAAGAAGGCCCGGAGGGCCCAGCCCTGCAGTACACCACACCAAATTTTGAGACAAAACACATGGCAAGGTTTTAAGCAATAACAAGCCAAAAGACTAACTAAGAAATAGTTAAGAAAGGGACTTTCCTGCGGTCTCCCTGTGTTAAAGCACCAAGTGTTTCTAGTCTCTTTGCAACAATAGAGGCAAAGCGGCGTTCCCCACCGAGATTAGTGAAGAGTAGTCTGACAGGACCAAAACAAAAGAACTATCAACTTCAACAGCATACTTTTGCTATTGGACGGATACAAAATTAAACACAAGCGTTGTCATTCAACCTATATTCAGGTGCAGATGTCTGATTTGACCGGTGAGTTCTTCCAAATTGCTGAATTGCACGATCAGCACTCCAGGGAAGCTCTAAAGTCAAGTGAACCCTTCTTTTCTGCAGACATATATAAAAAATTCCAAATCAACTAATACCCCCAAAGCGGACATGTGAAGTCCTCTGAGGTCATCTCTGACAATTAACTTAGATCTACAGAACAATAAGAATACGCAAAAAAAAAAGACAATTTTATTTAGTAGGAGAATTTATAAACTCGACACACCTGATTTACTGCCCTTCTATCTGCTTGCAACGAAACACCAGCTGACCCAGCTTCAGAAATAATGGCAACCAACTTTTTACCATCCATAAATAGTTGCTTCTCGTGCATGTTGACCATTTCCATGGTAATATCCTTTCTAGAGCCAAGAAGCACAAGGATGAAAAGCAGATTACTAGTGCTGAATAAGTTAAAGTACTGAGAATGAAAGCTTACGTGTTTCTTGCTTGATATGTAACACCTTTCCCATTCGATGCTCTTACAAGCATACCTCGCCTGCCCGTCATTTCTGCAACTTTTTCAGGGCCTCCAAGCTGCATTAGTACATATAAAGCACAGCAATTTAGAGACATTCTAAAGTTTTCAGAAGTTAATTTAACCACACAATTAGCCTTTGGATACTAGATGCCAAAACTTGAATAAATGATTCATAGATACCACTAGCGTTATACCCTAAAAAGAAAGGAGACTCATGTATAACCATGAGCTGCTTCATACCTGAGAAAAAACAGAGACGTAAATGATAGTTACCTGATCGACGATGTCATCCAAAGGATTGTTTGGAAGATTCAGAGAACGGATGATCTCTATGATCTTTGATTTTCGTTCAAGCGCTGCTTCATACCTAAAAAGAAACAAAATGGGTAACCACTCTTAAAAAGAATCTAATACTTTGCTTCTGTACCAGACACAAGTTGCTATTTCAGTGTATAGACCTTTTCTGCAATTCGGCAATGTAAAGACGTCTTGCTTGAATGTACTCCTCTGTCTTTTCCTTACAAGAAAAGCAAATCCACGCTTCAGATGGTAAGTCTATAACTGGAGGAACCACACAGTCCGGATGAAAAAGCTTGTCACATTCAGAACAATGGAGCAACTTCTTCCTTTCCTAGTTTCATCACCAGACAAGTTATTAAAATCTCGTAACCCTCAACGGTAATCAAGCTATCAGAGTTAAAAGTAAAGTACATCTTCCCCACTGCATATCTGACATATCTGGAACTCATCATCAGAATCATTAGAATCGTCAGCAGAGTCAGCTGCATTGAAAACACTAATGATTAGAAATGTACAGACCTTGAGGTTATAAAATTCGAATGATTGAAGAAACAGACCAAGATGGGGCAAATACAAAGACTAGAGATCTGAGGATAATACTTGTCCCAAAACATGATAATGTCATCCCTTAAGCAATTTCCAATATTGGAGATATATAGTAATACTAATACATAGGGGATAAATTAATAAGCTTATTAGCTGCTACGTAGATTTCCAGTTCAATAGATACGTTTTCCAGCGCTTAAAGAACTACATTCAAAACTTCCCATATTATTTTTCACTACAGCCTAAGCATCAATATTGTGTCTGTTCAGTATGTACCAGAATACATGTTTTCACTAGGAAACCCACCTTCAGACTCCAAATCACTTTCATTATCACTATCTGGTTTCCACTTTGCCATCTTTCTTACTCTCCCTCTAATTGAAACACCAGGTGAAGCTGAATGCCTCTTCCTCTGAAGTTCTTTAACACTATCATCCTCTGTAAAAGTTCAAAAGAGGCATACTATGAACATGAAATAAAAACCACCAGGGATTTAAAAGCAAAACCTCTTACAGAGAGTAAGTTACCTGACAGAGGTTCAGGCTGCTCGGGTAAGGGATAATTCTCTTCCACAAATTTCAACAAGAGCTCTCGAGGTCCCGAGACAAAATCATCAAGCTCAAGACCCTATGCCAAGAAAAAAGGGGGAAAAGATTATCAATACGTAGACATTAGTTAGATGGAATCAAAAAAGGATACTTAATATTTTTTCCAAAAGTAGTATGAAGAGAAACACACATATTTATTTACAGCCTCTTCGGTTCGAGCCTCTCCAGTACTCTGAAGGCCAATAACTACACACTTGTTTGTTGACAAGGCTTTCTTAGCTAACCTCACAGTTACAGGGACTTTAGCTGACATACACAGGTGTCTAAAGAAACGCTGCAGTAACAGACATGAAATAGATTGACCAATCAGCAACAGTAATAACATTGTCTAACTTTTGCCTGTGGTAAGATTATACCTGGTGGCTTGACCAGTATAATCTCCACAACTGACTAGAATTTGGTTTCTCGTTAGGGAGAAAAGCACTTGCTGACAACAACTCTATCCGTAGCTCTGCCCAAAATTCTGCAGACTTATTGTACATTGCCTACAGAAGAAAGCGAGTAATACAGCACAAAAGTCCTGATTTTAATTTTTCGACAGGGATCTCTAAACTATAAACAGGGGAACACTCGAAATAATGAGCTTGCTTGCCAAAAAATATCAAAGCACCATTGAAAATTATCTAATCCCAATAAAGCAGACAGAAATTAATGTAAGAACTTGGTTCAAGCTACCTCAGAGACCCCCTACTCTTCATATATACTACTTTGTTGAGCTTACACGACATTTATATAGAGCTAGATAGTCAATTAAGATATGAGAAGCAATCAAGCAACATAATATTAGATAGAAGATGATTTACCTCCATTCCTGCTTCTAAACGAGCTTCAACAATCTCAAACTCAGCCCCTTTGTAACTCAGGGTTCGGCATACATACATCCCCCTATTACATAGAAGGGGTGTTAGAATGAATTATGAGCAATGCAAATGGCTAAATAGTATGACACGGCTTGTAAAACCTCGCTTTCATATCCATGGCAACCAATTCCAACGCTCCTGTCCCACCTTTATCAAGGGCACCTGCACAAAGTTGTGTTAAAGTTCCATTCCAAGTTATGCAATGCATAAGGTAGAGTAAGAGAAGCGAAGTAATTATTAGAATTCAGTGAATGCGGTCAAACTTCATTTAATGAAATATTTTGTATATGCTCTAGACAGAAGCTAAAACCTGACACTTAAATGAATTCATGTTTATCGAACTATAAGATAGAACGTACTAATCCAAATGTTACACACACACACAAAAAAAAAAAAATCAATTAATCAACAGGAGTAGAAAAGAAAACCAACCTAGGAATTTGTTAAAATCACTAAAACTTGTTCCAGCTCCCCAAAGACCAAGCCTGACCATATAACCCATGTTTCGTGGTTCTGATGCCCCAGTAGCCGAGCAATAAATAACACGTGCTTGGGGGATCTTATCCTGCTTTTCCAGAATTCATTAGTTAGAGTCAACTAGATGGCACTAACCACAAATTAAGCATGTTAAACTAGAATATACACTATATTATCTGAAACCGAGAAAAAGTACAACCCAAAAAGACAAGTCGAAGTATATAATCTCTCACTCTTCAGAGCCAAGAGCAATATTAAAAGCAACACTGATAAGAACATTCAGTTTCAAGTAGCCAGACCTGAATGTCAACAACTGCCTGTCCGATGCGTGTCGGCTGACTCCCAGCTTCAGGTACCAAATTTTTCGCTTTATGGCACTATAAAAAAGGAAAACAAATTAGTACCTGCACAATGTACTAAAGATTAGAGGTTGGCCCAAAATTGATAAAACCAGTGATCAAGCAACTTACAACGACAGGGTATACTCAAATTGTTCAATTCACAAAAAAAGGGGGATGATGATTTTAACGCAAATAATTTAATATACTTCATTCATAGAACTGTTACCTCATCAAAGATCAAGAGACCATCAAATTCTGGTCCACACCATTGAACAAGCTGCTGTAAACGAGAACGGCCCTTCTCAGAGGAAGCAATGAGGCTATTGTATGTCAAGAATACCACTCCTTCTTTAATACCAACATTTTTCGAGTCAAGCTTAGAATAGGGTAGCTTGTTCAAAGGATTCACTGCACGTCAAACATATTGTTATTTAGTTGCAGAAAAAACAAACTGGACATTTGTTCACTTGAATGAACTTATCCATCGACATGGTTCCCTTGATTTGTCGTATTTTTCCATCTCCTAATATTCTATTAAAATTCCAAGCTCAAACCTATAAAGGATTAATGAGACTAAGAATCAAATATCCTATTGGACTATTCTAAAGTTACAGTCCAACTTTTATTTACCTGAAATTTTCATGAACTGCACAAACATCAGCTACCCATAACATTCTCTAGGCATGAAGACACCATAAACAAAGTTCAGGGACCCATTACCTTTATCAGTAAAGAAAATAAGTTCTCTAAAAATACATGTGTACTCTACATCGTAATATTAAAGCATGAGTCAATTTATCCATTCAGCAAAGTCAGAATCTCATTCTGATCCAGTCTACTCTATACCATCCACTTTCAAAATTTTCTATTCAACAATGAGCCAGAAAATAATTTATAGCATAAGCTATATGTAATTATGTATAACATATGAAGCATTTGTGACCCAAGAAAATAAGCGAATTACAAACTTAATTTACAGCCAAAATCAAGATAATACCTCCAACGCATGTAGCACCCACATCATCCAAGTCCCTTCTTGCATCATATTTCAAGTCTGAGCCAATAGAAATCCACCTATGTAAATCATAAAGGAAAAGGAGCAAATAGTATTAGAACTCATCCTACTTTAAGTTATCTAAGAAACCAAAAAAGGACACCGTAGACACAATTATGCAAATGTAGTATAATCATAAGTCAGATTGAATTGAGCTAACAATATCTTATCAAGGATGTAAATGGCGCAGAAGTATCTTTCTACAAGACTTACAAAGCTTTCCTCCTTCCATGTTTCCAATTTTCCCAAATCAACCCGGCAATTGTTCGCCCTTTGCCCACACCAGCACCATCTCCAACAAAAAAGCCTGCTCTGGTACCATCAGCAAGGTGCTGGAGATGCCTCTGTAATAAAAAAAAAACCATTGTCATACAGGTAGAAGATACGTTTAAATGCCATTAACCAAACTTTTTGCCATTTAAAAGCAACCTGGCAAGCGTAAACTAATGTCTCAATCTGCAAACACGATAAAGCCTTTGACCTTTCAAGCTCTTCCTTGATTTTGAGATCATAAGTAGGCTCTGGGGGTTGCACTGCAGATAGAGATGATGTTTCCACAATTGGATCAGGATGAGGAGGTCCGATCGAAAGTTTTGGGGGACGCTTCACAAAGAAACAAATTAGTATCATCAAAAACATTGAACAGACAGAAAAAGATGATCTCAAGATGAGGCACTCACATAATCCATAAACGTTTCTCCAGCCGTTCCACCTTCATCTTCTTCTCTCTCCACTTCAATAGCTTCCTCATTGACTTCTTCGGGAGGAGGCGGAGGCGGGACTGTGGGAGCAGCAGGAGTAGGAGGATTAGAATGAGATTGAGAAGCAGTTAAAGACCGATTAAGCTTGGAGACATCAACAGCGAGCTCGACATGGCACTGAGGACACGAGAACCGAGTGAGTCCATGAGGCACATTGAGGATAGCCTGACAGTTAGCGCAAGGCAATTGCATCTTCGTCGGATCGATTCCATGTGCCGGAACCGGAGGCCTAGGTAGATTAAGAGGCTTAAGCTGCTGTTGAATCGGTGGCGGAAGCGTCTGAATTGGCTGTGGTGGTTGTTGTGGAGACTGCGGAAACTGCGGCCGTGCCCTAGAAAGAAGCTCCGGCGGCAACATTTGGGGAAGTTGACAAGTCGGACACGAGAACTCCACAACGCCGGTTTTCACCCTCAGAATCACGCGACAGCCTGCGCACCTAACCTGTACATCGCCTCTTATTACACCTCCGGCGGCGGAATGCGGCTGAGCTGGGAGCGGCGGAGGCGGTTGAACAGGCGACTGCGTCATGAGCCGCGGCGATTGATCTTAAGAGAGATCCGTGAGAGGCCTTAGGATCTTGTGGCGTTGAAGGAGATAATTGAGAGAGGAAGACAAAAAAAGTATAAATCCAGTGTAAGTAATGAATTTCGTCAGAGCGCGAAAGGTTCTTCTTCGACTCCCTTCTCGTTTTTTTTGGTTTCAGATTTTCTTCCCTTTTTCTAATATTATTTTGGGATTGTTTGGTTCATCTAAAACTAATTATAATTACCCAAGAGGAGTCGAAGTAGGAAGATACAAAACCACTTCCGTACCGGTTGGGGTAATGGTAAGTGATGGGTTGATGGATCACGTGTCATCACGTGACTTGCCAGCTCACCGTTCGTTAGTTTGTGTGGGCTTAAAATAATAAATCCACATAAGTTTTGGGTTTGTGAACTTTGAGACCACTTAGTTGGGCCTAAAAGGGTTACAAAAGGGCTGATAGATGGGCCTATTTGTAAATTAAACCTTTTAAACATATCTACCAAGAAGTGTACAAATTTCTGTCTGGTTTGTTCTTCCCATTCAATTACCAAACAGCCAACTACCAACAACCCCAATGAATATACTTTCTTGGGATTGGAACGATTCATTTTCACACAACGTGTGAAAATTAGAACAGAAACACAATTATCTCTAACAAAAATCAAACAGCCAAACGTTTAACCATCGGCATCAATATCCAAACGAGACAAATTTGAATTATTTTGTTATTCAAGAAATCCATGTGTTATAGGTGTAAACTGTAAAATGAGATTGTTTCATCAGAGTGGTGCTTTGATGGCTCATTCTTAGAAACACTTTTCAACTAACCAAAAAAAAAGATATGTGGTAAGTCTTAATGTAATCAAGTGATAAATACTAAATTAAATCTACATTAATTTCACATGTGTTTTCAAATTCTTCACCATTTCATGCAATGACATTATTAACGGCGACTTTACTCCGCCGGTCTTTGCACTCTTCCTCGTCCATAGTGTCACATAGATCACTCCCTCTAGTCTCTGGCAATCCAACTGCAAACAATCCCAACAAACCTATAGCAAGACCAAACAATCCGAACGACCAGAACGCGTTTTTCCGACCAGCTGCTACCATAATAGGGCTGAAAACTCCACCAAGCACCAAAGCCTGTCTAGCCATTGCGATAGCCGAGTTTCTCACACATGTCGGAAACAGCTCGATCGTGTATATCATCTCCATGTTAAAAGCCGAACACGCGCTAAAGTAAGAGATTAGCTCTAACGCCAACTGTAACGCCCCGTGGTTTCCAATTCTCATATTATGTAACGCAAATATGAGAACGCTAGAGACTCCACCTAAAGCCGTAAATCCGATAAGCGCGTTTCTCCTACTGAGTTTATCGACTAGGAAAAGCGTGATGAGGTTCGCTGGTAAATCCATCAACGCATTAAACGCTGCACTTAAATAGATGTTGAAATCAAGATTCGATAACGCTAAAGGCATCCCGTAATAGACCAAACCAATCCCGAACGCAATGGCCATTACCGCGGATAATCTCTTAAGCGCCCATCTTTTCTCTACCAACACCTTCATGGTCGTGAAGATGTTAACATTAGTACTAGGCTTCTCTTCATCTTCTTCAAAAGGTAAGCTCGAAAAACTCATAGATATTGCACCACCACTGCTTACATCAGTAGACGGAATCGAAGCAACCCTTTTGAGAATCGAAATAGCTTCTTCTCTACGGCCTCTAACGAAAAGCCACCTTGGAGACTCACAAACGAAAAACCGAACAAGAACGCAGTATATTATCGTTGGAATCGAAGTCCATGCGTAGAGAATCCTCCAAGAACTTCCTCTGTTCATGTAAGCCATCAAAGGAAGAGACAAAAAGCCAAGCATGAATCCGAAGAAACTCATTATCCCTACTCGTCCTCGCCATTTCTTCCCAACTAATTCCGTCGAAAGAACGAGCGCACATGTCCCTATCGTCGCTCGACCAAATCCATTAACGAATCGAAGAACAGCGTAAACCCAAATGTTTGGTGAGAAAACCGTTAGCATCGTTGATATCGCCATAACGAGACAGGACAGAAACAACATGTTTTTACGACCCAAGGAAGAATCAGCAAGTGTTGAGAGAACCAAACCTCCGATTAAACATCCGACGAAGAAAGAACTCTCCGGTAAGCCCTTGACGAAAGAGCCGGCGCATTGGAGACCCCATTCGGATATAACAGAGACGTGAGGAGAGTAATCCCAAGACCATGCGGTTTTGGGGAGGATACAGATGTTGGAGATGGATTCATGGCAGATCGAGTTCGAGTCGGTGCAGTGCCACGTGGGTTCGGAGTCTGTAAACACAGAGATGAAAGTTTGTTGAGCGTCGAAAACACCGGAGAATGAGACTAAAGCCGCTTGAAGAAACTGAGCCCACCCAAAGCTTCCAATGTAACTCTCGATTGTGTCGTCGAGAGATCTCGGTGATGACGAGTTGGAATCGGTCAGAAGCGGCTGAGTTGGTTCTGCCATGTTGCACGAGTTTTCACCTCTCTTTTTTCTTTTTCTCTCTTTTTTTGTTTGTTTGTTTGTTGGGATTTCTTGTTTGTTTTGTTTTGTTTTGTGGAAGCATTTGAGACGGCGAGTCTTCCGTCCTCCTTTTATAAAAGGAAAGCTCGGAAAGTGTTGACTTTTCCACGTTGTAATCAAGTTAAATTTTTATTTTCTAAAAATGTGGTGTACAAATTGTTTACAGTGTTATGACTCCATATAATTGTTGTAATCGGATAAATATTTCTTTTTGAAAACATAAACGCGTGTAAGAAAAAGAGTAATGCTTTTCTGTGTTATATTAATAATCAGAGTATAAATAATCAGACCAGTGCAAATTCTGTTAATTTAACCAATTTCGATTCCCCAATTTTGTTTGATATTACATTTTCTAATTTAGATAGTGATGACATTGGTGTGATTATTCTGTGGATAATGAGCCTGACGTTACTATGAATCGTTTGTGGGTAAGGATGAAAACATCTAATTCATTTTTTAAAAATTTTTTCTCTTTTTGGAGTCAATAGTTTTATACTTTTATCATCATCGCTTTCTCTATATATATATATACAAGACTGATGGTAATAGTATCTAAAATATCCACGAATTTAAGAAAATAAATTAATCCAGAGCCTCCAGATAATTAGTTTAAGAGCCGCCTCCAGAATAATCTACGTTTAAATTCAAGTGTATAATAACGGGTATTTGGCTAAAATTTCTAAAACAAGGCTTTTGAATGTTGACTATAATATATTATTACGTATAATATAAACGTAAGTAGGCATTGAAGATATTTACATATTTACCTATTGTTCTATAATAAAATAAATAAAACAAGAGTTCGCCGATTCTCAGTTCTACTTTTTGTCCAAAGCAAAATCAAATCTACTGACTAATCCCGTTTGATCGATGAATCGTGGCCATACAAATAATATTATTATCTTCACTTGTCTCTTTTGTTGTGAGAAAAAACCATTTGATATGATTAAAAGTAGTATTAATCATTAATCACGATGGTAACGTGGCAACTGGTAAGACAAATCATATCAATATCAAATATTCACACTTTGATCGAGGCAGAGACTCGACAATGTCGAGATGCAAAAAAAAGTAAACAAGAATAGCGATTCTGCTGAACTAAACAATACGATATATCCCGAGTTGATTAGCGCACTGGTTAGCTTTGGTCCTGATCTCTATTAGAATCAATCTAGAGTTCGAATAAAAAAAACTATACATGTATACTAAAAGAAAATCGATAAAACAAGTTAACAAAAATAGGATGAAGTAAATGTAATTCCATGTTCATAATTTTGCAAAAGAATATTATTTTTTTGTTCGAAGTTAGTACTTCGCTAGTTGCACTACATACATGCATACAGTATTTAAAAGCAACAACGAACACAACAACATGAAAGATGAAGAGAACACGTCATTTAGAAGGTCACGTGACAGTGAAAATTGAATGTTTTCCTTCTTTATATGGTCAGGTATATTCTTCAATGTAAATGTGATGTAGTACTGTTTGGTTTACTTTGTTTTCGTTGGTGTGGGCTAAGGATAAATTCCCAATAAATGATCGGAATAGTACAAATTAATGATGTGGGACACGTGCCCACTCCTTCCCTGCTGGCATCTTCCTAGTCTGACCTTAATACTTGTTGGGCCATGATGGAATTTATGGGCTGAGAACAAAGTTTGTTTGGGCCCAATAGAAGATATACGGAATTTTATATTTTTATATAGACCGATTGTAAAAATAAAATATTGTAAAGATGTTATTGATACCTTGATTTATGAAAAATAGCATACTTATCTCCAAATCAATCAACCAGTAATCATTCTTTAAAAATCACATACTTATCTCCAAATTTTTAGATTTTACATAATTATCATATATCATACAAAAGATCTATTTAACATATATAGAAGATTCTTACCAAAAAAAAAAAA
>Ga0041059_1001723_pt1 | contig 17076 bp, 15 predicted proteins | sample AraColnosormetaG_FD_56232 | JGI IMG/M metagenome (GOLD analysis project Ga0041059, IMG submission 56232) | Arabidopsis roots microbial communities from North Carolina, USA - Col MF nosort | ecosystem: Host-associated > Plants > Roots > Unclassified | place: USA: North Carolina | collected...
GCAGCAGCGGCGGAGGAGGAAAATTGTGCTCGCTCTCTCTTCTCTCCGGAAGTGGCGCCGGTAAATTCAGTGTCAGAGCTCTAGTTAGGCCTGATGATACCAACGACGCTGACTCCGTCGGCGATGGGTTTCTGTCAAAATTCCACTCGGAAATAGAGAGGTAATCTCTTCAAAAAGCTATACCCTTTTGATTTCATTGGTTGTTTCATCTGGTCAAGTTTGAGACCTTTAGCTCTATAGTAGAGAAGCAAAGCTCGCTGCTTTAGATGTATGTGTTGAACATTGTTTAGTGTCTTCAAAGTTTTTCATCTTTTCTTTCTTTTTGTCTACTGTGTAGATTTTAGTTGAGACTGATCTCATGGGGAGACAAGCAAGTTCTGCAGTCACGGTGACAGATGGAGAAACTGTAAGTGTGCTGCTTCATTCAATTTCCAAAACTTTGAACTTTTTTTCTTAGTTCCTCGAGTTTGTACTCTTCAGTTTAGCTTCTGTTACTTGCTTATCTCTTCATCGGTTTGTTAGATGCGGAAGCTTTGTTTCATTTTCTAATCTGTCTACTTGTCATTGTAGATTGTCTACACATCCGTGTTTGTCTAGCTGATGTTCCAAGTTAGCCATCAGATTTTCTTCCCCTTTATGTTCACTATCAGGAGCGATTCTCAGCTGTAAGTCGAACTTGGCAAGTGTTTTTCGACCCTTTGCTATTTTGGAGTAATGATGTAAGAAGACCATATCATTGCCTAAATGATGATCTGAATGGACCTTCTTATGGTACAGTGGTGGATTTTTTAAGCGACAAGGGAGAACCAAAGATCACGAGGAGGTATGTACTAATGATGGTTTTGGTTTCTACAGTGAAACTCAGATTTTATCCTGGGTATGGTTCTTCTCCGTGTACTAATGATCAGCTATCTGTCTATTCAATACATGTAATGTAAAGGCTTCCGGTTTTTTGTTGAACCATATAGTGATGCTTGTTGATCTCATGTAAGTTTTCCATCTATTACGCAAGATCTGTTATATGTTAACATGGTTAAGATTACCAGCACCAGTTATGGGGTTGAATCCATTCTTTGTATATGGAACATTGTTTCACTTAGATTGCTAAAGTTGTAGGAAGAGAAGAGTATGCGTTAGCATATAAATCAAATTGATCAAAAATGTTTAAACTGTTGTGATGTGAATATCAGAAGATAGCAAATCAAAATGCATTTATAACCCTGTTGATTTTACCAAAACGAAGCATTGGATGATGTGTGTGAAATGTCAGAAGATAATCAAAGATTATAGGAGTATATTTTTATATTCCGTTGTTATGCAGCTGCTTGAGAAAGAAGAATTTGTGGAGGCGGTAGTATCGCAGACTCCACTTGATTTAGAAACCACCATACATCTTGGCTGAGTTATGTAAAGACTTGGCTGATAGTTTTACGAGGTTTTTAGAATAATCAAGTTTAGTTCTGCGAATTTAGGTGACTAGATATTTTCTTGTGATTGAGGAAGTAATAAACACTCATTTACTTGTCCCTTTGATTTGTTGATTGAACTTTAGCTCAACTTAAAAGTGGTTAGCTTTGCTGAATCTGCCCAGTTATATTATTGTTTCCAGTTGATTGGAATTGGTTCACTATAGATTATGTTTTGTTTTTGGTTTTTATAAGCTAAAGGTTTGTTCTTTTTCATGGAAAGAACAATCATGAGATGTCAACATGTTATTGATCTTTAGAATCGTTTCATTCAATGGTCAAGTCATTTTGTAAACGAATTTGTTTTTTTTTCTTTGTCTTTTTCGACTTGGTTTCTCTGTAAGATTCTTGTTCCTTGAAGTGATGAGGTTTCTATTAGATAAGAGTTGATTAGAATGATATAATGTGCTCATGGTGACTCTCATCCTTGCACGTCCCTGTGGTTTATGAAAAGCCATATTGCTTTCCTCTTTAGCCAAATTGCGTGTTAATATCCTTCCCGTTGCATTTGATTCTATATCTTGTTTCTGTTTGATTTTTATGCATCTGTCACCTCCATGATAGTTTCTCTTGGTTAATGGCTGAAACAAGTTTAGTTTTGGATAGAGAATCAAAGAGTCTCTTCTTGTTCGTTTGTATCTTTCCTCTTGCGGTATATGTTGAAGAACTTTAGGGAAACAAAGTGAATGAAAGCTAAGAGTTTTTTTTATGACCAAAGGCAAAACAAAAAGTGAAGAATATTCCTTTGGAAAGTTTTGAAAGGGAAATACATATAGGATATTAACTAGGCGAATGGAATTTTTTCACTCATACAGAGTCATTTTCTGTATATATAACTTAGTGATTGTGAGTTCTCATATTGCTTCTATGTAACACTCCTTGTAAAGCTAAATAGCCCTTTTGTGCTAAGTCTCTGATATCTATTGTTATCTTCTCAATACTGCACTTGTTCAATGACACTTGCTAGCGATTTTGGTTTTCCATCCGCTATATCTTCATCTTTTACAATTCTAGAAGAGAGATACCACAATAACTTTCCTAACACTTTGTGTGTTTCATCAGGACAGGAATCGATGAATAACAACCCCGTCCCCTGTCAGGTGTTTCCTCTGGTCTCTGGTGGTAGTTCTGGTGGGAATTTGTTTTCATCTTCTTCCGGATTCTGCAATGGTGTCTATGTTTCATCTTCCTCCCAGGCACGGCCATCTGTTTCTACCGTGCCAAGAGACAGAATTACTGTTGCTCACGTCTCTGGTGAAGGGCAGAGGCAGGAATGCCCTGTGGAAACACATTCCTTGCAATTGATCAATCAACCTCAAGAACAGAAAATTATGACTTGGTCTTCAGACCAGATTCGGGGCTTCTTCGATTTTCCTGTTCCAGATCCACAAGCAGCGAGCAGCAGAACTATGGTTTCATCCAAGGAAGTGCTTTCAAAATGCGAATGGCCAGACTGGGCGGATCAGTTGATCTCTGATGATAGTCTTGAACCAAATTGGTCGGAGCTTCTAGGTGATCCTAATGTACTCAATCTATATTCAAAGGTTCGTTTCTTTCAGCTAAATATGAATCTCTACGCTTATTTCAGCTAAATATGATTCTTCTATTAAGACTGACTCTGATAATGTCTTACAGATAGAAACACAGTCTTCTGATATAGCAAGGCAAGAGATCGTCTTTAGAAATCAGCATCAGGTGGATCCATCAATGGAGCCGTTTAATGCCAAAAGCCCACCAGCTAGTTCAATGACATCTAAGCAAAGAATGCGTTGGACACCAGAACTTCATGAAGCATTTGTCGAAGCTATCAATCAGCTCGGTGGTAGTGAACGTGCGTATGCCCTTTTTTTTTCCTTCTCATGCCTGCAAAATTTAGCTGAACAACTTATTATTATTCTCTTGGCTTATAATTTCAAACCACAGGAGCCACCCCTAAGGCTGTTTTGAAGCTCATCAATAGCCCTGGGTTGACCGTTTATCATGTCAAAAGCCATTTGCAGGTTACTATTCTCCATCTATGTTTTCGGTTTGTATGCTTACAGCTCATCTTAAACGTCTTTATATTATTGGCTTGTCCAGAAATACAGAACTGCAAGGTATAAACCAGAGCTTTCCAAAGATACAGGTACTTGAGGCATCTAAGGATTCAAACTGTCTTCTCAATATTTCACATAAGCTTATTATACTTTGGAAACATAATGGCATTTAAAAGACTCTTGTGTGATGAAACACGTCTTTATACATAATCAGCTTTTCTTCTTGGACAGAAGAACCTCTAGTAAAGAATTTGAAAACCATTGAAGATATCAAATCTCTTGACTTGAAGACGTAAGGAACATTTTACTTCTCTGTCAGAACAGACTAAGTATCACCTAGGATAATATTTCTTCATATCTAAGATTTTTTTTTTTTATTCTTCTTCAGGAGCATTGAAATCACTGAAGCTCTCCGGTTACAGATGAAAGTTCAAAAACAACTCCACGAGCAACTTGAGGTATAATAATTCAAACTGCCTAAAAGAAGCTTTTATAAAACAAAACAGTGTCCTTTCCTCTTCATTTGTCTGATTTCTTAGTTTTTGGTTTTAGCTGGTGATTTTGATCTTATATTGGTCTTAATACAATGCAGATCCAAAGATCACTGCAGTTACAAATCGAAGAACAAGGTCGGTATCTTCAGATGATGATTGAGAAACAACAGAAGATGCAAGAGAACAAAAAAGACTCTACTTCCTCATCATCAATGCCAGAAGCTGACCCTTCAGCTCCATCACCAAACCTTTCACAACCTTTCCTCCATAAAGCAACCAATTCAGAACCATCAATAACTCAGAAACTGCAGAATGGTTCTAGCACAATGGATCAAAGTGAATCTACTTCTGGGACTAGTAATAGAAAACGGGTTAGAGAAGATTAGACATCTCATGAGTATGATCCAAAGATGTTGCAAACATATGTAATTGTGTATATAAAATTGAAAATATCACAGCAGCAAGAAAATGAAAATTTCTTCTTAATGGAGATGACGTGGACAAATCACTGTCGAGTTGGAATGTTGTCGGCTGATGAGTCAGCAATTTAGATGACGTGGCTAAAGAACATCCTTATTTATGACGTAATTAATAATGATCTCTCGAAATGCGTCTTTTCTTCGTCTGTTCTATCTTCTTTACCAATTTCTGCAATTCTGGAGAAGCTAAAGGTCTCAATCTCTCAGTCAAAAACAAAAGGTCTCTCCTTTATTAAACTATCTATCACTAACTAGAAGAAGAGATTAGAGGAGGAGGAAGAAGATGTTGTTTCAGGTGGGAGGTGAAGGCACACGCCCCACCTTCTTTGAGATGGCTGCTGCTCAGCAACTTCCTGCTAGCCTTCGCGCCGCTCTCACCTATTCCCTCGGCGTATAATGCCCTTCTCTACCTACGTCTCTTTTCGATTTTGAAATTTGGTACTTATCTGTATGATTCTTATATTTGTTTGCTGTTTCGTGATTTTTTAGGTTTTTGCTTTGAGACGATCGTTTCTCCATAAGATTTTAGACTATGAGGATGAATTCTTTGCTGCTCTGATGCTTATTCTTGAAGGACACAGCTTACGAACCACAGGTAGCTTCTGGATTCTGTTTTAGGTTTTGTGTGAGAGTGTACTGGAACTTTTTTGCTTATAACAGTTAGAGGTTTGTGAATTGTTTCAGATGGTTCCTTTGCTGAATCATTGTATGGTTTAAGGAGGAAATCAGCGAGATTGAGATTGAGGAAAGACAGTGCCAGGAAGGATTCTAGCGAAGAAGTTCAACATTCTGGTTTAGAGAAGCGTCAGAGAATCCTTTCTGTTGTGTTTCTGGTACTGACTCTTTCCTAAATGCTATAACTTTGTAAATGCGTATATGTTGAAAGCATAAAGCTTATGCCTTTAAGCTTGGTTACTGCCTTTTTCTAGGTTGTGTTACCGTATTTCAAGTCAAAATTGCATGCTATATATAATAAAGAAAGAGAGGCTAGGCTCCGGGAAAGTTTATGGGGTGCAGAGGATCAAGGATTTGATGAAGCTGACTTCTTCACAGGGGATGATTCAATTGTTTCAAGAGAGCCTAGTGGGAATGAAGAGCTTTCTGTTCGAGTACAATTAGCTACCAAAATTAAAAAGTTTATAGCTGTCTGCTATCCTTGGATACATGCATCAAGTGAAGGTAATTGTGGATTTATGTGAGCATCGACATTTCGACTGCATAGTAGCTGATGATTCTTTAACATAATTACGAGCACTTCTTAGTTTACACTGATTAGCTTCGTGCGTAGACTTCTATCTCTGAGTTTCATTGGCATGGAGAATTTTATTTGATCTGTATCATTTATAATGAGCTTATATGGGATCCTCTGTGTAGGATTATCGTTCACTTACCAGCTCTTATATCTGCTGGACGCTACTGGATTTTATTCTCTTGGGCTACAAGCTCTTGGGATTCAAGTTTGTAGAGCTACAGGGCAAGAACTGGTATTAACTTCCTCCTTTCTGGTTGAAATTTCGTGTCACCATTATCTTACTATGCACCCCATAGAATTAGGGCGCTTTGGCTTTGTTGGATGGTATTATTTAAAATTCTACATACATCTTGCTGCAAGATGTTATACCATCATTGACTGACCCATAAAAACCTTTCAAAGTGGTAAATTTACATGTGTTATGTCTTAACACACTTTTTTTCTTCGTCTTTACCTTTTTTGATGCCAAGATAGATGGATACATCCTCAAGGATTTCAAAGATTCGGAATCATGAGCGTGAGAGACTTCGTGGTCCTCCATGGTTAAAAGTATGATTTCACTTTTCTTAAACTTCATGTAACCTAAGGAATGAGATAGGCTGATTCCTACTACTGCTTACACTTTAGTGATCCAACGTCTGACAGTATTGTTTTGAATATTGAATTAGACGGTGCAAGGGGCACTTCTTAGCTGCTCATATGCTGTGCTTGACTATGCCCAAACCGGTCTAATTGCAGCAGTTTTTATCTTCAAAGTAAGTATCCATAAATGTCCCAGTTTATGTTACTTCTCTTATTTCACTGTCTTAAAAGCTTCCAGCAGAAGTAGGTTCCTTTAGGAAATGAAGGTCCTAAGCTTAAATTACATTAGATTAGATTTTGTATGCTACAGCCACCGCTAAATCCATAAAGCTTATTGCTATACTTATGGCGTTTTTGACTCTCGGTAGATTTTTCATCGCATAATCATTTAGTTGAACCTAAACATCTAGCTCATTTTCGTGTGTTTTTGGTTTTGTAGATGATGGAATGGTGGTATCAATCCGCTGAAGAGAGATTATCAGCTCCAACAGTGTACCCTCCACCTCCACCTCCTCCAGCCCCAAAGGTAATCAATCAGGTAGCATTATCTGAAACTTATGTAAACATCACTCAGTCGACTTTGTCAAAGTTTTTGTTTTTCTGTAACAGATGGCCAAAGAAGGAATCCCTCTACCTCCAGACAGATCCCTCTGTGCTTTATGCTTGCAAAAACGTGCAAATCCATCAGTTGTCACTGTCTCTGGATTTGTTTTCTGCTATTCTTGCGTATTTAAGTATGTTTCAAAGGTGAGTTCTCCAAATCATTACTCTCTATTCCCAAACCCCAACCTTGGTATTAGCTTATATCCGTCTTCTATGGTAATCACACAGTACAAGCGATGTCCGGTGACATTGATTCCAGCCAGCGTTGATCAGATTAGGAGGTTGTTTCAGGACACTTAGGACCAGTCTATTTAATGGTTTTAAGCCAACAGTGAGAGTTCCATCATCGTTCTCCCATGCAAGTTAGAGTCTGAACCAGAAGAGCTAAAAGACTGCCAAGTGAGACACTAATACCCCAATTGATTTTATATATATATATGGATAAGCTTTCATTTAGAGCTCACCAAGTCTGGGATCAAGTGCTTCTTGGATTGAAAGAAAGCTGTGTTAATCCTAATCAAAGCTGATTCTGATTAAAACAGAGAAGGCAGACAAATGGTTACTTTTTTCTTTCTTAGTTTCAGCTTCGAAATTGTTGTCTATTGCACAATGGGGGATGATATTATTGTTCAGGATGGAAAAATAAAATTTATATACTGATCAAATTTATAAAGAAAAGGATGGAAGAGATGATTGGAGTTCAAACTTTCATAGCTCATTATTGAATTAGCTTTGCACTTTTGCTCCTGAACCGAAAAAGTTTTCTGATTAATGTCAAAAATTTCAAAGTCGATTCAGAAATGGTTTAGGAATGCTGGGGGAGTAAGAGGAGTCAAAATCGAACCGAATAGAAAAAAAGGATTAATCATTAAGAGAGAACAAAGATGTTTGTTAAAGGAATTTCAGAAATAACATGACATACAAGAGCAATAAACAACACTACCAAAAGCCTTTTCTCAAGGCCACAATGATGGCTCAAAAAGTGAACATCTTTGAATCCAGCCAAAGCAAAACCTGAATGCAATGATTCAGTTACTCCGGACTCATCATTCTTCGGCTACATGATTTGAACGGGTACCCGAGTCACTAGCACCAGCGGCTTTTGTAGCCGCTTGTTTCTTCCTCCTGCTCTTAGCTTTCTTAGCTTTCATTCGACGTTTCTTCTCAGCTGAATCGATCCATTTGTAATCTGAAGGTATCAAGAAAGGGTCAGCCTCGTCTTTGTAACGGTTACTATCATTGTCACTTGATTTGCCACTTCTCATCCATGAGATCCATGATGGTGATGAGTTCTCTGAAGAAGACGACTTTGCATCATGAAATACCGGACTAGAAGGAGGTGTTGAGAACTCCTCCTCAGCTGCCTGAAGTTCTTCAAATTTGGTGAAAGTAACAACAACTCGAACCGTAGGAATAATGGGAATGGCGAGCTGCACATAAATTACCGATAAGAATAAACCCTAGAGAGTGATTCAATCATATCAGTAACATACAATTTACGAATTGAAAAAGATTTATACCTTTACAGGGAATGTGCCTAGCGGAAGTTTAGTTGTGAGAAGCTCTCTGAGTCTCCTAACGGCTTTAACCTTGTTAGCTAATATGTCAAGGAGCGGTAAAAGCTCGTCTGTCGTAAGAGGAAAGTCCGGTGTTAACCACAAGACCGGTCTTAGTCCTTTCTTGTATTCACTCTCACGCTTAACCTCATCTCCGGCAACACCTTTCTTCTTCTTCTTCTTCTCCTTTCCTTTCTTTGCGTCTCCATGATCCTCATTTGCATGATCAGATACCATCGAAGATTTCTGGCTTTTCCCTTTCTGGTTCCCGTCTTCTGGCGCAGACTTTGAGCCTTTCTTGAGCTTTGTATCTTCAGTGTTTGAGCCTTTCTTATTCCAACCAAACCAGCCCTTCTTATCCTTGAGAGCTCCGTTTTCCTGTTGATCAGTAACTTCACACTCTTCATCTTCAATGGCATCGGAATTTCCAGTCTGAAGCGCGGAATTCAATTGGAGTCTTTCCTCAGGTGTTAGTACGTCTTCAAAGCCGTCGGTCTCTGCACCATTTGTTACAGCAGTTCGCTCTTCATCAACCGCAAAGAGCTCTTCATCAGTCATTGCACCGGGAACCCGTCTAGATTTGACACTCACCATCACATGAAGCATATCGTAAACTTTTGCTTTCCAATTCCCAACCATCTCGGTTCTCTCTTGCCGTCTCCAATTCAAATGAGAAACCAGCTCAGCTTGAGTTACATCGATTCCAGGTCTATACATATTAGTCTGAGACATCAAAGCCACTTCATGAGCAACCTCAGCATCTGTTGGTTGCGCACCAGCTCCTTCCAAAGCATTTGTCATTTCTTTTTCCTTATGCGAAAGAACAATCAACGAGCCCGGAGATAGGGACATTTTACCATCTTCAGACGAGTAACCATCCCCTAGAAAGAGAAATGTTTGATCTGACCGTTGGATTTTAAACCCATCAAAACCAGCAAGAGTCATATCAGCACGGAGATTTGAACCACGTTTCCATATCCTGTAAGTATCGGAAGGAGCAATGCGGCCAATAAACGGAATGACCGAGCTCTCAAAATGAAAAGTGATCTCCATGTAAAAATCACGGATCCGAGATGCTGACGCAATGATCCGAGGAAGTCTCCTACACCATTTAGCCCAAGCAAGAGGCTGGTAATGCCGAGCAATTATCATGGCGATGGCCTCTTCTCTTGTGCAAACCGCTTCTTGTAACGCACTCCAACCATTCTCGTTCTGTAGACTCCAATCGGCACCAGCAGACATCAAAATCTCAGCAGAGACAGGATCTCTAAGACGAACAGCGAGATGCAATGGAGTTTCACGACCAGGAACATCACGGCGATCAATGACAGCTGAAACAGAATCAGCACGAGACTCAGACTCCATAGACTCAGCCTCAGTAGTAACTTCACCAGCCTTAGCTAACCGAGGAAGATCCGAAACAATTCGCCTAAGAGCAGCATGATCCCGAAGCACAACAGCTAAATGAGCAGGACTATGAGTATACTTGGAGTAATCTTCCATTGTTTATCCACAACACTCACTAAGCTCCAAAACAAAAAAGCTTTTCTGCTTTACTTCTCTCCAACCCTAATAGAAAAGGAATCAGATTCTTCCAGGAATCACAAACAAAACCCTAGAAACTCACCATATGAGCTCAAATTTGAATCCAATTCAAGAAAGCTTCCTCCTTTCTCCTCCTCAGAACATAAAGAAAAAACCCAAATTCCAATACACAAAAAGTAACAACCTTCACAACAAGCACAAGCTGTTCATCAAAAAAGTTGGAGCCTTTACAAAGAAAACACACGCCTTTTTCACTTTCGCTTTATCAAATTTTCGATTTCCTTGTGAGGAACAGAAAACTACCAGTGGAAGATCCGTTAAGCCGCTGGAGTTTTCTCACCAACCCGACCCGGAAACCTCAAAAGACAGAGAGAGGGGTACGAAGGAAGGAGCAATGGGGAAGAAGAAAGAGAGAGAATCGATCGGTGAACAATGAATGTTTGTAGCGATTGAGAAGATCTAACGGCTAGGTTCCTTTCTTCCACTTACGCCATTATTAATGCCACCACCACTACTCTCAGATCTATCTCTCTCTCTCTCTCTCTCTGCGAATTTTCTGGTCTCGCTCGACCAACAAGGGAGAAATATGGAACTACCCTTGACTTTACACTTAATTACGGTTTTACCATTTTTCATTTTTTCTTTTCTTTTGGGTTCGCTTTACGTCTGAATTTCCAGGTTGGACATTTCCACTTTGGATTCTTTTTAAGACACAGTTTCGAATAAAAAATACATTTGTTTTCATTTCTGAACCAAAGTCCAAAGATTTGCATTTACAATTTTTTAGCCACAAATGTATCTGTATTCAGAGTAAAGGATGTTATCATTGCATTTAACTTATACACGTGTGATGTGGGTATCATTAAAACCTGTCGTAATAGGGTGTGTGACATAAAAGATTCATATAATCAACCATAGGAATAGGATGCTTCATATTTATCGATATATAATCTTGTTAGTTTTGTATTAATAATCAGTACTACATAAGACTCAAATTTACGGTGCTAAAAAGGATGCTGTGAATCAAATTAAATATTTAAACTTGTTAGTACTTTTTTGGACCATCCTATAGTGATATCAAATTATTTTCATTTTCTTCTGCAGAATTTTTGTGCCAGCAAATTTGTCCCCACAGACCACAATGCAGTGTTTCCCCCAAAAGCATCTTGTTGGATATTTTTATACTTTGTTTTTTGTTCTCTCTTTACTCCAAAATGCTTAGAAATAAACTAGAGATGCAAAAGTGTCTTATACAAAGCATAAAACATCACCACAGCAAAAAATAACCCCACTTTACTTTGGTAAGTAACCATAGTTATTTGATTTTATTATATTTTTAAAATAACCACGATCTAGATCAAAGAAAAGCTTCACTTTTATTTAAATATATGAGAATACAAATGTGTTATGTTGGAAAGACGTCGGTTTATACATTGAGGTAAGACTTTGGTTGTGAATAGACAAGTCATAGTTAACATTTTATGCTAAAGATCTTCAATCTCTGTTTAACAATTTGAAAATAGCACTTGACATTTGGAATCTCTCCTCTTATTATATCCTCGTGAAAAAGACTAATAATCTTTAATCAAAAAACACACCTTTCTGAGATATATATTGTCGTGTAACATGTCACATTCTTTGCATTAAATTCTAAAATACGTTTAATAATAATGACCTGTGACAGGAAAGTTACATACAGTATGTGGTAAAACCAAATCCAAGTTAAATATTTCTGGTAAATAATATTCATATTGTTATAATGTATTGACCAATAATATCATGCCTTTCGATAAAAATAAATTCCATTTGGACTGGGTTTGGCAAAAAGTAATCAGTCTTTGCACCTCCAACTGGAAAAAAAGAAAAGAAAAGAATAACAAACATCGTGCCGTTTCCATTTGGAACAAAACAACTACGTGTTGTTCTTTCGCAAATGGAAAAGGTATTCAAAAAAAACGGCATGGAACTGTCCGCCTAAAACATAGGGCCGTTCAATTTGGCTTACCCATTGCAAAATCAAATGGCCCTTGATGACCTTGATGACCCCAAGATCAAGTAAGTAAACCTTTGTGTTCCTTGAGAAACAGGAAAGCTACGACCTTAGGGCAAATAGTTCACAGGTGATTATGTTGTCGAGTGAAGCAGAAGAGTTTCCAGCACCAAGGACAGGGACGAGATTGAAGATAGGTTCTTTCAAACTGTCCATTTTTACTCCATCACTCATCTCGTTAAGCTCTCTGAACGCAGACACAAAAATGGCCGATAATCTCTCTACGGACACACCAATACTAGTAGAGAAGTGTATTCTTAAGCTCTGCATCAACCAAAACAACAAGATATAAGCAAAGCTTTTGATGATAGGCTAACATTGTTTAAAAGAATCTCATTCTCACCGTAGTGTCTTGCCAAGAAAACGAATTTTCAGACAAGGTTTTGTTGAGAAGATATACACAGAATCTTGATACTATCTCCAGTTCTTCTTCTTCTCCCTGAAGTTTCCTCATTAGTTCAGCTGAGATAGAGAGAACGGCCACACACACTTTCCCATCAACAACTCGTTTCTGCACACAATCTTGGTGCCATTTCTCTGGCTTATATCCCCAAATACTGTAATGTCCTTCACCCGATTGATCTCGGCTGGTTTCATCTTCGGTGTCTGTATCTTCTTCCACGTATAAAATAGGTTTCACTTCAACAAGGGCCCTGGAGAACAACAATTACTGTCAAAAACCCAAAACTGTTGGGAAGATCGGGGACACGGATGTAAAGGAAGATTCTATGCAGTATTTTAACCTTTTCGGAAGATCGGGGACAAGAATGTAAAGGAACATAGGATCTAGGACATTCTGTACCCTCCGAGAAGACTTTGCCAAACCCAAGAAAGTAACAAACTTTTCATGAAGTTGGTTCCTCTCTGATTGTTTTGTGCGTGCTGAACAGAAAACCACAAAGAGTATAGCTGATGAGGAGATTGAGCAGTTAAAAGACTCTGCTATTGCTTCACTGTTCGTCAATGCTTGATTTAGCTCAGCAATTGCGCCTTCGGTTTGAAGATTCATCGTGGGAGGGTCAAGTCCTAATTGTCCAGCCATGTGAAGAACACTCTGGTGCAAAGTGGCCTGAAGTAGATGATATTGTAAGTATCTGACTTTGCTAGTCAATTTGAAGATTATTTAGAAATCAATGATGAGATTTCATTCACCTGACTGTAAGGTCCAATGCAGCTAGGTGCCCAGCAAGATATACTTTGTACATGGAGAACTCTTTTGCTTTCGTCATTCGCGACTAAAACCTCGATGTAAGCTTTTCCAAGACCCGCTTGTACCAAAGGAAGTTCTATTGTACTACGGGAAGGAACACCGAAAGGGCACTTCTCTTGTGTGATAAATTTCACATATGTCTCATTCGCCACAGCAAATTCACTCATGTCAGAGATATATAGATGAATGTACAATACATGCTGCCAGTTATACCCGTGTTTTAAAAGCTGGGATTCAAGTTCTGTAAGAACAGTCTCGAGATCTTCTTTCAGACCTGTTTTAAGAGGATAAAGCAAATATCAAGTACATATGCGGGGAGATCTTGAAGATTTGGTCTGTTTCTGAGTTACCTTTTGACGATTCACTAGAATCTTCCAACCAGCAGCAGATGGAGAACGTGTTGTGTTTCTCAGCCCTTGATATGTGAAGTCTGTTACTTGTGTGTTCAACTAGATCAACGATTCCATTATCTCGTTGGCGAGTAGAATCTGATGTGTTAGGACCATCTCCTAGTACCTCAGACACTAAACTTGATTCCTCTTCAGGGGAATGGGAGTCTGGATTCCCTTTCTTTTCAAGATGGAACGTAGATGGATGAAGAACACCAACAGGTGCAATGGAATCTGGAGAGTGTAGCACAACTTGATATTCATCAAGCACGATACTCGCATTCTACAAATATGCAAATTGTCAAACTACAATAAATGTGAGAAATCAATGAACACAAACTGTTCTTAAGATTGTTGTTTAAAGAACATACAGTGAAAAGCGGGCAATCTAGAGTCAGAGTTTCATATTCTCCTCCTTCCCCGCAAACATTACTTCCATATTTCCTAAGTAGAGATGCAATCAGAAGCTTTAGAAACAATGTAACACAAATAGATAAATGAAGCCATAAAAAAGAGCTGTGGCATACTCTTTTAACTTCAAAAGATATGGTTCCATGAAGGCTAAGTCTTTCCCTAAATGCTTTGAGGGATCTAACCCTATTGCCGCGACCTGTAAAGGTTTTACAAACCATAATTATAAGACGATGTTGACGTTAATAGAAGCAGGAATAATATAACAACAATCCTTATCTACCTTGACTAAAATAGCTTTGATCCCATTTGCTATCTGCAAGTAAACGAGAAACGAGTTAAGTAAAACATATACGAAAAAGAAAAATAAAAAATTGAGATTGAAATAGGCTTGAATCTAGATTTTCTCTTATACTGAAACAGTTTACCATGTCCTGAAGAAGCAATGTCTGATCTTGTTTCCACAAAAATGCCAAAGAAACAAGGCCTAACCTTGAACAAATACTCTCCACACGCAGTCGTTGGTAGTCTGATGCAATGGCACCAGACGATACTGCAGTGATGGAAGGTATCTGTCTCTTCACTTCACTTAACAAGACAAACATATCTTCCACTTCATCATCTGGAGTCATTTGGTAGCTAAGTTTCTGATGCCTGCAAATAAAACTCGTCAGAAATTGTTCATAAAATCAAGCCTTGCCTTGGAAAGCCTAAGGATTCTCACCTTGAAGAACCTCGGATTCTTCTTCTGAACAATGGCACATTCATACATTCTGCATAACCCACTAAAATCTGGTGGCCTACCTGAAAAAGGTGCATCCAATCAAAGAAATTAGATGCGAGGAAACATAAATCATTCTTGCTCTCAAATATCTAATCTTATTACTCTTCTCAAGAAGAAGAACCAGATTTACAAATCATGAAAACATTGACCAGATTCACGTAAAACACCAATGAGATAGAAAAGGCTCAATTTTTATTCAAGCCCTTGTTCATATTAAATATCCGGTTTTAGCTCATACTCAAGCATATATAGACAAGAGTAGACAGAGAAGAAGCAGAATCTTACAGTTTGATACATATAGCTGTCCAATTCATCGACGGAATCATCAACCGGCAACAAATTAGCCAATGCCACGATCTGTGCAAACACAAATCGAGAAACCCCAAGTGAGATTTAAGTTCGTATAGCTTAAAAAATTGAACTTTTGAGAGGCAATTTCAGGGAAACTCTGAACAACTAACAAAACTTCGAAAATTAGACAGAATCCGAGGTAAGAGACGTACCTCGTGACCGTATTGGATACACTTCATCATAGCATAACAGCTATCTTTGCCTCCACTCACTAAAGCCACGACCTTCATCTTTCTCTCTCTCTCTCTCTCTCGAGTTGGAGTGAGGTTCTTATGTCGTCGAAGAAACTCTGAGAAAGTCAAGTCAATACAAAACTTTGAAGGACGACTTAAAAAATAAAATAAAAAGAATTTTATAAAAGTTTAGGAATCTAGCATGACGTTTCTACTTGTTATTCGATTGGCCCCTATATTTTTTAATTTGTCAAGTTCTTTCTAAATTAGTAAATTCTAATTTAGGGTTTGGAATCTTTTTTTTCTATTGCTTTAGGTCGAAATCCATATGATACGATATGATATCACCACGATAGAGATGTGTTTGTATATAAAACAACACACCAAAACGTCTGAAACAATCCCGTCCACAAATGAGTATTCAACTACCTAGTTATGATAGATATTATAATCTTCTCAATTTAATTGCTAAACTAGATTAGAAAACATTTGATATTAACATTGTATTGATATAACAGTTCGTTATTCAACCTCAAAATCTTTTTTCTAAATTACTTTCAAGGAAACTAATGAATAAGCTAGGTTTTCATCTATTTTGAGAAAACAGAATATTGGCCGAATAAAGAGATTAATGGGCCTGATTAAATGGGCACTTAGCTTTTGGTAATTAAGCTTTGGGTTTCGATTTGGGTTTAGTGTTTAAAGCCCAATTCTTCTTTATGGTCGTGTACTTAGCTTTTCTTCTTCTCTGTAAACAGGATCGAAAGATCACTAAACAAAACAATCATCTTCTTCCTAAATTTCTTCTGATTCCTCATCTTTTTCTTCTACTTCTCATCTTAATTCTGTTATTTCTTTGATAAGTCTATTTCGTGTTTATCACTACTCTTCTCTTCTCCAGAAGGACGAAAATGGCGGTTTTTATTCAAATCACTTAATGCTACCTGAAGCTCTCTTTCTCCATTAGCTTCGTTGCCCAAATCCTGTTGACCTGACTCATCTTCTGGTTCGTTACCGGAGCACGGTCGAGGTACTACCATGTGAGCTAGATTTGAATAATGTAGAAGCCATCAAAAGGCTCAACTCGAACGGAATTGCTCTTGAAGAAGGAATTCCACCGTTCCGATTCCTCAAGTATATCGTTCTCCGTGATGAGGTAGCTCTGAAGCTCTGTGTCTGATTTTGTTTTGGTTTGATTTTGTATTCCCAAATTAAGGATTGATTCTGATTTTGTTTACAGGTGTGGTTCAACCATTCTAAACTTGTTGAAGACAAAGGTGCTCGAAAGCTGATCAGTACTTGGATCAGAAGATCTCACAGGTTAATCGATTTCAATTTGTATCTGTGTTCACTTGAAATTTACTGTGGTTTTTGTGCTTATATTTGTAGATGATATTTACTAGGTTTACATCGGTTTTGAAATTAAAATTGATTTTTAGGTTCGGTATACATTGGTATTGAAATTAGAATTGATTTGTGGTTTGGTTTATACTGGTTTAGAGAAGAAAACACAAATTTTCACGCGATGGGAATTTTGGAGACTAGTGCGTCGATTGAAAAAGGCATGATTTGGAAAGGGGTATACCCACAGAAATGCTCTCACGCGCTCAACGCTCACTTTGTGCGAGTGGGTGTGAAATAGAGCCTTCTGATTGGCTTAGAAACTCTAAAAAAAGTGAAATAGTATACATGTTG
>Ga0041059_1001724_pt1 | contig 17056 bp, 16 predicted proteins | sample AraColnosormetaG_FD_56232 | JGI IMG/M metagenome (GOLD analysis project Ga0041059, IMG submission 56232) | Arabidopsis roots microbial communities from North Carolina, USA - Col MF nosort | ecosystem: Host-associated > Plants > Roots > Unclassified | place: USA: North Carolina | collected...
TAACAAATAATTTTTGAATAGTTTAGTTGTTTTGGATATTTAGGTCCAAAATTAATTGACATATTTAGATTTATAATTATAATCTTAGATAATTAGATAATGTTACGATTAAAGATAATTAATATTTTGGATATTAAATTAATGTTTGAGTTTTTGAATATTCTTTTTGGGTAACGGGTAATTTCCGGAACAATCGGATATCCACGGGTTTACTCTAACTTTATCCAATAAGGAATTTTCCTAAAATTTTAACCCGCCCTAACCCAATTTTTTGATTCGGGTATTGGGTTGGTTATCGGATCCGTTTTTTCGTCAGCCCTATTAAAGATAATCTAATATAGGCCCCAATTAGGTCCACAAATATAACCAAAATACTATATAAAGACTAATTCTAAGTTAGGCCAAAAATTAGATCCTCTAATACAAAGAAAACATGTATACAAATTTTACACATTTACTTAAAACTACATATGTTGTATTAATTATAAAAATAACATTTTTAAACAAAGTCAATCCAATGCAGATTATATGCAAATAGTAAAAACATTAAAAATATTATGGCGTCACTTTTATACTATACTATTTCTTATGTAATTCAAACAAAATATACAATTTAATTTATACAAAATATTAATGCTTGTGCTGTATAGCACGGGTTATGATCTAGTACTCTTTTATTAGTGAAGATCTCAAATATAATAACATTAGCATTTATATTATATTGATCAACACTAGATTAGCATATATAGATCTCACAAAAAGGATAAAAAGAAATCTTATTCACTTAGTTTTGAAATATTCTCTATTAATTAGGATGTTTCCGTTGGTTTTAAAAATTTATTTACATAAAAACTACATTCGGACTCTGATTCGTTACGACATCCACTTGTCGTTTAGATGGAGTGACAATTTTAAATGTTAATATAATAACAAAATTAGGGTTGCAGTAAATAAGATGGTAATTTCAACAATAACTTCAACATAATATTGACAGTTTTTATGATGGAGCGTAATAAACCGTAATGTTAATTTAAACTAACGATTTCAATTTTGTTTTTAACCAACTCATCGTACAATAGGAACTTTTATTTACTAATTATGATATGTCTCTTTTTATTAGTTTAGTTCTAGTTTTCTTCTTATACTTTCATAAAATTAAATTTTGAAAACAGAAAGAAATGTAAAATTTTCACGTTCCAAGCGATCAAACTTCTATCAATTACCTTCAAAGTGGCAATAGGTGAGAAAGATTTGGAAACGCCCCATAAAATGAGACAGAAGATAGTGAAGGCCAACACCAACGTAAACAACAAGCACGAGTAAAACCTCGTTATCGTTCTCCTCGTCTCATCCGGACCGTCCATTTCATCGTAATCTTCATCTTCATGAGTTCGACGGTCAAGATCATGCACTTGGACACTTCTGTACTCGTTTCTCAATGGTCCTGACGATCGTGGATACGAAGATGACTCGGCCACCGAGTGATGATGGAAGTGGCAAACCTGACCCTGATCGTTAAGGGGTGACCCGAATGGGTTAAAACCTGAACCGGCCGATATATTGTCTACGTCTGTGTTCGGTGGGCTATGCACGACGTAATTTGGCTTCCTCGTCTTTTGCGGCGATGATCTAGCCGGCCACGTCATCATCTCTTTTTTTTTTCACAAACACTATTTATATTAAAATATCGGGAAGAGATTCTCCGCTAGAGAGAGCTATTCAAGAACCGATGTGCTTACATGGGAGAAAAGGCTATTTCGAGCCCGAGCTTTTTTTAGCTAAATAATCTGTTCGAGTATTAAAATTACGAGGAAGAAATCTAATACGGAAAGAAGGAAAAAAACAAACTAAAGAACGGTAAGAAGTCAATTCCGCTGCGAATATGGGTCAATCGTCTTGGTTGTCTAGGATAGAAATCAGGTCTGAGCAATCTAAAGCAAAAGTACTAGAAGTGTCGCATCATCTCTTTCTCAATAGATTAAGCTTTTGATTTTGATTTGGAAATTTTATTATATTTTGGTTATGACCTCTATTTTAGAAGTTGGGAAAATGAAATGGGAAATCAGTGCAAGAAACGAAATAAATTACTAATGAGAGTAACGGATGATGTTGACCAAGAAAAAAGAAAATCGTAATCTAGAAAACTGCAATCAAACATAAATTGAATAAGAAATGGCCATTCGAACTGTGTTTCTAGTTTCTACTACAAGTAACTATATATATTCTCAGCACTAACTTAAAAAGCTATGTGATGGCGAAATATGACATATTCGCTGGTGTTATTTTTTTATCTATCATTATAAAATACGCGATAAATAATATATCATTTTTATGAGATATCTCAAATGCAAATTATATCATACAGAATTACATACCTTAAGTTTTGTGATACTAGGTCAAATGTGGGAGGTGACAAAATGTTCGATTGAAACGGTCTATTTTTTTATAAATTGTTTGAAGGAAACGTTATTTTTTTGTTTGTTTGTCTTATAGAGAAAATGCAAAGTCAAATAAGCATTCCAATTTGAAGAAAATACTTTCTAAGTAATCTACATGCTTCAGCTAATTTAGTGTATGGAAACTAAGTAAGTTATTATATCTTTAATTCCCATATATATTCGTAAACAAAGACAGAATAGAGTAAACTAATAAATTACCACAATATCAATAAATGGGAACAAAAGATATATAAGGCACTTGGAACATATATAGGAGAATTTCCTTTATTCATATATAAGGCACTTGGTACATATATAGGAGAATTTCTTTAGATTACTAAACTAACTCGACTATATTATAAAGCATTAAGTTACTTTGAGGGGGAATTGGGTACGATGTGCGCACAGTTGTCCTTAAGCAGAGGTGGAAAGAACGGGTTAAGCGGGAACATATGAGGCCAACAGTTAGCATCTACGGTCGAGAATGCTTTGCAACATGCAACTCCAACATCTCCAAACCGACCAGAAAAAACTGACTTCAAAAGTTCGAATACGCATCCTTGAGTATTGAAAAGTGATGACCAACATTTTTCCACATCAATAGGAAAATCCGGTGGAAATTGTGAGCGGGGCGGTGGTTGTTCATCATGAGCTATTCCGGGAGTGATTAAAATTGCAGCACATAAGGCTACAACTAAGAATAAAGAGAAAATAGCTCTTGAATTGTTTCCCATCTCTCTTTGACTTGTATTTGCTTTGATATTTGGATGGTTTGGGTAGGGAAAGAAGTTTAGAATTTATAGGATTGAATAAAATAGAAAACAAAACAGTATTAAATTATGTAATTAATTAGAATACTTAAGTGTTTATAAGTTATAACATATAAATTTATTTCTTTAGCATTTTTTTGTCTACAAAAAAAAAGTTATAACATATAGGTAACGGAAGAATTTTAAAGCTTTCTTAAATAACTTATGTCCCGTTAATTATCTGGTTTGACTAACGGTCGTCTCATTCTGAAAACATATAATGAAAACCCGAAGAAGGAAAATCATAGTAAAGGTTTTTATTTTCTTCGCTTGATTGTGACAAATACCGCTTGAGTTCAATGAAAGCATCTTCACATTCGTTAGTTCATTCGAATGTTTTATTTGCCGACCTTAACAGTTGGTAGAACGGCAAACTTTTGTCCGTGGAACGCGCGATGAATCTGTTTAACCCAGCTATTCGCCCTGTCAATCTCTGGACTTCTTTCTTGTTGCGCGGCGATTGGAGATCAAGGATGGCTCGTATTTGTTTTGGGTTTGCTTCGATGCCGCGCTTTGTAACAATATATCCTAGGAATTCGCCGGACGTTACACCAAACAAACATTTAGCTGGATTCAACTTCATGTTATATTTGTTCAACGTTTCGAAGCAGGCTTTTAGGTGGTCGATGTGATCTGCGGACCTTGTCGATTTGACCAGCATATCATCAATGTAAACCTCCATTGTCTTTCCTAGCTGAGGGGCGAACATCTGGTTTACCAATCGTTGATAACGAGCCCCAACGTTCTTTAGTCCGAACGGCATAACCTTGTAGCAGTACGTTCCTCTGTCTATGATGAAGGAGGTTTTTTCCTGGTCGTCTTTATGCATCGGTATTTGGTTATATCCAGAGAAAGCATCCATGAATGACAATAACTCGTTGCCGGTCGTGGCTTCAACCATCCGATCAATATGGGGGAGTGGAAAGCTATCTTTAGGACATGCTTTGTTGAGGTCCGTGAAATCGATGCAAACCCTCCATTTGTCGTTCTTCTTTTTTACGACAACGGGGTTTGCTAACCATTCGGGATACTTGACTTCGACAATGGAGCCAGCGTCGAGGAGTTTATCAACCTCGTCGTTAACAGCTTTTGAGCGCTCCGGGCCGAGCTTCCGTCGTTTTTGTTTAACTAGTTTGAAGGTTGGGTCAACATTCAATTCGTGACATGCGACCTCAGGATCTATGCCGACCATGTCATCTATTGACCCGGCGAACGTTGCGACATTTTTCTTAAGAAATTTTACGAGCTCGACCCTTATATCCTCGGCGAGGTCAGCGCCGATCCCTACGCATCGCTCTGAGTTTAAGTCATCGATGTTAACTTGCATTACCAGCTCTCTGGCAGGAGAATTTTCTTTTTCTGCCCTTCTCTTAGGTTTGGGCTCATCGTGCTGATTTCTGAAGCTCGCTTTTTAGTAGTCGGTTCGGCTGTTCCCTTGAGCTCGGCGTCCTTTAATTGCTATAAATCCAGCTCCTTTCGAAGTTTACATTCAATTAAGAAACACGTACGAGCTAAGTTTTGGTTTCCCCTGATTGTTTCGATGCCGATGCTTGTTGGGATTTTAATGCACTGATGATATGACGAGGGAATCGCCTGCATGTCGTGGATCCATGGCGTGCCTAGGATTATATTGTAGATTGTTGGCTTATCCACGACTACAAACTTATGCCATGTCGCCGCTCCTCCCAGATAGATCGGCAATTTAATTGTTCCGTTTGTCATCATTGTGTTCCCGTCGAAACCTGTTAAGGGGCGGACCGATGGCTTAATGTGGCGGTCATGGACTTTCATTTTTTGCAAGACGTCCTTGAATACGACGTTTACAGAACTTCCAGTATCGATTAAGATTCGAGTGACTTCACTTTCTCCGATGTGGAGCTCGATTACCAACGGATCATTGTGTGGCAGATCTACGCCGAAAAGATCTTCTGAGGTGAAGGTTAGGGGGGTCATCTCCTTTGTTGCAGGTGACGACCATAAAGTGGCAGCCCCTGACTTAATGTATTCCTTGATTGATCGGAAAGAGTCGCGGCAAGCGGTTAAACCTCCCATAATCATGTTAACCCTTCGGCGGGGAACTGGTGCGTCGTTATGTTGTTGGTCGTTTTCTCGATTTTTTTTGGGGGGTTCCATGTCAGGATGTCGTTCTTCTTCATTAGCTGGTGGTGCTTCTTGCTGACGGCCAGTATGTGGACCTAAACGGTGGAACACGTTATTGCCATCTCGGCCTCCACGTGCCGCGTAGGTATTGTTATGGCTTTTGTATTGTCTATGCTGAACCTCGATGTCGCCCTTCTTGTACTTGTTCAGTAGGATACTTTGTAAGTGCCGACATGCGGCGGTGGAATGGCCAGATCGTTTGTGGAAATCGCAATATTGATCCAATCTATTCTCTTCATCTGTTCGCCGAGCCTTATCGAAATTGGCTGGCTGAGCAACTGGGTCTGCCTCGCTTACGAGATACGATGCAGCCTTCCTTTCGGTCTCCTGCCGGTACTCGTGGTTGTAGTGTTGGCGGGGTTCGCAGTAGTCATCTTGAACTTTTTCCTTCGACTGTTTGTTAGAAGTATGTTTCTTGCTGAAGGCCAGCTTTTCTTCTTCCATTTCCATATAGCGCGTCGCCTTGTGGAGGGCGTCCTCTAGATACACCGGTCGGTTTAACAACAAATCATCGCGAAAGGGTGACTCATGCTACACGGCGTTGCGTAGTGCCGAGATGGCCGCCTCATCCGGGACGGCGATGTGAGAAACGACTGCCTTGAACCTGTCAATGAAGGTGCGAAGCGGTTCCTTTGGGCCTTGGGCCATAGTCCAAAGGTCTGCGTGTGTCGTGCCGCGCTCGATGTACATGGAGTAATGCTTCAGGAAGGCGATTGAAAGTTCCAGAAAACTTCCTATTGAATTAGCAGGTAGGTCGAAAAACCAATTCAAGGCCGCCCTTGTGAGATGTTCGGAGAATAACTGACACTTGCCGACCTCAGCTTCGCTCGGATGGAAATGGTCTCTTTGTGTGGCGACGCTGAAAGACGATAAAAATTGTTGTGGGTCCGTGTTACCTTCATAACTTTTTAACTTGATCTTGTTATCATGCCGAACTGAGACATTACTAATATGCACGGCAAAAGGCGTCTTCTGGTTTTTTTCCAGGATCTGCTCTAATTCGGGAGTGGAGCTGGTTGCCTGATGAACTTTCTGGGACATCGCCTGAATTGTACTTCTCAGCTCCTAAATTTCCTCGTTTTGAGATCGTTCTTGATATCCACGTCCAACGGCATTTAGACCGCTCGGCCTTGTGTTATTTGCTCGGCGCATGGCGCTTGCGAATCCTTCCGAATGTTGAGCTGTTGGTTGACCTCGGAGGTCCGTGTAAGCGTTAGTGAGAACGTCGAACAGTTCGACATTCTTTCGATCCTGAGCTTGAATTTGCGCCAGAATGTTACGCATCAATGCTCCTGGATCATCTGGCCTTGCTGGTGGAGTCAGAGCTGGGCGTCCTTCCATCCCTTGTACTCCTGGCTCCAATCCCACGGTCGGCGTTGGTGTGTTGAGTGTGGGTTCGTTCTCCACGGGATTGACCTCGATCGGGTTCGTCGCGTCTTTGCCCTGCTCACCTCCTGTTGGAGCGACGGCGGCATGCTGGATCCTGTCTGGGGTGTCTTCCACAAACTCCCCACGGTCACTTTCATTTTCACTTCGCGGCATCCTTCCTTCTCGCAGATCTTCCTTGGCCTTCTCTTCTTCTTTTCTTGTGGTAGACCCCTACCTGGCGCGCCAATTGTTGGTGTATAAACCGAACCTCTAAACCAAAGAAGGAAATGACGAGCCTGAAGGAAGATCTTTATTAATATCACTGAAGTTCGGCCGTTTACAGAGTATTTCTACAACCGAGATTAGATTTCTGATCTCTTAACATAAATACAAACTTCACAAGTCAAAATTAGACTTATGTTTCTGAATCAGAATGAGAAGTTTCTATTGCTTTTCTCTGCAGATTTCAGGTGTCCTTTCCTGACATTCCTTTGTCAGTATTTATAATACTGCAAGGACAATCTATAGTACAATTTTCTTCTCGATTTGGGACTCTCTCCTGACCAGCAGCTCCCTGAAGGTGGGCTTCGTCTGGTGTTGGGCTCTTTCGTCTTTAAACGGGCCGATCTTCTCTTCTTTCCTCCCTCGTTGCCAATTACGATATGTTGGGCTTTAACCATGTTGTTGGGGCGAAGCCCATATCCAACAACACTGGAGGACTAGTCAAGTGGTCAAAAATGCGGATTACACTTTGGTTATAAGAGAAAAATAATATTAGTAATAATATTTTTTTCCTTTAAGATTCAGTCAACGATAAACAGAAGTAAGATATTCTGAACAGTGAACACCGAAATTTTGAGGAGTCTTTTGTGGGTACGGAGACGAAAAAAAAAAGAGTTCGTTGTAGTGCGGTTCTTCAATTACTTTGACACATATTTAGCCTTTTGCAAGAAAGGTGATGATCATTATACTGACATTCCTCTACATTACGGTGTTACCAAGGATTTTCAAGGTATATTTTCCGAGGTTACCTTCTAGACATTGTAACTATCGATGCTAAAATAAGATTCCTTGATTTATCATCCGACTTACAGATTTTTTTTTTTGAAAGTTTCAGCATCTACAAGAAGAATTCTAATTAAAATCGGCACAACTACGCGGTTGCTGATAGGTGCATTCCTTCGGTGATTAAACTATATTTGTTGACTTGGGTATCATTATGCATGCTAATCATAACATTAATGCTATCAAACCAAACTCCATATACTTCACTAGTATATATATCAGGGATCATTGCCGAAATAACATAGATATTATATTTGTTATAGAAGATTGGTCATGGTGAGTTCAATGGGAAGAGGAAGAGAGATCAGTTTTAATTAATGTTGTTGATGCAACATATATGAAGTTTGTTTGGATGTTTTGGTGACTATTTTGATCTAATGATTATTTGCCTCCTCTCATGGAATCAGGCCTGGCCTGTCCATAAAGCAAGTGAAGCACTTCCTTTAGGCCACAAATATAAAATTAATAATCGGAAGGCCATAATTTTAAAATTACTTGTGTGATCCGCTGGTTAAGTACATCAATGTTTTGATAGAAAAAAGTCTTCAATAAATCAATATATTTGCTGCAATAATTTAGAAAGTTAGTTTTTATAAGAAGTAGAATATTTTATACTTTCTTAAAAATAATCAACAATTTTTCAATACTTTTCTAATATTTGAATACAATTTTTTTAACCCAAATATTTGTATTAAAGGTCACATGTTTTAAAAATGCTTTAAGCCACCTAAATCATAGGACACCATTGCATGGAATGCATAAATCACTATGAAAGGGAAATCAAGACCAAATCGAGCAAGAAGAGGACTTAGAAGAAGAAGAAGCCGTCTCACTAGAAGAAGATTCGATGGTTGATACATACGCTAATGGCGGGAGCTATAAAACTCAAGAAGGGCATGCTCAGGGTCATCAGACTGAAGATTGTTCAAAAAGTACTGATGGGCTCACCGATTCTTCAAGAGAAGAAGCCAGTTTCGCAAGATTTAAGGACACCTACTCCTGCATACCTATCATGATTCTCGATGAAGAAACTCTCGAAGAGTATGGTTTCGGACAACCCGAAACCCTAAAAGAAACTATCATTAGAGGAAACCATGATGATGCCCCGCCTATTGCTTCCCCACCCTCGGGAAGAGGAAAGAGCTCGGGCAGTAAAAGCCAAAGGGGCAAGGACCTGTTCAGCTTGAACCGATCGGTTCAACCATTTCGTCACCCGATTTCGTCTCTATAAGATCACTCTCACATACCATGGAGACAAAAGAGTCGTGAGCAGATCCTTGAAAGCTTGATGAGCCAATACTTGGATCAACAAGCGCTAGGCACGAGGACTCTCCACTTCAAGATGGATAAGGTCGATGGCATTCTCTCAGGTATGATCGATGAGCTTTCCTTGAGCTTTAGGAGAATGAAGATCAAGCTCACGAAAGACGTTGCCACCTTGACAAAGAAGGTAAAAACTATAGAAAAGAACTGAGGGAAGGATTTAGAGAATAATCAAGGAAGTGCTCAAACCATCGGAGAATTGGCCATCCGGATAGCCGAGGAAAAGAAAGGTCATGCTCGACCGTTAGAGAGCTCCTTGACAAGAATACAGTCTTGGAAGAAAGACTCAAAATGCTTGAAGAGAGAGCTAACAAGAACGAAGAGAAACTCCATGAGGAGATCTTTCTCCTTCGTGAGCTAGCCGACTGCCAAAGAGAAGCCGGAAAGAATCACATGTCTGATTTTAAAGTTCTCTTTAGTAACGATTTGAGTTCGGCGGCTCAAATAAAGAAGTATGAGGACAAGGCTAAGGCGACCATGGTCAAGATCAAGAATTTAGAAGATAGCTATAAACTTCTAACCGAGACAATCCATATCAAATTCGATAAGTCCCTCAACCTGTTGCATGGGATAAAGTCTAAGCTGGGATCTACGGAGACGACCTTTAACGAGACAATCGAGAGGTTGGATAAGAAGTACAACTCGTTACTCCTACGTGCTACCATCTGCGAGAAACGCATAAAAGAGAACTCATGAAGAGAGTCCAAAAAGGGTCGAGACGAAACCAAACCACAAGGCCATGAGCAAGACCCAAAGCCCATCTTTCCTTGTAAAGCCGTAGTACCATGGCCTGGCGGAGACTTATAAGAGGAAGGAGAGGATACCTCCGGATCAGAAGGAGAAGATTACAACGCCCCGAGTTCCGAGGGCGAACAATCCTACCCAGATTCAGGAGAGGAAGAGATGGAAGCTTTGGAAATCGAAGAGATAGAAGCTTTGGAGATCGAAGAGATGATCTGCACCACTCACGAAAATGGTATGCGATGCACCTTTCGAAACTTGGTAAGAGTCATCCGACTTGACACCTCTTTCGACGAAGCATGGGAGAAATTTCCAATTAAAAGACTCTTCATGGAAAGCTACATCTCTAAAGAACGAGTGCGAGAAACGTTTGAAAGGACGAGAAGATCAATCTTCAAGAAGAAGAGAGACAACCTGAAGAAACCTCCGGACGAATCTGTATCCAAGAGAGCTCGCCTAGGGCGAAGAAACTCGTGTTACTACACCTAGTAAGACCCAAACGTCGAGCCAACGACGTTAAATAAGCGCACTAAGTGGGAGGCAACCCACTAGATAGCTACATTTTCCCTTAGAATTTTATTTTGCTTTTGCTTTTGACCTTTTAAGTATTTGTTTCAGATTTTTATAAAAAAACATATAAAAAAAATAGAAAAATAGAAGTAGAAAACCCAAAAAAGAAGAGAAGGTTGTGACAACCGGCCCAGCTACTTGCCCGAGTAACTGGCACCGCCAGGAGAAGTTGTCCCGGCCGCAACAAACCTTGGCTGGAGCCCGCCAATGCGCGCCAACCTTTGGCTGAAGTCCGCCAGACCGTGCCAACCATTGACCAAAGTCTGCCTGACCATTTCAAACATTGGCCGGAGCCAGCCAATCCGCGCCGACCATTGGCCGTAGTCCGCCGGACTTTGCCACACCTTCGCCGGACTTGCCCCACCTTGCGGCCTAGGCAACACCTTGCTTGCCGGTCCGGACGAACGCAAACTCAGCCGGCCAAGTGGAAGATGAGCCAATTACAGAAGAGAGCCCCCTCGGAAAAAACTAAGTCTGGGGAACCGAAAGTAAGAAAGAAGTAAAGGAGAAGAAGGTGTTTAAAAGAAGAAGTGGTTGGAAATTGTGGACCTCAACCGATCTGTTCTCTCTTGCGGTTTTGCAACATATCCTGCATTCGAGACTATACGGTAACCCTAAACACTTTAACTCCACCACTTAAACACGAAAAATCCCTTTCATACCAGGCGCCGTCTGTTGGTGTCGGATCCCGCACCACGGGCTCAGATCCGGACAAAGATTGCTACGTGGATAAAAGAGGCCCATAACAGAGAAGGCCCATAAGCGTTCTCGAGGTGAAAATATGGATGGGGTGTTGACCTGCGAAGTGAATGCGGCGTCGAGGTCAAGACTACTCGGATTGAAGAGGCCAAATGGGCCAAAAGGTGAAGTCAAGAAGGCCCGGAGTGGATTCAAATTCAAACGTTCGGATAATTAATTTGAAGACTAGAAACGGATACGTTTAAGATAGAATGATTGTGATTAAATAAGAATTAAATGTATTCTTTGGATATATATTGAGAGTCAAAGGTCATGTAAGGACACACGCATATTTTGGTGCAAATTAGCTATACATTTTCTTTTACAATACTCATAATTTTCTCTATAATCATCTACTTATTTTTTAGTATATTTGACCTCAAGAATAATCCTTCTCACTAAACAAATAAATACTTGAGTGTGAATCCGACATCCACATTTTGGCGCCGTCTGTGGGGATGGAGGATTCTTGAGTCATCAGATTCTTTCTGTGCATTATATACCCGAAGTGATCCGCAATGTCTAGAGAGGATGCTACCAACGTTTAGATAGCCGAAACCCTCAAGGCCATGCAACAAGCTATGACCGATATGACGCAAAAGTTTGCAAGCGTGGAAAAAACCGTCGAAACATTGCAAACAAACCAGGTATCACTCAGCCAGAATGTTAGTACCATTCAGTCTCGTGTCCGTTCTTTAAATGTAGGGAATTCTAGAGTTTGGAGAACCATCTTCGGATCCCCAAATTCTCTTCCGCGAAATGCAACAAGAGACCAAACGACCCCGGATGGTACAAACGCGGAGAATCAACCAGAAGATGGAGAAACGCATCCTGAAGATGATAACCAGTTCGGTGACCAGCACGAGCAGGAAAACTTCGACCAACTCGAAACCATGAAGGAAGTAAGTCGGGAGTTGAAAGAAATGAGGTCGAAATTCCTCCAAGCTACAAGCTCAGAACCGGATATCAACCGGGTTATCGAGAAAGCTAGGCAAACACCATTCACTCCGCAAATTACAAGTTTGAGAATCAGAGATTCTCGAAAACTCAACTTAGAATCATACAATGGTTTGGAAGATCCGAAAGGTTATCTCGCAGCCTTTCTGATAGCCGCTGGGCGAGTTGACCTAAACGAGGCCGATGAAGACGTAAGGTATTGCAAACTTTTCTCCGAAAATCTGTGTGGGCAAGCCCTGATGTGGTTCACTCAGTTGGAACCAGGATCGATCAGTAATTTCAACGAACTATCGGTAGTATTTTTAAAACAATACTCAATTCTGATGGATAAGAGCATTTCGGACACCGACCTCTGGAATCTATCTCAAGGGCCGAATGAGACACTTCGGGCTTTCATTACCAAATTCAAATACGTGCTTTCAAAGCTCTCTAGAATCTCACAACAATCGGCTCTATCGGCTCTGCGAAAGGGATTATGGTATGATTCGAGGTTTAAGGAAGATCTGATACTTCATAAACTTGATACTATTCAAGACGCACTATTTCGAGCGAATAATTGGATGGAAGTCGAAGATGAAAAAGAAAGTTTCGCAAAAAGAGATAAGCAAGCAAAACCAGCGGTCACTTTTCCGCCCAAAAAGTTCGAACCTCGGGAGAATCAGGGACCAAGGAAGTTTGGTTTGCTACCATTCAATAACAACGTCGGAAAGCAGTTTCAGGGGAAAGGAAGGTCGAATACCTGGATCCGTGATGAAAGCTCGTACTGCGATATACACCGAGTCATGGGACATCTGACCAAAGACTGCAGCGTCCTTAAGAGGCATCTCGCAGAATTATAGGCCAGTGGAGATCTCTCAAAATTCGACATGGAGAACTTCATCAAACAATATCATGAATCAAGGGATAATCCAGAGAATCAAAACTCTAAAAGACCAAGGCCGGCGAGCGAAGAGGGACCAAGAACTTCAAAGGGTAAAATCAGCGTAATTCTCGGAGGATCTAAACTCTGCCGTGATTCCATCAGTGTAATCAAGAAACATAGCCGTAACGTTCATTTGAAATTAAGCTTAAGTGAGGAAGTAGATTTTCAAAGCACTTCGATATTGTTCGATGAGAAGGAGACGCAACACCTCGAAAGATCTCATGATGATGCACTCGTAGTTACGTTGGATGTTGCTAACTTCGAAGTGTCAAGGATCCTCATTGATACTGGCAGTTCGGTAGACTTAATTTTTCTTAGCACTTTGGAAAGAATGGGGATAAGCAGAGCCGACGTGGTAGGACCCCCATCACCCTTAGTGGCTTTCACGAGTGAATCAGTAATGTCTCTCGGAACTATCAAGCCACCAGTTTTGGCTGGAAAGATCTCGAAGATTGCGGATTTTGTCGTGTTCGATAAACCAGCAGCCTATAACATATTTTTTGGAACTCCGTGGATCTATCAAATGAAAGCGGTTCCTTCTACCTATCACCAATGTCTCTAATTCCCAACTCCGAGCGGAGTGGAAACAATTCAGACAGATCAAGAAGCTTCGAGAACTTGTTATTTAGCTAGCCACCGATTAAAAATCCAATAGCAATTAACGAAACCCGCAAAGAAAGGAGTAATCCCAAGATTTCCTAGCGGGCAGAAAGTGGATGATGTTGTGATCGAAGTGATTCTAGAATCGAAGAAAACTCGGAGTGGAGAGAGCAAAAGCAGTAAATGACGAAGTGGATAAACTTCTGAAAATTGGATCTATAAGGGAGGTACAATATCCAGATTGGTTAGCAAACACCGTTGTAGTCAAAAAGAAGAATGGAAAGGATAGAGTTTGCATCGACTTTACAGATCTCAACAAAGCTTGTCCGAAAGATAGCTTCCCACTCCCACACATAGATCGTCTCGTGGAGTCAACCGCCGGGAATGAATTGTTATCCTTTATGGATGCCTTTTCGGGATATAACCAAATCATGATGAATCCGGAAGATCAAGAGAAAACTTTATTTATCACGGATAGGGGTATCTACTGTTATAAGGTTATGCCATTCGGGTTGAGGAATGCAGGAGCAACTTATCCACGGCTGGTTAACAAGATGTTCAGTGAGCATGTCGGAAAAACAATGGAAGTCTACATCGATGATATGCTGATTAAGTCGCTGAAAAAGGAAGACCACGTAAAACATCTGGAAGAGTGTTTCGCGATTCTCAACCAATATCAAATGAAGTTGAATCCGGCGAAGTGTACGTTTGGAGTCCCATCTGGGGAATTTCTCGGCTACATTGTCACGAAAAGAGGAATTGAGGCAAACCCGAACCAAATCAACGCTTTCCTCAACATGCCGTCTCCAAAGAATTTCAAAGAAGTACAACGATTAACCGGTCGGATTGCAGCATTGAATCGTTTTATTTCAAGGTCGACCGATAAATCTTTACCCTTTTATCAAATCTTAAAGGGTAACAAGGAATTTCTTTGGGATGAAAAGTGTGAGGAAGCATTCGGACAGCTAAAAGCGTATCTGACTTCGCCGCCCGTACTGTTCAAACCAGAGTTAGACGAAAAACTTTATCTATACGTCTCAGTTTCTAATCATGCAGTCAGCGGAGTCTTAATCCGGGAAGACCGGGGGGAACAAAAACCAATTTATTACATAAGTAAGTTTATGACGGACCCTGAAACCAGATACACAATGATGGAGAAGCTTGCACTTGCAGTAGTAATCTCAGCTTGAAAACTTCGTCCATATTTTCAATCCCATCCAATCGAAGTATAATCAAATCGGCCACTTCGGACTATTCTCCATAGCCCGAACCAGTCCGGTAGGTTAGCAAAATGGGCGGTGGAGTTGAGTGAATACGACATAGAGTACAAGAACCGAGTCGCCATGAAAGCTCAGGTCCTAGCCGATTTTTTAACAGAATTATCGGTACCCGGAGAGAAGGAACAACCTCAAAATTAGACTTGAAGCTACATGTTGATGGATCATCATCAAAAAACGCATCCGGAGTGGGAATCAAATTAGGAAGTCCTTGAACAGTCATTTCGCTTCTTATTCAACTCATTCAATAATGAAGCAGAGTACGAAGCATTAATTGTTGGACTTAGGTTGGCACAGGGAGTTGGGGCTGATGAAGTGGTCGCCTACTGTGATTCGCAACTAGTTGTTAACCAATTCAATGGTGATTATGAAGCAAAAGATTCACGAATGGAAGCATACCTTCATGTGGTTAAAGACTTGGCTAAAAATTTTAGGAAATTCGAACTCATTCGCATACCACGAGGACAAAACACTACCGCAGATGCGCTCGCAGCCCTGGCATCAACATCCGATCCCGAAGTCAATAGCATCATTCCGGTAGAGTGTATTTCGGAAAGGAGCATTAAGGAAGAAAAGGAGGCGTTCGTAGTCACAAGATCCCGAGCTGCAGCCCGAGATCGTGGCGACACTGCTGTTGAATTACCACCTGTTAAAAGACGAAAGTCAAAGGAAGCAACCGTACCTAAGCCCGCTGTGCAGGAAAATATTGGGATCGAACTAATTGAAGAAGTCATCTCCGACGCTAAAATCGAAGCTGAAACTGAACCGTGGGTTGACGAGGATATACTAGCGCCAAATGAACATCCCGAACCAGAAGCTCTGGTGTTTCACGAAGTTGACCAAATTCCGGCTAAAGATTGGGGGCTGATTGGAGGGAGCCAATAAAGCATTACATCGTTACAGGCAAACTCCCAAAGAACAAATGGCAAGCTAGGAAAATGAGAATCGTTAGCGCGAAATTTTGTTTATCAAAGAATTCTTTGTATAGACGAGGTGTAAGTGACCCCTACTTGCTTTCCATTTTTGGGCCCGTAGTCGAGATTGTTATGAGCGAAGTACATGAAGGCTTGTGTGGAAGTCATTCCTCGGGAAGGGCTATGGCTTTCAAGATCAAGAAAATGTGTTACTACTGGCCTACTATGATCACGGACTGCGTTAAGTATGCCCAAAGATGCAAACGTTGCCAACTCCATGCACCACTCATTCACCAACCTTCAGAGTTATTCTCTTCGATCTCCGCCCCATACCCTTTCATGAGATGGTCGATGGATATCATTGGACCATTACATAGGTCGACCCGAGGTGTACAATATCTACTGGTTCTAACTGATTATTTTTCGAAGTGGATTGAAGCTGAAGCGTATGTGAATATTAAAGATTCGACAGTAAAGACTTTCATTTGGAAGAACATCATATGCAGGCAAGGCATTTGGAAGAACATCATATGCATACGAAATAGTTACTGACAATGGGCCACAATTTATTTTGCACGAGTTTGAAGCATTTTGCTCAACTGGGGGATTAAAGTCAGTTATTCCACTCTGCGGTATCCACAAGGGAACGGTCAGGCCGAAGCTGCAAACAAGACAATTCTAAGCAACCTTAAGAAACGTTTGAATCATTTGAAAGGGGGCTGGTATGATGAACTTCAGCCAGTCTTATGGGCATATCGCACAACTCCTAGGCGTTCGACCGGAGAAACCCCGTTTTCATTGGTTTACGGGATGAAGGCAGTTGTACCAGCCGAGCTCAATGTGCCAGGACTTCGTCGAACGGAAGCTCCTTTGAATGAAAAAGAGAATTCTGCAATGCTTGACGATTCGTTGGATACCATCAACGAGAGGCGAGATCAAGCCTTAATCCAAATTCAAAATTATCAACACGCAGCAGCTCGGTATTACAATTCGAAAGTCAAAAGCAGACCATTCTTTGTGGGCGATTATGTTTTGAAACGTGTTTTCGATAACAAGAAGGAGGAAGGAGCTGGCAAACTTGGCATTAATTGGGAAGGTCCTTATATTGTTACCGAGGTGGTCCGAAATGGTGTTTACAGATTGAAAGATTTAGAGGACAGACCAGTCCAACGTC
>Ga0041059_1001725_pt1 | contig 17050 bp, 10 predicted proteins | sample AraColnosormetaG_FD_56232 | JGI IMG/M metagenome (GOLD analysis project Ga0041059, IMG submission 56232) | Arabidopsis roots microbial communities from North Carolina, USA - Col MF nosort | ecosystem: Host-associated > Plants > Roots > Unclassified | place: USA: North Carolina | collected...
TCATGTGATTCGGTTGGTGTCTTTGGCTCACCTGAAGTACTCTCCTCTAAAGCAACGACGGCTTTTTCTGCTGACTTGCTTTCCTCAAATCTGCAAGTTAAGTAGAGTTATTGATTAAAAACACTAATTACAAGATTTGAGGCATTCTTTATTCAAGCAAGGAAACATGCATACCTTGAGAAGGCCGACGCATCAGAGAGGCTAAGCTTTTGATGCTTGCTTTCATCTTGGTTCTCAAAACTTACAGAGCAAGATCTTTTCAGAGAAAGTCCAAGCTCAGGACCAACACACTCATCTCGACTCTTGTCTTTATAAATACTATCAGGACGCTTGTCAATTCCACCAATCAAATCCATTGTCACATCAAAAGTTTCCTTAAACTCGTCTCTTTCATCCACTGATTTGCCATTCTCCATCAGCTTATTGTGACCATTGTAATTGATAGCCTGCATAAGCATGTACACGATATTAGCTTCTACTAAAATGAGATAAACATGAGATATACAATGCAATCTCAAGATGAAAATCTCACAACTCATACAAAACACAATTCAGAAGGACCAGAACATATATTATGTAAAACTCAGATGGTAATATTTATTATACCTGAGCACCACTTCCTTGATCTGAATGATATCTGGAATCTTCACAAGTTTCATCAGTATCTTCAAGGTTGTGCTGTGAAGCTGGTAAGCTTTGAGCATGAGCAGTAGGATCATCACGCAACTGATCCATAACCAAAAAAGACAATAAGTCTTTCAAGTTTCAAACTTCAACACAAGGAAACCTCAAAAAAGGAAATAAAAAATTTACAGTCAGTCTTCTCCAAACATGTTGCCATAGATTTTTCAACTCGTTTTTCCTCATTGGTTTGATTAGATAATCAGCAGCACCTCTCAGCATACACTTCAACACCATTTTTATCGAATCTTGAGAAGACATCACTATTCATTTCAAACAAACAACAAAAGCATAAGAACCAAAAAACTAACAAAGAGGCGTTTTTAGAGGTATAAAGGACTTAGGGGATCACCATCGTACTTATGACAGGAATGTTCTTGCAAGCTTCATGCTCCATTACCAAAGCAAGCAGAGCAAAACCAGATATAGATGGCAAATCCAGCTCTGTTAGTATAAGATCAATGTTATGTGACTTCTCCTTTAGAACCTCCCACGCAGCTAAACCATCAGAAACAGCTACAACTGTATTCAATCAAAAAGCATGAACCGAGTTTAATTTCAAACATCAAAACATAAAAATGAAAACTTTAACATAAGCTAATGAAAGGAAAGACCAATCGACCTTTGTAACAGCATTTACGAAGAAGGGCAGTGATGATTTGACGAGTTGAGTAATCAGATTCAACTAACAAAACCCTAAGTACAGTTTTAGGCAAATACTTCTCCCACTGAACAACTTCCGATGACTTTACTCTGTTCTTTATAGTCTCCATACCATCATCACTACTTAAAACCACAATCTCCCCCATAGACTCAGACCTCAAAACAAACTGAATCACAACACTTGGTAAAACCAACAAAGCCTAAAACACACAAAAATAGAAACAAGAATCTAGATCAACGAGCTTTAGATCTTAATCTACCGAGAAATATTGTTTCAGACTGAATAAAAGAGAGAGAGAAAATATCAGATGTTGAAGTAAAGAAGAAGGAAGAAGAAAGTTAAACTCTTTAGTTTGGTATCTTTCGATCACAACCACGAAAATATCTTCTCAGAGAAAGAAGAAGACTTTGTTGTATAAGCTCAGAGCAAATAAACAATTTGAGAAATCTAATTAACGGTGTGTAACAAAGCGGGCCTTCACTGAGCTGACGTGGCTTAATATGAGCCATTGTTTTGATTTTCTCTGTATCGCGGCTGATTCGGTGGAGGTGGTCCTCTGCTTCGCAGGTCCACCTTAACACGTGTCATTAACCTAATCGCTCTACGGAAGTGGAGATATTCGTCTGAATATCTAGTGGTCATGTGGATGACACGTGGGTTTCTATTGTAATTGTGTGGCTAAGTTTGATTTTTGGTTGGATTTAATAAATTCTAAAAGGTAGATTTTTTTTTTTCAGCTGCTCTATGTATCATTCAAATTGGATGGCTTTTTTTGTTCCTTTTTTCAAAAAAGTTAATTATATTAAATGTTATTAAATTTTCAATTGGGATTTAACAAATAGTATTATTTTCAAATATTAAATGCCCACTAGTTTTAATTAAATCAAATTTCGTTAGTGGCCGCGTAAATTTCGACTCCAAATGAAAAATTGGATTTTCTTGAATATAAAAATTTTCTGTGGATAAGAAGGAATTCTAGAACCATCTTAATAAAACTTTGCTTTGCGTGGAAAGAATATCTATCGATCTATGATGTGGACAGTGCGTAATAAACAACTTACCATATTCTTGCGTGTTTACATATCTAAGGCTTTAAGCTTTCTATGGCCAACTTACTTACACATATAAAAATTAATGGGCTTTATAAGAATTTAAGCCTTAGATTTTCAAAAGCCCATAACTTATGTATTCTCTATGTTTTGTTTGTTTGGTTTTTATTATAAAATTGTTAAAAGAATAGTAGAAGTGAAATATTATCCATTGACGAAGAAAAAGATCCGTTTGATTCCAACGGTCTTTTGACCGGTACTTTTGTCTTCATAAGATCCCCTTTGGAATCCAAAGACAATAATCATTTTACTCTCAGAAAATGATCATACGAATTCAAAATAATTATCAAAAAGGTTCAATCTTTTTATGATTATAAAACACGAGAAAACTCCAGGTGAAAGTGATCGATGAACGGATTCTTGGTTGATCAAACATTTTATAATCATAATAAACGAACAAATATAGTAAGAAGAAGCAATGTGATTGAATTATAACAATTTCAAGAATTACAAATGTAAAAGAAATGATTTTAAGCTTATCCGAAGCTTAAAAATCCTGTTTAGGTTCAAAAGAAGACATAAAACATTTCTTTTGAACCTGAAAAATAAAATTCCCCAAATGAATGTAATAATCTGATGATGCTTTCTGCACCAATCCAAGTTTTCTTAAGAATCTAAAAGAAAGCCACCAATGCTTTCTCTTGATTCTTTTACCTAAAATGCAATTTGAAACAACAACAAAAAAAAAGAAAGAATGTGATGATGGTTTCTTCTTCTTCTTCCTCCTCCTAAGTACTAATTAAGATTCTAGAATCCTAAAAACGATGGATGAATGAATGTTTCTAGAACGTTGTTGGAGAGATTTGATGATGAGTTAGTGTACAATGAAGTTTGTCCCTTCTTCTGGCTATTGTAGTAGTTCTGAATCAACCCTCTATCTTGATGGTTGATGTTGTCATTGCTTCATTACCATCTTTGCTGCTAGCTTCAGTTTCTGCTTTCTTTGTTGCTGTAGTTATAACTACTGTTTTTGTTGCTGTTGTTGCAGCTAATACAAAACAAAACAAAGAATCAAGCATGATTCAAAACAATGTGACAAATGGTTTTCAATGTAGATTGTGTTGTGAAATCAAACCTGAGGTGGAAGTTGAAGAGGACGGTGATGATGATGAAGGTAAAGATAGAGCCAGAGAGGTTGGGAGGGAGAGGATTGGAGGAGGAGGTTGCTGAGAGCTAAATTGCTGCTGAGAACTGAAGTGTGGCTGGTGAGGCAAGTAAGGATATTGCAGCAGAGGAGGAGCAGGAGGAGCAGTGTATTGAAAGCTGAAACCTTGGTGATGTTGAGCTTGAACTTGAGCTTGAGCTTGATTGCTACTTTGTGCTGCATTGTATTGAGGATAGTAGGGATAAAAACCATGGAACATTCCTGTTGATCCTGCTGATGGATGTCCCATATATGGTGAAAACTGTTGTCCTCCATAGAGATGATGATTGTAGTAGTTCTGCAAACAAACAAAAAACACAAACATAAGAACTTCAAAGATTTATCAGTGAAATGGAAACGACTCTACAAATTTATAAAATGAACTTACCATTGGGTACATTCCCTCTTGAGAATAACCAGAAAACCTGCAGAAGAAGAAAACACAAGCATTTTAAGTTTTGCTTACACACACACACGCACACTAATCAGAATGGATTGTTATTTAATGTGATGATTATGTATTCTTACCCGTAAGTAGAGTAAGGAAATGGGAATTGAGCAGTGTGTTGTTGTTGTTGTTGATGAACAAAAGCAGAGGAAGAAGAAGAGCCTCGAAACTGAGGAGAAGGAGCAACTAATCCAACTCCTGATCCTGGTGATCTGAATCTACCTGTTCCTGGAAATCAAGTTTCCACCAAGAATCGTAAAACAACACTCTTGACTTCTTCACGTGTTGATCAAGTAAAAAGATCAGATTTTTCCAATCACCCTAAAGCTAGTTCCCATTGGAATTAAGAGAGGAGAGAGAGAGAGAGATTCAAACCATGTCGAGGAGAAGTAGGAGGACGAGGTTTTTGAGCACCAAGACAAGCAAGATTGCAATTAGCTCTTCTTCCATCAATCACAGGATTCATGTTCTGACAAGCTCTCATCGCTGCTTCAGCTTCCTTAAACGTGACCTAATCAAATAAAAAAACTGATTTTTTCAGAGAAAAAGAGAAACTTTATCATCAAAGAAACGAAAAAGAGAGAGAGAAGAAGGAACATACAAATCCATATCCTTTAGATCTTCCAGTGTTCTTATCAGTAATGACAACAGCTTCAACGATTTCACCAAACTGTTCAAAGTAACGTCTCATTGTATCTCTCTGAGTCTCCCAAGCTAATCCTCCAACAAAGATTTTCGTCAACTTGGTATCTGTTGTATTATTATTACCACCTTCCATCTGAAATTGTCTCTGTTGAGCCATCTCTGGATTGCTTTTTCCCCAATTCACAAAACCCTAAATTCACATCCAAAGTTTCAATCTTTCTCTCTCTCTCTGTTGCTTTCTTAACACAACCAAAAAAACGAAATTTTGATCCAAAACAGAGGAAAAAACTGTAACTTTTCCCCTCCCAAACAAAGAAGAAAAAAGAGTGAATTTGTGTGTACCCTAAAGAGTGAAACAAGAGAGGAAGAGGCAAAAACCTCTGTTTTAGTAGAATGAAGGAAAAGAAAATGGAGGAAGACAAGAAAGCTGCTAGTGGGAACCCACGACAATGGGGCTATAGAAGAGAGAAGAGAGAAGCAATTGAAAATATGAGGAAAAGCCAGAGACCCAATTTTACCTTTTTCGCTGTATTTTATATATTTATGCGTCTCTTGTGTACATAAACATTTGCTTCGCTGTCTTCAACCTTCTCTCTTGATTTCTGCAAAATTCTTGATAATTAAACTTTCATTATTATCAAAAAAATAAAACCAAACTTTGACCATTCGTCTCCAAGCATTAATAAAAATAACTGTGAGAATTTTTTAATACATATCGAAGAGAATAATCTGCTGAATTTTTCTCTATTTTATTTTATTTTGGGTTTATTTTAAATTATTTACACTTTTTTTTGTGCAGTACATAACCCAAAACAAAAATGTTTTTGTGGGTCTTGACTTTGTGGCACAATCTTCTAAATTCTATCTTTCCTTTTTTCGAATTTTTTGGATGTTTTGTATTTTTGAATTTTAACTGTAAACCCTTTATTATAAAAAAACAATGAAATAATTATAAATGTAGGGCAGACCTGGTTTTTAACACAGAAGACAGGTTGTCTTCCTCAAAACATTTGCAGAAATTGCCTATTCTCAGTTTTCTTATAAAAAAAAAATATTATCCTTACAAAAAAAAAAAATCATTGTAGCTTGTCTTTTAATAAAGTCTGTTAGTACAACTTTCTTTTTTATTCGATCAGAGCCGTCAAAATGTATCATGTGTCACTGTTTACTACTACTACTATTAAGTACTAACGGTAATTGTGGAAATATATGCTCTTTTTTTTCGTTTCCATTTTATAGTCTATGATATTTTATTTAAATAGTTTATTTAGACCTTGTTGAAAACTCTCAACGAATGATCGATCGATGCGTCTACCAATCATTAGCCGTTTCTTTTAATAGCATTAGCAGTTTTCTCAACTTAAAGCATTCTGATAACAGATTTTGCTAAAACTTGCTAGTGGCAAAATCTATAGAAACGTACCAATGTATTAGTGATTAGTGAAATGAAAAAATATACGTATTGAAATTTTGAAGTATTGTGATTTATGAACAATTGAATCAACACATGCGTTTGTCAGATCACGATGTAAAAGTCAATTTCAACATTCGAAAATTTGGTAGCCCAAAACTTTATTCTTTTCCTTAACAACATCAATCAGTGATTAATATATATATCACCTTCGTAATCAATATTTTGTGGCAATAATTATCATTATTTTCCAATTTTGGATTTTGCTTCTAAAGCCGTTCCACATCTCTTTGATTTTGAGGCACGTCTACTACGTTGTTTTTGGAATATAAATATTTATTTTACAAAATGTAATGTATAAATTTCACATATATAAGAAAGAAAGTGTAGATATGAGTTATTTGATGATGGATAGTGTCGCACTGATAAATCCACATGAAGGCTGCAAGATACAGGCAGGCATGCACATGTTTATGCTCAGCCACTTTCCCAATATTATTATATAGTATTAAAAAGTATTCTAACTAAAATATTTATTTTATTCTCAACTTGAACAAAATCACCGTTAGATGGATTGCACTTTATCATCCAACGGTGTGTATCACAAGACTTTATCACGCGTACGTGGTCCCGCGTGCATGGGATCATTGATCTGAGTGATGTTTTTATTACAGTACAAAAATTGACGCGTGACGTGTCCAGCGATTTTGTTTCCTTAAAGTCTGAAAATCCGTTATAAACGCTGTTGATTGGTCGTGGCGTATGAACGTGACAGCGAATGATACGGATTCCCGTTATTTTGACCGTCAACGTTTCCTTTGCCACGTGGTGGAATCTTCGTTGGCAGATGGGACTTTAATTGAAAAGAGTAAATCATTTTTATCAAAAAGGAAAATTAATATTATTATTTTTTACTACTGGCCACCTCTTGAAATGAAGCAAGACTATTTGTGGGCTTAAAATCCATTTCTAAAGCCCAGTAAATCTATGTATACAGAATTCACACTATCTCATATGTAATATAATGGAGTTTACGGAGTGTCACATTTTATGGCTTGATTCATAAAGTTTTGAACTGTGCGAAATTTCATTTCTTTGGAATGTATACATATAGTAGACCAGCAACATAAAGCACACTCTTCCGTTAACGTAATTTGAACTGACTTCAAATCTATTATGTATTGAATCAGTTTCTTTTTAACCAGTTTAGCTGATTAAATATATATATTTGGAAAATTTATTCATTTCTTATGATCTGCTTAAATATAGTAACTGACTGTTAATACATAACATAGTAATCCGTACAATGAAACATTGATTCTGATAGCTTCGTATATATGTTTTACGAAATTAGTCAATGGAAGAGAGCTTCTAATTTTGATACTAAAGCATTCAGATACCTAACATGTGCCTATCTCTATAAGTTGAACGATATCGACTTCCATGAGATGTACATTCTGATTCCATCATTAACGATTCAGGCCTTAGCCGAAATTAGCAGACCGCTATGCTCTAGTTTAGGACACCTAGTTATACAAAAGATTGCTATATATATATTGCCAGCTTATAGGGACACAATCATTACGAAGGGACAAATCTTAATTATGTAACCATCGATTGGGTGATCATGTAAATAAAACGAAATGCGTCATATACATCATACTCTATCCTTTCAAATATCAATATTTGAACACATATATGGTTTGCATAATGTAAGAAGTCAAACTTTGGCGACGTCCGACTAGAGTCTAGAGACAAACTACTATGAGTCTGAATGTGTTAGTTCCAGACTTCGAGTTTAGTTTTATTAAGGAAATTTTTTTTGTTTTAAAAAATGTGTTTTAATTTTTTTGAAAGTATTAGTACTACGTTATATAAATCGACGTTAGCAAAAAGACTCCTTAAAAAATGTTAAACAAATTACAAAACCATTAAAAGAAGAGAAATATTACAAAATACACGTGGATATCGTGAAAGGGTCCAAAGTCTATGGAACTACAGACTTGCCCTTCGCCATTAAAGAAAACGGAGTGTGGAGTCATGACGTCTCACCCATTAAGGCTTAACATATTTTGACGAAAATTCACCAAACTAAGATTGCTTCCCATGCAAACTTTCTTCATCTTCTAGAGAGTTTCCAAATTTAAGTTTTTATTATTTAGAAACAAAATTTCTATCAGTTTCCTTCATTACTTATTATCCATCACCAAATGTATCGTTTACCATGAAAAACAAATACTCTTAAAATAAAATAAATAATAACCAATTTACACTATGAGATATATCCCTAACATATTAAGGTTAATTAGCATATGATTTAATATAGTAGAAAAGAATAATGTGTAATCAAGTGAATAAATAAAAATATCACGGCGTTGAGAACGTACAGATATGTATATTAATATATGCATGTGACAGTTTTGTGACATCATTTTGTAAACTAATAATTGACATAGGCATCAATGAAACCTACAATACTTCACGTGCTCATGGAAAAAACACCAACAATATATAAGTAATGCCCTCAGAACTTACTTAAAGATACGCATATATTAGAAATTTAAATAATTCTACCAACAAAAATTTTTGTAAAGAACTATTTGTTTGTAGAGTTGGATCAGCATCCAGATTTAAACCCTTATTTTTGTTTTTGCCAAGCATCCAGACTTAATCCTATATTAGATACTGTATATGCATCTTGATGGAATATAGACTATATAGAAAGACCAAAAATGGAAGAGTACGAATAAAAATGCATAATATACCTTGGAAATTATTCTTGGTTATTGTGAAACTTAAAACATTTCAACGAAGTCATATACTATTATTTAATCATTGATTTAAAATTGCTAATCAAATCACGTGTTGTTGTTATATATGGATAAAGAGTTAAACTATAACACAACTGAGAAAAAAATAAAGTTATCAATTTTGTTAAGAATCAATGAAGGTTTCACAAGACTGGGAAGAAAAAAAAATAGATATATGGAGTACATAAAACATTAAAATTTTGCTAAATTTTACTTTTGAACTCTATTGATTCGGGTTGACATGATGATAATGTTACATTCGTACAATTTCACAATGAAAAAAACGAGTACTAAATATTGTCAATCAAACATATGAATGTACAAAAATCCATAAACTCTACCAAAATAGAATGAAGATTCTGAAATCAAACCTACTTTTTCTTTTTAATTATAAATTCAACTATATTATAAATTTATTTATCACAAATAATAGAGGAGTGAGAATATTTTAGACAACGCAAATTTCTTTTATTTAGTTCTTATACTTTATTTTTTACCAAACGTTAATTAAAAAAATCACACATACATAATTTCTAAAAAAAATGTATTCTTCAAGTAATATATCTTTCTGAGTACTAGTTTATCTATTTATCTCCGTATTTAATAATCAAAAGTTACGTTTAAAATAGAAACAACTTTTATCAAACAAAATATATTAGAAAACGCATGGTACTGGCTACTGGAAAGAATCATGACCTGTAAATTTCTACAGTTTTCCCGTTTTATATAGTACTTAGAAACTTTGGATTTTCATAGCGCAACCAATAAACACATGGACTTAAGACACAAAAAAAGTTGGGTGCAATGTCATTAATCAAACTAAAAAAATAATGATTAAAAGCATGGAATTCCGAAAACGCAACAAAATGATTCTGTGTTTAGACAAATGCAGAAAGGCCTCTTAACTAATCTTAAATAAAGTCTTAGTTCCAACCACATAAACACTCCTTAGCTCCATTAATTTTGGTTTTCTTAATTACGTTTCTACACAAGTACACGTACTTACACATACAATTCCACAGTCTAAATGATAAAACTATGTGGTTTTTGACGTCATCGTTACCTTTCTGTCGTCTCACCTTTATATAGTGTCTCTAACAGAACGTAACAACCAAATGTTTAAAAAAATAAAAACAGCACCCCTTAATTAGGCTCATTCGTTTTGCACTAACCATACTACAAATCATCTCGAACGATCGAGCAAAGATTTGAAAAATAAATAAACGTATAACTCTAGAGATTTTCATTAGCTAAGAAAAGTGAAATCGATTGTTAATCCTATTTCAGACGGGACAGGAACACTCATTACCCAACTCTATCATCTCTCGAACACCAAACTATATCTACCGTTTGGGGCATTATTTCCCACTTTCTTTCGAAGACAATTTCCCATATATAACATATACACATTATTACTAATATATTTTTATAAATTTTCGTCACATCCCAAAAAAAAACACTCTTTGTCACATCAACTAGTTTTTTTGTAACGATCAAACCTTTTCGTTTAAAAAAAAAAAACTTTTGTAGTGTAAACGTTTATTTATCGATGAAAAAAGCCACATCTTCCGGAGGGAAACTTTTTAAGACACCCTATTTCGACTTTATTTTGTAAATACAGTGTGCATGTGCATATAAAGAGAGATATCATTTGTATAAATATCAAGAATTAGAAGAGAAAAAGAGAGAAGAAGACAATCTATTACTATTACGATGTGTGGGTTGTTAATTTGTTTAAAGGGAGCTTTTCTATAGAGATTTTTAAGGTCAAGGGTCATCGTTCGATGTGGGCTTGCTTCCTACAATCTAGTTGCCTTACGGGGCCTACTCTTTTTCTTTTGATAACTACATCACCTTTTTTTTCTCCGACAACTATATATCACTTTTTTTATGTTTTCCTTTTTTTCTTCACAATAATTCTTTACTCGTTGCAAATGTAAAGATACACAAAGTTACTTATTTTGTTTACGATGGTTCTTAGTAGTTTAAAGAATTAATGAATAAGATAAACCTAAACTTTGAAAAGACTAAAAAAAATGTATAACAACATACATTATACGTATTTGAAATAGTCCAAGTGATATTATGTCATTGATATTAGCACAAATAATTACGATGCCTGATATTGTCACATTTGATGATTTTAAGTTCTTGTAAAAGATAAGTGTAACTAAATCACTATAGTGAGGCCCACGTTTTAATTTCTAAACTAATTACAATGACAATAAAATAGCAAAACTATTTAAAACTAGACGCCAAAAAAAATTGAAACTAATAATTGTGAAAAAAGAACAAGAGAATAATAATCATTAATAATTGACAAGTGAAATTAATATATTGCTCTTGGAGGGTTATATTTTAATTTTCAAACTAAATAATGAATACAAATGGAAAAGCTAATGATAAGAGTTGAATTTTAATAATTAAGAAAAACAAAAAAAGGTGTACAAGGAGACACATGCGTTTTCCTCATGCATCTTGTTTTTATACAACAATATATATATATATATTGAGTCATTCTCTGCTAGCTCTCTCATCTCCAACTTTCAGTATGATATATAGTTACAATTAAATAAACCTCACATGCTCTATTCTTGCTTGATTTTTGAGTTAATCTTGAATCTCTTTGATGATGTCAAAATCTATGAGCATATCAGTGAACGGACAATCTCAAGTGCCTCCTGGGTTTAGGTTTCATCCGACCGAGGAAGAGCTGTTGCAGTATTATCTCCGGAAGAAAGTTAATAGCATCGAGATCGATCTTGATGTCATTCGCGACGTTGATCTCAACAAGCTCGAGCCTTGGGACATTCAAGGTTTATTTCCATAAAGAAATTTTTTATGAATTAATTTTCTCTCTTTCACACTCTCATAATCCAATTTTCCGAATTTATTAATTTTTCCATATATATGAAAGTGCTGTCTTGTCTATACTACTTTCGATTCATGACGTGATCTCATGTATCCTTTTACGAGAATATGACTAGAGTACAGAGAATCTACACTTAGTTGTTGATGTTGTTTGTTCATATTCGGAGTTAGTTACTGCAAAGACCAACATAGGTTTGGTTATTATACAATTTACTATTTAAGTTTTTTTCTTCTGATTATTTTTGTCGTTATGCAGAGATGTGTAAAATAGGAACAACGCCACAAAACGACTGGTATTTCTTTAGCCACAAGGACAAAAAATATCCGACGGGAACGAGAACTAACAGAGCCACTGCGGCTGGATTTTGGAAAGCAACTGGCCGCGACAAGATCATATATAGCAATGGCCGTAGAATTGGGATGAGAAAGACTCTTGTTTTCTACAAAGGCCGAGCTCCTCACGGCCAAAAATCTGATTGGATCATGCATGAATATAGACTCGATGACAACATTATTTCCCCCGAGGATGTCACCGTTCATGAGGTATGTATTAATTCCATCATAACCTAAATACGAGTTATTCAATCAAAGGATTTGGTCTCTTTTTTGAATATCTCATTTTACATCACAATCTCGATTTTGTTTTGATTAATTATTATTTCATTGACCATTATAAAAGTTGTTACTGATGATAAGATGTACAAGTAAAAAATATCATGTAATTAATATATATATAAAGGTAATTAATATATTTTAAAAAACAATATTTATGCAAAGTATGATCGTAATTTTCTTTAATAACATTATGAAAACTATCACATATTCGTTTTCGTTATTATTTTTTTCTTAAATTCCCAATATTTAATGATAATAGTTTTAGTTACTTCTTCCCACAAATATTTCTTTTCTCCTTTGTCATATACAGACGCACATGAAACTGAAATATGAATTTTCTTTTTCTTTTTGGTTTTAACCTAAATGGGATTAGTGCAAAACATGAACTTTGCTAATATATCTTAGTTGATTTTTGAATATTTAAGGTCGTGAGTATTATAGGGGAAGCATCACAAGACGAAGGATGGGTGGTGTGTCGTATTTTCAAGAAGAAGAATCTTCACAAAACCCTAAACAGTCCCGTCGGAGGAGCTTCCCTGAGCGGCGGCGGAGATACGCCGAAGACGACATCATCTCAGATCTTCAACGAGGATACTCTCGACCAATTTCTTGAACTTATGGGGAGATCTTGTAAAGAAGAGCTAAATCTTGACCCTTTCATGAAACTCCCAAACCTCGAAAGCCCTAACAGTCAGGCAATCAACAACTGCCACGTAAGCTCTCCCGACACTAATCATAATATCCACGTCAGCAACGTGGTCGACACTAGCTTTGTTACTAGCTGGGCGGCTTTAGACCGCCTCGTGGCCTCGCAGCTTAACGGACCCACATCATATTCAATTACAGCCGTCAATGAGAGCCACGTGGGCCATGATCATCTCGCTTTGCCTTCCGTCCGATCTCCGTACCCCAGCCTAAACCGGTCCGCTTCGTACCACGCCGGTTTAACACAGGAATATACACCGGAGATGGAGCTATGGAATACGACGACGTCGTCTCTATCGTCATCGCCTGGCCCATTTTGTCACGTGTCGAATGGTAGTGGATAACGGAAATGGAGGGAAAGAGAGAGAGGCACACACACATAAGACATTTCACATTTGTGTAAAAAGATATAATCATACCATATAGTTGTTGAAACATATAAAAGAAAGTCAGATTTGTGATAATTACAGTGGTTATGTGAAATATTGTAAAATAGATTAATATAAGAATTTAAAAGAGGAGAATAAAGATCTCAAAAAGGAGATATTTCGTTATTGTTGGGGAGAGCATTACATTTCATTATAATAATCAAAATGTCTTCCATTTAATTTTATAGTTTTCCTTCTAGAAGAAAAAAAAAACATATTACGAGAAGCTTCGCCGCCCCGCCTAGGGTTTCCAGTTCCGGTGGCTTTTTCAGCACCAAAACCGGAATTTCTTTGTTGTAATCTCTTTAGTTTCGTTTTCTTGTGGGTTTAATGTGATCTGAATCCTATTTTCTTCCAACGGTCTCTGTTCTAAATTCACAGATCTAGATCTGTGAAGTCTAAATCCTTTGCTCTTCCAGTTTTGCTGCTTGTTTGTCTCCTTCGTCTGCAGCTTCAGTTCTGGCCGTTCCAACCATGGCAGAGGCAGGTTCATTTCGATCTTTCATCGCCTCAGATGCAGATCTCTCTCCATTGAAGATCTAGTTCTCCTTCCTTTCTTCTTGAGACCTTGTCCTTTGGGTTTCGGGGTGTTGTTTGATGTCTCACCGCCGTTTGTGGTAAGGAGAGTCTTGATTTTATTTTCTTTGGTTAGATCTCTAGTCTCAGATCTGTTTTTTAAAATAACTTTGGATTTAGACTTTGTTTTTCAGTTTTGAGTTTTTTAGTAATGGATCTGGGAAGTTTAGGTTTAGTATCATTGTTGTTATTTAATTTGGGTTTTTCCCCTTTAGATCTATCTTAGTTCCCGGGAGATGTATTGTGCTCGCCGGCTTAGTCTTTGGAAGGAGTGTTTTCCCTTGCCAACTTATATAATTCAACTCTTGTAAGGTTCTAATCCATCAATAAAATTTTAATTTTCTGTGAAAAAAAATAAAAAAAATTATAAGCCCATAATCTTGAAAATAATTTAGAAAATATAATTAAAAATTACAAGAACTACATAATATTTTACGACCAAAAGGCGATAGACAATTTTGATACAAGACATTGTGTCTTTTCTAGCCATATATTATAATACACTAATTATCTTCATAGATACATATTAAAATATGTGTTTTAGTAGGCACAGAAATTGATGGACTATGTTATCTTAATTAAGTACTATTAGTCGTCAATTGTATGTTTGAGATTAATAGATTATGATTGAGTATCATTAATAGCAGTCGACATAATAGTATGCTTTCAATTGTTCTTATTCAAGGAGAAACAAACGACGTATAGTACACTTATTTAAATAAATAAAAATTCTAAATCAATCATAATCTATTAATCTCAAACATAGTATCGAGTTATATAGTACAAAAAGATAAGCTAACCTAATATTCTCTTATTGATTATAATTATGTACCCTTTAAACATGTGTATCATTTGCACCAACAAAAAAAAAACATGTCAAAATTACATAATTGAGCAAATTCGGATTTTCATTTAATTCTTCTTGATCAGAATAATCAATCCGAGTTTAATTCGTCTTCCATTATGCAAAAAAAAAACAAAAATTAAGAAGTCTTTATATTAAAAGCATACATATATATGTTTGTAGTGACCGAGAAAACGAGATACTCTCTATGGTCAAATAAATACCCGTCTTCTCAAGTACCATCTTTAGTTTGTTTGATTTTTTGGTATTACATATCAAAATTCGAATTTATTTTAAAAATATCATAGAAAAGTATTTTGTAAAGAAGCTTTGTAAGTTATAAGTTTATGGTAGATTGGTAGTTTAAGGTTTCATATATATACTTGTGGTATATTTGATTTTTAAAAACTAGTTTATTTGTCTCTTGTTAATTTTCGTCATATATTTTACGTGGAAAATTGGGCTCATCTATATAATACTATTGTTTTATAATTTATACAAATGTGCTCCAAGCCGACTATAAATACGACTAGTACTCTCTTCTGCGATACATATTTAAATATTTATTTACTGTGAAAAGCTCGAGTCATAACGATCATCCGATTATTAGTAAAACTTCATATAATCTTTTCGATATATCTAGAGTAAAAATTCAACTTATCCATCTGTAATAAGAACTTATTCTACACGTCATTATAAGTTATAACCCGACATTTGGAGATAAACAATATGGGGATTGTCCCCCTTAGATAATTAATGAAACTTCCCTATTTTGTCACAAAATTTCTAATGATAATTTTGAGGTATGGGTCGAGAGATCAATTATCCAAGTATGCCTTCCCGAAAAATTGACAATTCATCCTCAACGCCATAATTAATATATACACATAAACATGTCATTGATTAAAATTCGAAGGGTTACTAACTATAGTAAAAGACATATTATAAGGACTGAAATTTTCAACTACGTAGTACTACTAAAAGGCCACTAATACTTTACGTACGTTATCACTTTTGTACTGGGTGAAACCTTCACATTTGTTTTTCCTAATTTGTATAAATAAGAAACTTGATCTCATGGAACCGAAAATTACCATGCACGTGTCCACGGTATTAATTAGTATATACATATAGAAGTTAAATTTGTTGTTGTCTTGTTGAAATAAATAATCGTGGTGTATAGACTCTGTAAATAACTAAAAATATCAAAGGTCACTTGAATAAAAAAGTTAGGAGTTTCATATTATACATGCATGTATTATGTATATGCAAACACACTAGCATACTTCAGACTATAACACACCATCTCTTTCCGATCGTGACTACACAAAAGCTAAAACCGCTTCACAAGGGAGATAAAGTCCGACGAGAACGGATTTGCCGACAAAAATTAACCTAAGTCCATCATCGTTTTCCCTCACTTTATTACTTATTTATCTTACACTAACGAGTTTCGAGGATGATTCTCTCAAGGCATATTAGGATTTTTTTTTGATGCTCCTTTAATTCACTGTCCTTTGATGTCTATATCGCTCAACCATTTTGCTCTTTTTACCTTTATTAAATTTCTCACCATTAATCATACACATATCTTATCTCTAACAAACCCACAAGGATTATGGAGAAAAAAAAACTAAAATCATAATTAGAAAGAGATAGCCAACTCAATCACCTATAATAACCTCGGAATGAGTTGCTTTCGCAATCAAACCATACACCTTAATAACCATGGGAGGGTTATAAACCAAATCAAGCTAATTAATTTTTGAACCATCAACCATGCAGCGTTGTCATAAACAAATTTAATGGTTATTGAGAAAATGCACCGAATGCGAATTTATTGCCGACATCGATCTACAATTCTACATGAAGATGATTATTGGACTAACAATTTTCAACAACGAGGGTATATATATGAACAAAAGATGGTCGAGATAATATTTATGTAAGACTCTTTATAAGAATATAATAACCAAGAAGATGATTCAGGGTAGGTGCGATGGGATAGTGCAAGCTCGTCCCAACGAGGTCTAACATCCATGTCGGAAAAAATGTATATACAACAGTCTGATTTTACAAAAAAAAAAAAAAAAAAATTT
>Ga0041059_1001726_pt1 | contig 17049 bp, 16 predicted proteins | sample AraColnosormetaG_FD_56232 | JGI IMG/M metagenome (GOLD analysis project Ga0041059, IMG submission 56232) | Arabidopsis roots microbial communities from North Carolina, USA - Col MF nosort | ecosystem: Host-associated > Plants > Roots > Unclassified | place: USA: North Carolina | collected...
TTTTTTTTTTTTTTTTTTTGAAGATTAGCTGAAGATATAACATATTAATTTGGTTTTTTTTTTGAAGATTAGCTGAAGATATAACATATTAATTTGTCTTATTTAAATATAGATATATATCTATGTATTATTTAGTGTATGATTAGTATTGTTTAGGTTTCAATATTTAAAATTTAGATACGAAACATACAGTTCATTAAGTAACGATGTAGCAGATTTTAAAAATTGATTTTTTTTGGTTTTAGGATTTTAGTATGAAAATATTAAAAGTATATAGGAAATGGTATGTACGTGAAATAAAGAATTATTTGTTTTTTTTTTGTTCCATATATACTAAATATTATTAAAAATCTGTATAATATCTTGTATTTAAAATTTAAAATCTAAATAATTAGTGCATTATTCTAGCTGAGATTGATCCGCAATATACGACGGGCTGTTTCTTAAAAATTTTTGTTATTTATAAACTTATGATTTTGTTGTATATAAAATTAACCAATTTATTGTGTATGATTTTTAATTCGATGTAACTCTTATATTTAAAGTATAGTATTATTTAGCTTTATTATGGCTGAATATTTATATGAATATGTTTTTGACCTGATCCATCAAAATCAAGAGGTTTTAACCCCCATGGCAAATATTTAGTTTTTGTACTTTAGATTTTAAAAATAAAATTTAATATATGATTATTATTTTTAGATCAAAGTAAATATAGTAATTTTAGGTTCTATTTTATAGTCAAAGTTCTAAACCATTCACGTTTGTTTAACTATTATTTTATTTTTTTCAACGAAAAAACTTTATTGAATAAAGATTATTAGGTCCGATCATAATACAACATATCATAAATCTAAATCAAAGGACTCAAACAATCCGAGAAAAACATAGAATCTATCTAACCTTTTTCTGCCAACAAATGAGCTAACTGATTACACGATATTTTAGTAAAAGAGAAAAAGATATTTCTAAACTTGGTTGCCCAAAAGTGAATATTTTTGCGTAAGGCTTCGGTAATGAAGTCCACCGTAAGAACCTTGATGATGTTGATGAGCGCTTCAGAGTCTCTATTTTTGATAAATTGATGTATAGCAGTCAGACCACACTTGATGCATTGACATTAGTAGAGCTTTAGCTTCAGCTTCCGGTGGGGTACGTACGGCTCCCCATCTTTTTGCTTCACCTTGACATGTATATTTAATTTTTTACTTACATAAACTTCTTTACAAAATAAAAAAAAACAGAACCGCAAATACAACAAAATTAAACACACGTATATATACACACAAACGTTCATATATGAATATCTAAATAGTTTGGAACAATAATACACAGGTCGTTACCAAAAAGAAAAAAGAAATACACAATTCTCAAGTATTGTGTTCTTTAATACAGAAATCAACATCAATACATTGACATCACATTCATAAAGAAGGGTAATACGTACAAAAAAATAAAAAAAAAATAAAAAGAATGCCCATGATGTGTGTGTTTGATAATGTGATGGGAGATAAACATATGTAGTATATATAGGCTTGGAATGATTAGGTCAATATTTTGGTGAGCAAGCAAAATTAATTTGCGATCTTAACTAAAATGGAATCAAATATACGTAATTAGAATATTTTAGGTATATGCTATAAATGCGATTTGTCATAATAATTAAAATTTTCTATAAAATCTTATGTATAAATATTTTGTAGTGTATAGCAATTAGTTATGTCGAGATATTTTAGAAAGATTTTTCCGAGAATATTGGCAAAGATTTGGGAAATAATTTGATGTGGTAAGATTATGATATTGTGAGGCACTAATATTCCTTAAAATCAAGTATATGCTTATTTTAAATAAATAGAAATGTAGATATGAGTAGTTGATAAAAAATCAAATTGTTGATATTCTCATATATTTCGAAATGAATGTATATTATTGATAATAGTGGAAAGTTTTAATGGCAATTGTTTAGCGTTAATCGTTTTGTATTATACATTTTTGGATTTACTAATCAAACCGGAATTATTGTTGTAATTGATAACAAAAGAATAAATTTTGGTAAGATTTCATTAGCATTTAAAACTATAATGATTTCCGAATCTAAGTAATTATAGATATGGTTAGTTAGGATTTAGTATCAAATTTAGTAATTAGGAATTAATGATTTGCGAATTACGTAGAGTTTATAGGGATTGATTTGTGCAATTTATTAGGGTAATAATTAACAATATCTATGTTTAGGCAAGTAGTTAGTGCAATATCATAATAGTTAAACAAAAGTTTGGTCATTGTCCTAAATAAAATATCTTGTTTGATTGATTTTATAGGGACTAAACATACAATATCAAAATTGAAAAAGAATTTTTCTACACAAATCGTTCCAAAAATGTATATGTAGATTCTTAATATAAACAACAATTATTCACTTGGCCCTAATTAAACCATCAGCCCATTAAGCCTCTTATTACCAAAACCCTTCAAACCCAACTTCTTTCCTTCTTGTTGACTTTCCTTCTTACTCTGTCGTTGACTCTCTTTGCGACTTCTTCTTCTCTTTTCTTCATCTTCTTCTCCCTGATTCCTTTTTCTTTTGTTGCAGGACTAAAATCCCAACACCTCCCTCCTGAGTTCTTTGATTAAATCCCCAATTTCAATTTTAGGGTTTTGATTCCCATTGTTTCTTTTGATTTATCTTCATTCCGGAAATTGCTCCGGTGAAACAGCAGCCACCGCCACATCTTTCTCCTTCTCCGGCAAGCAACTTCATTCCGGATTTTCGTCTGAGACTTCATTCTTGTCTCCCTCTTCGACCAAACTGACACTTATTCCGACAAAACCCTCTGATTAGACCGTCGGAATGGAATCACGGGTTTTGTTCTCTAGTCAATTCAACTTCCCGGTGAATTCACCGTTTAAGACCCGTGAAACCTCGATTGCTCCGCTCACACCTTCCCGGAATGTTCTCTCCTTCTCTTTCCGTAGTCCCGCAGAGAGATGTGCGATGAGGATTGTACCGCTTGTAAAAGCTGCTTCGTCTACTCCACAGATAGTAGCGGAGGTCGATGGTTCGTCTCACGAACCAAGAAGGAAGAAGCTTGCTGTGTTTGTGTCGGGAGGTGGTTCAAATTTCAGGAAGATTCATGAGGGATGCAGTGATGGTTCTGTTAATGGTGATGTTGTTTTGTTGGTCACTAACAAAAAAGGTATCACCTTTCTTCTTCTTCTTCTTCAAGTTATTTGATTTTGGTCTTCTAAGTTGCAATTATAGTTTCTATGTTGTGGTTCTTAGAGTTAATGAATCAGAAAAGAACTGCTAATATATGATTGATTAGTTAGTGGAATTTGAATAGCTTACTTGCTTAATTTCATCAATTTAGATTGTGGAGGTGCTGAGTATGCAAGAAGTAATGGAATTCCTGTTTTAGTATTCCCAAAAGCGAAACGAGAACCATCTGATGGACTCTCTCCTTCAGAACTTGTAGATGTACTAAGGTTAGCATATCTCTTGGAAGTCTTTATTTGTATCTTTACCCTTGGAAGTGAATGTGTTTACCTCTTTGTTGAAAGTTCACTATATGTCTCTCAACTTGATGAACAGGAAATATGGTGTAGACTTTGTTCTTTTAGCTGGATATTTGAAACTTATACCGGTCGAGCTGGTCCAAGCTTTTCCTAAACGGATTCTAAATATTCATCCTGCTCTTCTTCCGGCTTTCGGAGGCAAAGGTCTTTATGGTATAAAAGTGCATAAAGCTGTTCTAGAATCGGGAGCTAGGTAAAGTTTCAAGCTCATATAATGTTATGGATGTGTAGTGTAGTTTCTTTTTTCCCTTTTCTTGTGCAAGAAAACATTCAACGGTTTTTCTTTCCGTAGATATTCGGGTCCGACAATTCACTTCGTCAATGAGGAGTACGATACAGGTCGGATACTTGCTCAAAGTGCAGTCCGTGTGATTGCTAATGATACACCAGAAGAATTGGCCAAAAGGGTTCTTCATGAGGTACTACTAAAGAATATCTTTGAACATTACATTTCACTGTTCAGAAGATTTCATTTTCTTCTTTTCTTTTTTCCATCTTGGACTCAGGAACACAAACTGTATGTCGAGGTGGTGGGTGCGATTTGCGAAGAGCGGATTAAATGGAGAGAAGACGGTGTCCCTCTCATTCAAAACAAACAAAACCCTGACGAGTACTATTAGATTCTCAACAAATGAAGTTATTCATTGGATGTTAGATTAGTCACATTTTCAAAACAAAGTGTTTCAACATAGGTTATGTAGAAGAAGTTTTTTTGCCCGAAGTATAGATTGAGACATGTTTCTGATACTAAATTTTGTTTCGGTTGGGTCAGAATCATATGGAAGGAGATGAAATTCGAGTCAGGAGACAGCATTTTAATGCTTGTGTTGTATAATACCAACAGTCTTTATTCAATTTTTTCCTAGAATGTTTTATTACCTTGAAGTTTGGTATCATCTATAGAAATCAAAATCTCTGAAATCCAAAATACATATGCTAGCATGTAGAGTGTGCTTTAAGACGGAGCCCCGAGATAGAAAGCAAGGCGAAGAATGTCACTGAAGATTCCACCGGCTGTGACTTGAGCACCAGCACCAGGTCCACGAACAATCAGAGGCTGTTCTTTGTACCGTTTGGTTGTGAAAGCGATGATGTTATCAGCACCCGATAGCTGAGCAAACGGATGATCTTTTTTGTACCGTTTCAACTCGACTGTTCCCTTTTTCTCTACTGCATCTACAACTCCTACGTATCTCAAGACCTAAACAAAGACACAACGCAACAAAATCTGAAATGAGTTCTTTTCAAGACGGCGCATTTGGTGTTAAAAAAGTTTTGCCAAGGAGGTATTACTTACTTCTCCTGCTGCTTCAGCCTCTTCTCTTTGTTTGGATAATTCTTCATCAAACTGAGGAAGCTTCTCCATGAACTCTTCTGCTGATGCACAAGCCTGTGAATAAGAAATGTCAAAAGGATTAACCTTATTGTTGATGAATTTAATTGTGTGATTATACAGAGTCTTACTTGTAACGGCTTTGGCACAAGATTCTGGACTGGAAGGCCCTCAAGATCCAATTTTAAGCCTGATTCTCTGGCAAGGATTGTTACCTGCAGAAGTAGCAGATACGAGAAGGTTCAATATTTTTTTACAAGGTGCATTGGCTCGATTTGTTGACAGGAAAAAAACCTTACTTTTCTGGCAACATCTGTTCCAGATAGATCATCTCGTGGATCTGGTTCTGTGAAACCTGCTTGCTTTGCTTCTGCTACAACTTCACTGAAGCTTCTGGTGCCGACAAAGTTGTTGAAGAGGTAACTTAAAGTACCACTGCAGAGAGGCATCAAAGCAAATTTTAGTGTGAAGGTGCAAAGCAAGGCCATTGTTGTGTTATCTGAAAAAATTACTGTGGTACCAAGACGAAGAGGAGATACCTGAAAATTCCCTCAATTCGCAGTATTTTATCCCCTGTTTCGAGGAGACCACGTAAGGTGCTAATAATTGGAAGACCAGCTCCAACGGTGGCTTCATAAAAGTAATGTGTGTACGATTTTCGTTGAAGATCTCTGATCTTTAGATACTGCATTTACAGGAGTGTTACCAATTAGTCTCTCTGTTCATAAAATCACAGAATCTTAATGGATATATATCAAGATGAACATATATGTAGCTCCCGATCCAACAGTCATTTAAACAAATATCAAACACTTTACCTGATCAAGTGGTCCAGAGTTAGCCTTTTTGTTCGGAGTGACCACATGAATTCCTCGTAGCAACCAGTCGTAGTAACAGCTAGCGATGTCAGCATCGGCTGTACAATCAACCATAACAGAGTTTGGGATGAAATGATTTCCCTTCACATATTGGGTGAACTTCTCCATGTCAGCTTTTTCTCCCTCTTCTTTCATAAGCTCTCTCCATCTTGATAAGTCAATCCCCCTAAAAAGATGACGATTGTGTAAAGATTACAGCAGTAGAAACTTCACCAAAAAGGTAATGTATCAGGTTCGTTGGCTTACGATTCACTCATCAACATTTTACTTGAGCCCGTGATCCCTATAACACGCAAGTCAATTTTAAATTCTTCTTTGAGCACTGCCGCCTGTGAAAGGAAATTTAAAGATGATGCAGCTTGAACATTGATCCATATTTTACTATAATCTCGCATATAAGTATCACATACTCACCTGATCTCTAATCTGATCAAGTAAGGTTCCACCAATTAATCCCGGTCCTATGATTCCCACTGCCAAAGTGGTTCTCGAAAGGTAAAATCTTGAGTGCACAGCTCTTAATGCCCTGATGCAGTCTTCACGCTTGACGACTACTGTAATATTGAACTCGGAGCAACCTTGGGCTATAGCACGGATGTTGATATTGGCCTGCAGTTATTTAGGTATGGCAAATGGCAATGTATCAGCAGAGCTTCTAAGCAGAAAAAAGGATATGAAATGTATGATGAACCGTCATCTGATTTTCTTTGCAAACACTACACTTAACTTACCTTTGCTAATGCATTAAAAAAAGTGGCAGAAACACCAGGAGTGCTCGCCATTTTCTGGCCAACTGCTGCTAATATGCTACAATTAGGGATGATTTCAATCTGAATGAAAACAATGAAACCATAGTTTGAGAAAAATAGTAGATGCCAAAATAATAGTCCAGTTGATTTGCTAAGAGAATAGCTATTTGATATCTTTCGAAGAACAAAGAGAGATATAAAGGCACCTGGGAAAGGCGGCCACCAGCCAAAGCTTGACGAAATCTTGAGTTCAATGCTTCAGAAACAGCTTTCACTTCCTTCTCAGGTACAGCAAAGCACACAGAATGCTCGCTACTAGCCTGCATTTTATGTAATTATATTAAGAAGTTACATTTGACAAGGGAATACATAACTGATGAAAGAAATTATAAAGCTGAACTAAATAACCTGCGATATCATAATCACATTGGCTCCAACTTCCTTGACAGCAGAAAAAATGGCACTGGCAGTACCAGGAACACCAGCCATTCCAGTTCTATAAAGAATATGCAAAGTTTGTATAAGAAATACAATAAGCAGCCGAGTGTGTAATACAATATCCACTATCAGCTCACCCTTCTACATTGACAAGAGCCAAATTGTCAATCGTCGCAAATCCTTTCACAGGAGCGTCTAATTTGAATCCATCTTCATCATCAATCTGCCGGCATATCATTGTTCCAGGGGCAGAGAGGTTGAAAATATTCCTTATTACAATTGGAATGTCATATTTCATCACTGGAATAATGGTCCGAGGATGTAAAACGTTTGCCCCAAAGTAAGACTGCGCAGGCATATGAACATGAATGTTAGGTGTAAACAACGATTCTGGAAAACTAGGCATTAAACAAGTGCAAGAGGTTGGAAATTTACCATTTCCCAAGCCTCTTGATAAGAAAGAGTCTTCAGCACAACAGCTTCACTAACTGCACCGCACAAATTCATTAGCATAACACAGACAAACATGATGAGGAACACACACATATCATGGCTCAATAACTAGTCCTAGCTATATGGCAGTTAATGTAGGCTTGCACATACCTTTCCTGGGATCTGCACTGTACACACCATCAACATCTGTCCAGATTGTGAGTTGGTGAGATCTAAACAGAGCACTCATTATAGCTGCAGAGAAGTCACTCCCATCCCTTTTAAGAGTCGTTGGAATGTTCTGTGGTGTACTGGCTATGAAACCAGTTGCTATAATAATCTTTGCCGAGTTCTGAGTAAACCATTTTTCCAGTCTTTTTTCTGATTCCACAAAGTCAGGGTCAACTTGATTAGAGCTCGTTGGAATAACAACAAGCACATCCCTTGCATCCATCCAAGTGCAGTCCAATCCGCTCTAAAAGAAAAATAGACACAGGCATATAAGAAAGGTAAACCACAGAACAACTAGTTCTTTGTAATTAGGATTTTCTCGCAGAACATCATATATGACTTTAATACCTTTCTCACAACAGCAGCTAACATCTGAGCAGACCACAACTCTCCGTGGCCAACAACGAAGTCTGAGAAAGATTCGGTTGCATGACCAGCTGCAGAAATAGAAGAGTGAGATTTCAGAAGAACACATACAAATCCAATTCAATTACTTAATAACCTCCTCCTAACAATATGCATTGAGAATTGACAAAGGCAAAAAATCAGTACCTATGTAAATGGCACGAAGCATTGCTTTGAGATTATTTATATCATCATTTAACCGAGCCAAGAAACTTGAGAGTTCATCTCCATCAAGCAAGTCAACAGCAGTTGCTCGGTGCTTTTCAAGAACACCACTCAAAGCAGACAGATATGAATCATCACGAGACTCTGCTCTGTGAATGAGATCATACATCATATCAGTGACTTTCGACATTGCTGACACAACCACCAACTTCCTCTCAGAGTCATCCTTAACAACAACAGCAGCAACATCCTTTATCCTCTCAGAATTTCCCACACAAGTTCCTCCAAATTTGTGTACAGCCCATGAATCTCCTTTGGGAAGATGACCATTCTCCACAGAATTATCCAACGCTAAATCTATTCAAATGCAAATCACCATTAGCACAATAATCACCAATTTTTCCCAGATAACAAGCAAAATCAACGTCTACATTTCAAACCTGTGACGGAACCTAAGACACGAGGACTTTGCAATTCGCTTCTTACGCATTGACCTATACAACTCCGGCGCCTCAATTTCCCGAAAGAAACACGATTCGACACTAGTCGTTTCCCATAAATGAACGGAACACGAACCGCTAAATCTCCGGCCACCGCCGGAGAAGTAACAACCTTAGCCAGAGAAACCACCGGCATATTCTGTAGCAATTTGATTTCTATAGTCAAAACCAGTGGATTACTCACTTCATAACAACGACTTATTGCAAAAGAAAATGAAGAACAAAATCATACCGTAACTCAGTCAAACACTACCGGAGATTTTCAACACGAGAATTATCTACCGGAGAAGAAGACACCACTGAGATCGGAGAACCAACAAAATCGAAAACAGTGGCAATTTCAGTAAATTTTACTAAGAAGGAAGGCGACTTGTTTTTGTTATATATATATGAAACATAGTGGAGGTAATGAAACAGTGTACCTCAAACCTCGATGGTTGCCACGTGTAAGTTTTGTTTTACTTCTCTAATGAATGGACGGTTGAGATTCATTTAGATCTTAATGAAAAATAATGTTAAGAAAAAGACTGCATACATGTGTCTATACAAGCCACACTAGAGTCAAGTTGCTTAAAAAGCTTTTTTCATATAAATACTGAATACATGAAATTTGGTGAAAAGAATAACAACATGACATTTTAGTTTTTCTAACATTTTTTAATCCACCAACCTATAGTTTGCATTATTTTGAGAAAATAAAAATGAAACAAACAATTACATACATAGCTTTCCCCAATTCTTTGAGATATAACTCATCCAATGAGTTCTCATTCTAGTTTCCAAAAGAACCACACTTCACCCACAAGCATTATATTCATGAACAAACCTCTATTTGTGAGACGAATCCGTTGTTTACTTCATCACTTGTACGATGGTTCAATGGACTAACCAAGTTAACATTGAGTAAAGTCGAACAGGTTCAACCATTTTTCTATTTCAATTTTTAAAATAATCCCATAGAAAGAAATAAAGTAAATCCTTAGAGTAATGGCTTTATAAAATAAACAATTGGAGCACCGAAACTATCAGAGAAGCAGCTCGTGCGGTAGATTCCAATTGGCCAATCACACATATACTCAAGCCTCGCGGGTTCGAATCCATCTTAAACCTCGCGATTTTGTTTTTTTCCACGTCATCAGAATAGACTAAAACGGCCACTCGCCGGCACAGTAAGTGTATCCTTCTCTAATTTTCTTCTTAACCTCAAGATCACGGCCAGATTCGCCATTGTTATTGTCCCGCGACCGCTCCAATCTCGTATCACCACCACTACTCCAATCTCGTTGTTCCATCTTGAATCTCACTTTATCTCTCATTACCGGTAATCTTCCTCCGCTTTTAGATTTCAAACTCTCCGGCAAAATTTCACGGCGAATAACGGAATCAGAGTTTTCCCACAAGTGATCAGATCTATTATCCTTTGAACAACGATCGGAGCAGAGACTAGAGTCAGGAAAAGGCGGAAGCCAAGCTGGAACTGACGTCACATCCACCGATCGAGTCACCGCCACGTGATCCAAATCTCCTCCGAACGATCCGTCTCTTTCCCGTCTCGGTAACGGTTTAGCGAAAGGAATCTCAGGAGCGTAGGTAACGAAATCGGAGAGGTTACGGAGAACAGCGGATTTGATCAGGCACTGAGATTCAATATCGTGAACCGTAGAGCCACCGGGGAAACAATCGGAAGTAGATAAAGCGATATCTTGGAGACCATTGACGATGTCGAAGAGATTAACCTCCGTGCGATTAGCGGTGTTAGAGAACGACGATGCGAGTTCGGCGAGGGATTGTAAGAATTTGGTGGTGGTTAGGGTTAGAGTGTTGAGAGCGGAGGCATCGGTGGCTTTGTATCCAATAGATTGGCAGATTTGGCTGACGGCGATTTTGGTGAGAGAGAAGGAGAACTCTGCCGTGGATGTCGGTGATTGGTCGGAGGTTTCTTCGAATTTAAGTTTGGAGTTACGGCGTCGTCGCTTCATTGGTGGTGGAGAGATTTTGAGAGGATCGAGAAAGAGAGAAGGAGGCGAATTGGAGTTTATGAATTTTTTAAAGAACCCTAAATTTTGTGAAGTATCGAACCGGCGTTGCATTGGTTATCAGTGATTTTTAATCAGCACTACAAGCCACGAAGCCAGGATCTTATTCCATCCTAAATATTAATCTAAACAAAGTATATAATTGAAGGGAAAAAATAAACTGTTAACCGATACGGATCGACCGGTTTGAGCCCATCGAACCGCGAGTGAGACCCTTGACCGGTCATGTTTATCATGAAAAACATAAGTTTGAACATATGAATTCTTAAAACCAGTGAAAACCGGCGAACCGGTAAAAACCATCCCTTACGAAATTATTGATTTTTCAAGTTTTTAAATTTTGTTAAGATCACATATCGAATTCAGGATTTGGATAGCTTTACCTTAAATTTAACATATCTGAATCCATAGACCTGAAATCAAGGATTTCATCGATCCATTTTCATCTATAAATATGTTATTATCATTAATTTTTTACTTAAAAGACAAAAACATGACATAATTCGATGATAAAATAATGAAAAAGAACATAAAACAAAAGTTTGATAATAGTTAAAAAGTGATTTAATTTATAATGAATGATGAAATAAGACAAATTCTTAAAATTTTAAGCATCTAATTTTATTAGAAGGTTGTCCTCGATTCAAAGTGCTTAATAATAAGTTATTTTAGCAAATTAAATATTGGAGGCATGATAGAACATAACTAGGGTTCATTGCAGTCAGTTACAAAGAAATTTTTAGCATAATTTATTTTGGGCAATTGGGCACAAATTGGCTCTGTTTGCGACACACGCATTTTCCATTTACGCAACACGCCCGACGATAGTCAAAGAATAGCATACTTCCACACTCAAGGTATGTGTCACGTATCCCTGATCCCTCCATGATTCACATCGATGCTTTTTGTATTCATCGCTTGGTAACGATAGACACTTGCAAATTCCGCTTTCACAGTATCGATCATCGACCTTGTCACAACTACGCATGCTTTGGCACTCAAGGTCTGTGTTACATTCCCCTATGTGATTCACGTCGACTCTTTTGGTATCCATCGCTTGTAAGTTGTAACGTAAGACACTTGCAATTTCCATTGTCGCAATATGTCAGACCTCTCTTACAAGTAAGTAGGTTGTGGCACTCAGAGTTTATGTCGCATAGCTTGACTTTTGCAAGATCCATAATCATATGAATAATATGTTAGTCACAAATGAAAAAACTTGAAGCTTGAAGCTTCAGGTTGTATATATATTCTTAGGAAAGTATTATAGTGTAATTAATTAACATTAGATTTGAAGATTTATATTGATATATTTTTTTGTGAGAAGATAGTATATATTGATAACCTGACATTTGGTAACTCTTTTGTACAGCTAAAATTGTTTGCATTACATTTTAAGATATTCATGTTAAATTAAAATTGTTTGTAACACACCACCACAAGTTATAATTATCCGTAGATTGTCATCTGTCTAAATCAATTATATTTCCGGTTTTTGGATCCATATTCTTTGGTTGGTCATATATTTCAATAATAAAATTAAGGATTTAATGTTATACGATTAAGATTAAGCAACGTCATTTAGAAATTGCTTTCATCACTTTCAAACCAAAACGGGGATATGATCCTTTTTATTAATATAAAGTAATTATCTAACAAAACATATTGATTTCAGGGTTACATCTAGTTCAGAACATAATATTCATGTATGGATAAAAGGGGAAGCATTCGGAGGGATAAATTTCTCTGAAGGGGAAGGGTTAGGAGGCGTAAGTGAAGGGGAAGCATTCGGAGTTGTTCCTGTGGGTCTCACCGAAGGAGAAGCGTAAGGAGGCGTAAGTTTCACCGAAGGGGAAGCGTTGGGAGTTCCTGCAGGTCTCATCGAAGGGGAAGCGTAAGGAGGCGTAAGTTTCACCGAAGGGGAAGCGTTGGGAGTTGTCCCTGCAGGTCTCACCGAAGGGGAAGCGTAAGGAGGCGTAAGTTTCACCGAAGGAGAAGCGTAAGGAGGCGTAAGTTTAACCGAAGGAGAAGAGTTAGGAGGTATCGAAAGAGAAGCGTTAGGAGGCACCGGAGGAGCAGAAGATCCGTAACAATTGCCTATACATGCTTTGCCTTCCCTAGCCTCGATTCGTATGCTTTGATCTTCAATTTATTTTAAGAAAAAACAAAGGTATCAAATTAGTATACTGTATATGTTTTCAAAAACTAGAAACATTAATCACATATATGATCTGTAGTAAAAGAAAAATTCCAAATGTTTTTTTAAATCCAAAAATATAAAAGAAAGATAGATTATAGTAGTAAAAATAGCTTAAGTTTAACTTAGAACATGTGAGTTTTTTTTTACTTTGTTTTTAAAACGGCAGAATTTAACATGGTAAACATAAATTACATTTCCACACAACTTGTATAATTGGTTAATTATACAAAAATGTGAACAACTTCACTATTTTACGAATTCGCAATCAAAAATTCACATTTACTTACAAGAGAGAGACAAGAAGAGGCAAAGAAGAAAAGCCATCCTAAAGTATTGGTTTGCCATAGCTAAACAATGTTTTGGTATTGGAATGCTTGATGGTTAGCTTTTGTGAGAGAACTAGCTACTCTTGCGTTTATTTATATATCGGATGAAAAAACAGCTTTTCCACTTTATTTGGAATGTACTTTAAGTTTCAGATTGTGTCTATATTTTCATTATTATGACACTTATTATCATGAAATTTCAGATTTTGTCTATATTTCATATTGGATTTTGTCTATATTTCATATTAGATTTTTTCTATATTTCATATTAGATTTTGTCTATATACAGACTTTAATTTTGTCTTCAATTAGAAATTTATTTCGTCTATATATATAGAGCAGACTTTATTATCAGTTTGACCCAACGATCCAAAATAGGGAGTATATCTTCCACAGATAAAATTACTATACAGTTTTTCAAAGTGCTTTTTTCTTTCTTTCGTTTGTACCTTTTTGTATTAAAAAATAAAACAGAAAAAATTACTTGATATAAAATGTATATACTTTAACTTTAACTATATCCTTTACACTACTGTTGTTAGAACCATCATAACATTTGTTTTTGCATTTTTCAACCAAAAAAATCATTCTATGTATAACTTAAGTAATGAACTACTCCCTTTGTCCCATATTATTATATTTTGTTATTTTTACATAAAATTTATTATTTAATATTATTTTTAAGGAATTAACAAAGAGAAAAAATCTTCAGAATACAAGTGGTCATAATATACTAAATAAATTATGCATAATTATTTGCAAAAAATCTAATAAAATGAAACAAGAAAAAACAGTCTAGACTTGGGACTGTGGGAATATTAAATAACCGGTTACTAGAGCTTGGGTCAGACTATCTCATTGACATATATTGGTATATCTTCAACTATTAACATATATCTCACAAACGCGCACTAGTAGATGTACAAAAAAGAAGAAAATAAAGAGTTAAAGGTACCTTTGGCACATCATAAAATCCACTTACCCAAGATGGCCATGCCACCGGCACCAAGCAAAACAGCCGCATATGACTTCATTTGTAGTTATTAGATGGAGTAACAATTACTATCACAATTTAAGGAACCTGTACTTGTTTTTTAACTAGTATAGAATCCAACTTAGAAAGAAAAAAATGTTGTGATAGTTAAAAAAAAAACAAATTTGATCGTAGTTATTAGATTGAGTAACAATTACTATCACAATTTAATGGATGGAGTAAGAAAAATTTGAGAGAGAAGAAGCGATCGAGTGAGCAACTGGTAACAAGAATACAAAAATGTGGCTAGGTTTTAAGGCTATTTCGTTGTTCTTCTTGCTGGGAAGCTTGATCGTAGCCACTGGTACGGTTTGAATCACGAATACAAGAACGATGGCTTCACAAAATCGCTAATGCTCGCTACTTAAATGGCTGTAACAAAGCTCTTTATCATGCTTTTGAGTTTCTAGATGTCCATGCTTCTTTTGATACACCTCCTATCAGGGGAAAGTCATTCGTCAGGCACACACATTTTGTTTTCTCTTCTACAAGTTTCCGTTGATCTAGGGTTTTGTTTGTGAATTCGCTTTCAAAATAGATATGTGATTTTGTAGATTTTGGATTACTGCTTCTTAGGTACTGGTTTTTGTGCTTTTTTGTAGTGAAATTCTATATGGAGATTACAACAATTTATATACATAAGTTACTAAATTTAGTTTTTTTTTTCCAAACTACATTTAGTTTTGTTGGTACTGAATTTTGCGCGTTTGGTGTAGTGTTGTACTCTTTACTTCATGACATGTAATCCGGAACTTGATTGCACCAAAATGAGAGGAACGGTTTGTTATGTGTCTAAACCAATATTCAATTGTTTAATGTTATAAGATTGAGCATTGTCATTTAGAAATTGATTCCATCACTATCAAACAAAATAGACATTTGATCCTTTTAATTGATATTAATTAATAAAGAAATATATTTTTACATCTATTTTATTAATAGTATTCATTCATGGGAGTAGGAGCTTTAGCTTTATGACATTTGCAATGACATTTTCTTTTATGTTGTTCAATGGGGGTAGGAGCATTAGCTTCTTCGGAATCTATTATTGAAGGTGAAGGAGTAGGAGGTTTATGTTTATGACACTTGCAATGACACTTGCTTTTATGTTCTTCAATGTCCATATATTCTTGGTCGACTCCTTGTTCTGAATCTATCATTGAAGGTGAAGGAGTAGGAGGTTCATGTTTAGGACACTTGCAATGACATTTGCTTTTATGTTCTTCAATGTCCCTATATTGTAATTGGTTGACTTCTTCTTCTAAACCTATCATTGAAGGTGAAGGAGTAGGAGGTTTATGTTTATGACACTTGCAATGACATTTGCTTTTATGTTCTTCAATGTCCCAATATTCTTGGTAGACTCCTTCTTCTGAATCTATCACTGAAGAAAAAAGATTAGGAGGACATTTGCTGCCAACTCCTTTATGGTCCATGCATTCTTTGTTGGCTCCTTCTTCTGAATCTATCATGGAAGGAGAAGGAGTAGGAGATCTATAACATATGCCTATACATCCTTTGCCTTCCCTGGCCTCAATTATTATGCTTTGATCTTCAATTTATTTTAAGAAAAAAAAAACAAAAAATGTCAAATTAGTATAAGTTTGGTAACACTGTAACTAGAATAATCCCAAAGAATTTAAATTCATGAATATAATGGAAACATAGATTATGCAAAAAATGGTTTGAGTTTAACTTAGAAACGGCATAATTGATCATAAATTACTGAATAGAAATTACAATTCCACAATTTGTATAATCGGTAGAAAACTTCACATTTACTTACGAGAGAAGGACAACAAGAGGGAGAGAAGAAAAGCGGTCATAAAGTAAATGTTGGTCATAGCTAAACGATGTTTGTATTTGGATGCTTGATGAGTATGGATTGTGAAAGAATTAGCTAGTCTTGAGTCCATTTATACATGGGATGGAAGAAGATTTTTTTAGTTTTTTTTTTTGAAAAATGTACTTTAAATTTCAGATTTTGTATATATTTAAAAAAAATAAAAAATATGACAATAATTCAATCATCTAAGATACAAAGTCTATTTACAAATACAATTACTATAATACATTCACAGATTTTTAAAATAATAAAATCACAGCTATAGTATCCTATTGCGCATTACTTTTATTTAAACAATTTTATTTTTAATTTATTTGATAATATTATATTTATCAATATAGAATAGATTTTGTATTTCAGTAATAACTTCATGTTTAATATAGAGAAGACTTATTTTCAGCTATGATCTTATGATATGGAATCTATCTTCTACAAAAATAAAAGAAAATCTAAGACCAAGTCCATCGATAGTTTTTAGTGGGTTTCTTAGTTGGTTTCTAAGAGAATAATGGGCCTAAATTAAATAAAAATTCAACAATAATTTTAGGAACGTTCCTAAAATTAGGTTTTTGGAAACTCATTAGAAACGCATACGTGGCTATTTGTGATAGATTGTTTGTTTTAAACAAAAGGAAAATTTTCTCAGCTCTCTTTTGTTTGGTTTCTTCGTCGGCGATACCAAAGGCGATTCAGCTTGATTTGTTTGATCCAGCGTTTTGATCATGAAATCGGGAGAGCAACCACATATACTCAATATACAACCGCCGGAATGATGATCGACGATGAGATTGTTCACCAAATCAACTTCAAACCGGATCTTGTGGTTATATTGTTCAATTCTTTGTAACACCAGGAGCTTCTATCATGTGGCTATCTCATGAGCTCTTACCAAGAGGTAGAA
>Ga0041059_1001727_pt1 | contig 17045 bp, 12 predicted proteins | sample AraColnosormetaG_FD_56232 | JGI IMG/M metagenome (GOLD analysis project Ga0041059, IMG submission 56232) | Arabidopsis roots microbial communities from North Carolina, USA - Col MF nosort | ecosystem: Host-associated > Plants > Roots > Unclassified | place: USA: North Carolina | collected...
TTTTTTTTTTTTTTTTTGAATACCAGAAAGTTCTGGGCCAAAGCCCGTAATCCTCCTAGGCCCGAAACCACAACATGTAGTATTAGATTCGTCCCAAGCGTCACTCGAACCGGCAACATTACTTAACTAAAGTCACCTTCTTTTTCTTTTGTTTGATGGCTTTAACGATCTCGACAGGTATAATTCCATATCCCTATGGCTCAATGGAGATGGAAGGTGATATATCTCTATTGAGAGTTTCGTACTCAACACGCACGTCCTTTACGAGCACATCTATTATTTTAAACTAGACTGTGATTTCATTTCAGATATATACACTACAATACTGAGAACTTGGTAAAGGACAAGCAAAAGATAATCAGTGGATAAAGCTGTAATAGATTTCTTCTTCCTACTCTAATAAGTAATAATAGCAACACTAGTCAACAAAAACATATTTTGATAATCATTGGATAAAGCTATAATGGATCTACGCTCATTAGAACCGCCAATCTACTCGGCATTTTTATAACCTAAACAAGCTATAAAAAATGCAATGTGAATTTTCTTCCTTATGATTCTGTCAACTTTGGTTCAATTATAAGTAATCTAAAACAGAACATTGGTTCTGTAATATGAGTATGAGAAGATGACTGAAGAACCTGTCTGCTTATCTCCATATTGACAGAATCATAATACAGTGATAGCTTTATAGTTATGAATTTACATAACCACAAAAGATTTATATGATTTATACCTATCAGCTACGAATGGTAAAAGGTAACAACTTAATGGGTTCTGCAATTAGTTCAAGTTCTAGCAAAGCTTTTAGAGCATCTCCAACCGGACTGCAAAACACCAAATATAGTGTTAATAATGCTCTAACCGAACGGTATAACCAACACCAAATTTATTTTTTTAGTGTTTTGTGAACAGTATTACACCAACAAAACACTTAAAAAAATTAGTATATTATTTATGTTTTTGATTTAGTATTATATTTAAATTGTTGTTTATTCACTAAAAGAAAAATACACTATTATTATTTTTGGGTGATTTTACTTTTATTAATATGAACTTTGATTTATAACTAGTATGATATGAAAAAGTAATTCAGACAAAAACATTTAATTAAAAACTTGATTAAGACAAAAAAAAATACAAACAAAAACTAGATTGATTAAGATAAAAAGAAATACATATTAAACACTGAAAAACACAAAATTACAAAATCAAAAGCAAATTAAAACACTAAGAAAACTAAAAATACACTAAGAAAATTTAAAAGGACATAATATAAATTTAAACAACAATCTAATATCCGGGGAAATCGTTTCCGCTAAGATAATTATAGTACTTAGAAAAAGTATTTTGGTCATTTTGTGATCTTTGGTCTTCACCTTGAGGTTGTTGTCCTTGAACATGTTCTCCGTGAACTTGATCTCTTTGATTTTGGGATGCTCGATATTGAGATCCATGATACTGGCTTTGAGAACCTTCTCCGTGTTCTTCATTTGGGTTTGTTGCTGCTCTTCTGCTCAAAATTATCGCTCTTTCATTTTTAATATACGCACGACAAGCTGGATCAGTAACCAAACTCAAATATGTGACTAATATTTTGTGCTCTTGTTTCATTCTTTGCACCTCGACCTTTTGTCTTTGAATTTCATTTCTTTCTGAAGTACATTTAGTAATAGCTTTTTGATAAGCTTATCATTTTGCTCCATCAACTGTTTAAATTGTTCCTCAGAGTGTTGTTTTCTCTTTGCTTTTTTCACACCCATAGGTCTCTGAGATAAATTTAAGGGGGCATCTTCACTACTCGTATTTAGATCGAAAGAATTCATACCGAGGGATGGTGATGACTCATCTTGGAATGATGGAGATGACATAACATTACGACTTTCTTCTTGAAATGCATCGCCTCTATTAATGTGGTTATTTGAAATTTCTCAATACCTTTAAGGATAGGCCAAACATGATCGAATTTGAATCCTGTCTTGTAATTGCCATATTGTGTTAATAACATCTTCGCTTGGTTTAACTGTTTTGATATTGACAAGAAAAATGAAAATTAGCAAGTAAAATAAATTAATAATGGTAGAGCATGAACAACTAACTCAAGTATGTATACTTACAATGTCATGCTCGGAAGCACCGCTAGGATTCTTGTTTTCAATCTGGTTACACATCCTCTTAGCTTGGAGACAGCAGAAAGAATCGTTGTCATTCGAGTTTGTAAAGATCTTTTTGGTCTTGGTTGACTATGAAAGATCTCAGATTTTGCAATTGTGGCTGGACCAACACGTTTATGGAGTAAGAAAGTGTTACATGATATTATAACTACTTGTATCATAATGCATAATATGACATAGAGGATGAACGTGATTTTGATGCAAGTATTGAAGAAAGAGCCGAGGTCCCAACTCTAGAAGATGAAACGGCGGGAGACGATCGATGATGGTCGATTTCAAGAATTTTTAGCTCGACACAGGAAAATCAAAGACCGTGAAGCTCATATTAAACTTCGAAATGCATTAATTGAACACTTGTGGTCCGTATATACTAATTCTGAGAATTAGTACAATGTAATTTTTTTTTGTTATTTTCAATTTATCGATTGTAATCTTATATTAATTAAGTTAAAATAATTTAGTTATGAAATATGTTATGTATATCAAACTATTAAAAAAATAAAGAAAATCTTAAGTTTAATAATATTATAATAAAAAGTAATATTTTTAGTGTGAAATTGGTGTTATGGTTGGAGATGATAAAACAATTGAAACACCAAAATATCAAATTTGGTGTTAAAATTTGGTGTATTGTGGTTGGGGATGCTCTTATGTTTTGGTTAGATATACGAAAATATCACGCAGATCAAATAAAGTCATAAGCTGATAAAAGACATACAAAGATATACTAAACCGAAGCAATACTTAAATCAAGGATCCAATTTCAACATAAACACAAATTGTCACCATAGAGGCATGCATCAGACATCATCCATCTTTAAATTCATGGATAAAGCTTCAGAGCTTGTCAAATACTCAATGATTTGATCGAGATCATCAAAATCTTCATTGCACTCATCCAAGTTTCCAAGTAAACCGTTGTTGTTGCTATTGTCAGAAACCGCTAGGGTTTGCTCTTCCGTGTTCCCTTCAGAATTCACAGTTACATCATCCATCTCCAAATTCACCGATAAAAATTCAGAGTTTGTCACCGTATCGAAGATTTGATCGAGATCATCAAAATCTTCATTGCACTCATCCAAGTTTCCAAGTAAACCGTTGTTGTTACTATTGTCAGAAACCGCTAGGGTTTGCTCTTCCGTGTTAAACCCATCGAAATTCACAGTTACATAATCTTGAATGCAAACCCTTGCAGAACACGGCTGATGAATTAGGGTTTGCGTTTGATGATCTCTTTGCTTCTCCAACTCCTTGAGATCTCGCAACATAGTCGACATTGAATCCATCGCCTCTCTCAACTCCTCCAGATTCTCTGATTTTAGAAGACTCTCATCTTCCCACCAAAACCTTTCATCACAAGGACGCTGATTGGCGAGAAAAGCAGCGACGACATTATCAACAGAGGAGTGGCCAAAACTGTAGAAAGCGGCGTTGGAATTAGAAGAAACAGGAGTCGCTATGATCGCAATCTCTGCGTCCGAGAGAAGACAAAGTTCAGAAGCTTTGCTATACAGACCCTTACGACGTTTGGAGAATGAAACCGCTCGTGGATTTTTGTTCTGTATCTTCTCTATAGCAATCTTCCTCTTCACGCCACCCATTCTGTTTTTTTTCTCAGTTTCACAAACAAAAGAGAACGAGACAAGACTTGAGAGTTTTGTGTGCTGCCGCTTGTTGCGAAAGAAGAATATGATAATGGACTCACTCTCGTTCTAATCAGATAGATATATATATAGACTTAGTAGCCCTAACTCGTTTTCTAATTAATCCATGTTATTTCCTTTTTCTGATAATTGCTAATCAGTAATTAAACGACTAAATAAACTTGTTTTCCTTTTTTGAAAGTAATTAGTACACAAAACCACCTGAAACAACATCGATTTTGATTTCCTTTTTTACTGATAATACCCTAATCGGTAATTAAACGAAAAATTAAAACTGTTTCCTTTTCTAAAAGTAAATTACTCAAAACCATCTAATACAAACAAAGACCGGTTTAGTTAAACCGAATCTGTATTTAGTGGAATTTTTGGTTTAGTCGGTGAATTTGTTTACTACTGATTGTCTAATAAGCGAAGGAGGACGAGTAAACCAACATGCAAATTCTTCCTTTAACCGGTTTGGTCAACGGTCAATAAAATAAGACCGTTATGAAGGGTAAAAGCGTCAATACAACAAAATATTTAGGAGCCTCTCTTCTTCTCTTTGTGACCGTTACGAATCCAAAAACCAAAATTGCAAACTTTGTGAGGAAGAAGAAGACGACACAGTATTGAAGAATACAATCTCAAACCCTAGTATGGAATCTCTGTTTTATGCTGGTGAATCAATGTCCGATACACAACAAAAACTCAAGCTTTTGGTTGATAATGGTGAATTGGTGATTACGGATTCGGAAGAGGATCTAGATATGGAGATTACGAGAATCTGTTGGAATTGAGTATCCTAAACTAAATCCTACAAGAATAACAAGCTTGGTGAGAAGAAGAAGATGAAGAACAAAGGAAGAAGCAACGGAAGAAGAAGACGATGGCGGAGAAGAGACGTCGTGAAGAGAGGAGTCAAAGGAAGAGAAGAAAGTCAACAAACCAAATGGGTTTGTGTTTTGTGTGTTGGGTCATAGGTAATGAGATAAGGCCCATACGAATAAGTGTTTTGTACAAGTTGTCTAGTTAAGGTCCAACAAGAAGAGGTTGTGACAACTAAAGTAAACTAAGAGAGTGAATTAAGGTGTTGGAGTTCCAACATAGTAGAGTGGATGATGTAAGTCTTAGGACAATGATGTGGTCTAGAGTCTAAGTGTGTGTAGTCTACCAAGTGGAGCAAAACCACTATATGTATGTGTTGTTTGTGTTGTGTAAGAGTATCCAAGAATATTATCAAAGTAGAAGATTAAAAGAAAATAGTTTTTGTTCTTTCTCTCTAAAGACAATGAAACCGTAAAGGAGTGTGAGAAATAGAGAGATTGTGAGAATTACAACAGAATCAAAGATTCGTATGGAAGATTCTGAAAGAAGAACAAGTGAGATTTGGAAGAAGAAATCAGGGTTTTGCTGGAGAAGAATCTTGTATCAATTAGAAACATATAAGTACTGATTCTTCTGTGATCAAAACATGGCTACAGGTTTGTTGAAGACTTCTTCTGTGACATCCTCAGCATTGAAGACTTGTTTAAGAAACTTGATTTTTGAGAAGTTAAAAGGTAGAGACTTCTTGAAGAAACAAGCTCACAGCCATAAATATTCTGGCAAAATCCACATTGTTCATCTTTGTTATTAAGCATTATGTTTTCTTCTCTGTGGCCTTTGTGGATCCTTCTAAGAGACTACATTATTGAGATTTCCAGAGCTACTTTTGTTTTGTAGGTTTAATATTCTGATGTATACATATATGACATTGTGTTGTAATTCTCACATATCTAACCACTTTAGTTAGATCTCTTGCTCTCTTGTCTCTCACACAGATTTTATTCTTTGTTCTAGAGAGACACAAAAGCGTTTTCCTCCAAAGACTACATTGTTAATTACTTGGTTACTCTTACACAACACAAGGACACACATACATAAACTACTTCTACTTGAGACACACACACACTTGCACACTTGCACTTAGACCTAATGATGGCTCTTACACAAGACCTACTTCTACATACATTGGAACTCTCACTCCTTGATTCACTCTTCTACTCTAACTTAGACTTACAACACAACACTCTTTAACTAAACATACTTGGGCCTAATTCATCTTCAGCCCATTACAACCATATTACAAAACACAAAGCCCATATGTTTGTTGACTTTCTTCTCTTCCTTTGACTCTTCTCTTCACGACATCATCTTCTTCTTCCTCTGTTCTTCATCTTCTTCTTCTCATGGATTCTTCTTCTTCTTTTTCAGATTCAATCAAGGATACAATTCCAACACATTGCCGTCGTAGAGCCCACGAAGCCCGTTGTTTGCTAACCCATACATGTAGCAAGCTGACCGGCCTGGCCAAAACCGGTTTCGATAGGCCTAATACTATTTGAATACTATGTGTTTGAAATTATTTTGGACTTATATATATGTACACGTGAAAACCAAGAAACATTGAATTATTGAAAAAATAGTCATGGTCCCATTACCAATTGAATAAAGTTCTTTATTTCTAAATTTCAATCTTGCTTCCCTCCAAGATTATAAGTAATGGAACGCCATGCCCCACGCCCACGGGCAACCAATTCATAATGCATGGCAAATAATCATTTGAGAATATGATTACCGGTAAAGATAGACTTAAAATATTAGGTAGTTTGGTTATTAAAGATAAACTTAGCTGGAAATGTGTTTGTTTCAATTAGAAATCATAATCTAAACATAAAGAAACTTAGAGTACTTCTATATATGTTTAATTGATGTCCAACAAAGTTATAATTTATCTTAAACCCTTTACCAAAAAAGATTATTTTAAGTTTAGCGTTTATTTAAAATCACTGTAGAAATATACAGTTTTGTTTTACGTTGCATCAACATTTAAAAGAAAAAAAGAAGGAAAATTGGTATATAATTAACAACCAAGTAGAAGTTAGCTATCAGAAAATAAAACAAAATTATCGGCATATAACCAAAATGAAAAGAAGAATGTCACTTACAATAATTAAGTGCGAAAATATAGAAGAGCTACATATATCTGCGTATGTATAGAAACAGCTAGCTAGCATGCAATGTAGCGGGAAAGCGAGTGCATGGACTTCAGTGAGTGTGTCTCATATAATGCCATTTCAACTTTTAACCTAAAAAGCAAAACTCTCTCTTTGTTTCAACCAAAATACAAAACAACCACTTGCGAGAGTCAATAAAGCATCAGACAAACAACTAACCACATACACACCACAGCTTACATATATTGATGTCTTTGTACACATTCCATTGGAAATATCAAATTCTTGAAAAGATTCTTCTTGTTATCATCTCATAAACTTATTTAGTATATATTTATCAAAAATAAAAAATTAATATAAATATTATTGAGTCACCTGTTTTACTAAGAGTTTTAATATAAGTATATAACAGTACAAAAAGTTTTAGATTTCAATGTTTGTTTATATAGAAATATACTAGGTCTACCCCCTTTTCAACGGGAAATGCTATTATTATTTCCTTTTAACTTCTTGCTCTTGTACGTACGTAGGAATTAAGACAGAGATATTATTTTAACAACATCAAATGTGTCTTTATTCAGAAATTTCTCTAAATGAAACATTCCTACATACCAACGATCTAGAGAAATACTTAGATGGCCAAATCAGAAGAGAGTACAACTGATCACTAGTGAATTTGTCAAGAATAAACGCGAAAAAAAGATGAGCTAAACTGAGCATTCATAATTAAGATTACATCGCAAAAATAATCTACATAGGATACATCAAACTCGCAGATTAATAAGGGAATTCTTAAGTAGATTTTGTAGTTTTAGAGACTTATTCCTATTTTTATTTTTATTTTGAATTTCTAGATACCAATTGATTCCTCTGAACCTAAACCAGATCTACATAAGAATTCCACAATTTTCTGCCTCACCTTCATGACTTCATCTCCCTTCAGGATGGAGAGGAAAAAGCTCGAGGGTTACATTGTCAATGATTTTATTAAAAGTAGTTGCCATAGTACTACTATTTTTGTTTCTCCTGTTCTCTATCTCCAAGTTCTCAAATCCCCAGCTCCTACATGTCCTCTTGTACTCATTCTCTTCCACTAACTCCTCCTTCTCCACCATTGGTTCTCTCTACACAATCATAAAAATTATCCTTAAATATAGTTGATCAAAACCACAAAACTATACAAAATCCTTAAATTCCTACCATAATGTCTAGTGACGATGATGTTCTTGTCTTCATAGTTACACTCGGATTAAAGACACCAGTGGTCGTGAAGCTGCTTTGGCAACTTAGGCTGATGAGGTTGTTCCTCTTCTGCTTCTGTCTCTCGCGGGCTTTGTGGTTCTGGAACCAATAGAACACATTTTTCCCTTCGATTTTCCCGTACTTACCGAGTTGCAATGTGATATGCTCAATCTGTTGAGCATTAGGAGTACGCATTCCACCTTTGTACAACATCTCAAGTATCCCTATCTGTTCTTGAGTCGGGTTCCACCTTGTCCCTCCCGGGTGCGTCTCCAACTGAACCCACACATTATTTCATTACATTTGTTAGGAATCATACATTAAAATAAATAAATAAAATTAATAATAAAAGGAACCACTCCAGTCGTTATAATTTATAAATGTCAAAGTATTAGGTATGCCGCAATTATCAAAATTCTTCTAGAGTGAATTCTTCTTCTTTTTTCAAACGAAAGAAACGATGTAAAATGTACGAAGTACAATAATGGAACTGACTTGATGAGGAGGGTCTCGTTTGTGTTCAAATTTTGTCGGACCGGTTTGATCGGGTCTAATGAAGTTTTTAAGGTCAAAAGTGGCTGAAGTGACGCCGGAGGAAGAAGAAGGAGGGGAGGGAGGGCTGCCGGAGAGCTTAGGGGCGAGAGGACGGAGGCGTTTGCAGCTTAGGCTAAGGGATGATGTCGAGTCATGTTGATCCCACGATGAAGAAAACCCATTCGAAAACTCATGAACCTTCATTGCTATATGTTAAAACTAGCAAATGCTATGCATGCCTTTCTCGTTACAAGACTTAAGCTATGTATATATAGAGGAAGATAAGTGTGAAATGATAGTGTTAGTGTATAATGATATCATTGGTGATATCCAGTTGGGTAGGAAAAAGAAAAAGAATGGAAAATGAACAGATGATTTTTACAAAAGTGGGACGTCGGGAAACCAAAGACCAAATGATGGGATATGGTTGACTTTTATCATTTAAAATCTCCTTGTCCTTATTGTAAATATATACACTCAGAAATGTAAAAGCAATAGGTAAAGAACAAATTTGAAACTAATTGAAGACAGTGATCTTTGTTTGAGAAAGTGAAATCTCATTGTGTGAATATAGATATGCGTACGTGTGTCTCTACATACACGTAATACATGCGTACGTGTGATATCTGATATGTTCATGTCTGCATGGAGCACTACTTTAAATTCGGCATAGTAATGTATCAACCAAATTTTAGTTTCATGCTTACGCATGTCATGCGTGAATACCGCATAATTTATCTCTCTTATAAAATTTTCCTCTACTTGTAGTTGTAGTCTATAGTACTATGTCTTGAGATCCTATAATTTAGGCAGAATGTTGAGGGACATGAACCACGCTAAAAATAATATGTTATAGATACGTGATATCAAAAGACTTTACTATTCATTGAGATTGACATTGACCTACGAGCCAATAGGTTTGCTTTTACAGGAAAAAGGTTTGAATTTTTTTTTTTTGGGATCAAATTCTAACAAATGCATGTGATTTATTAGAAAAATCCCAAACCAAAGCTTGACAATCTTTCATTCTACTAGTTGTATAGGGACATAATTTCTCTCTCACCTTTCTTTATTTTAAGAAATTATTTTAGAAATAAAACACTGAAAAAAGTTAGCTTTAATGATAGGATGTCGAATGCTTTTCGGTGGCTCTCAAGTCTCAACTACTTTATTTAGAGAAAAGAAGAATGAGAAGAAGAATGAATAAGGGGAAAAGGTATCTTCCAATCCCAATACTCGAAATTGCTTTTATTACTTTTGTTAAGATACGGATTTTGCCTAAATTAGTGGTAGTTTATAATGAGCCAGGACAGACTTTTATGCGGAAAAGAAAAGGCTAGAAATATCTTAATGTTATATTATCATTGTTTATTTTGATAATAATACATCATTATAAATTTAAGCTTATATGTTTATTAGATATTGATACAAAAGCATGGTTTGGTTTGGCAATGTCAAGCGTCCCATTCACTTTAGATCAGTGTATTGTATTGTTATTCTCTTGTACATCGGGAACTGCAGAACCTCAATTTCCCAAGTAATTTGGGTATTTTACTAATGAAAAGTAGTAACGTATGATATTCCGGAATTACAAAGTTTTTTCTTCTAATTACTTTTGAGTTTTGACTAATATATCATCATCTTTTTATTTGATATGTAGTCTAGAATTACAAAGAACAGAGACCTTGAGTATGAACTGTGAAGAATAGTCAAAATTATTTAGTCTCGGCTAATCCAGTTATGATGCAAGTATATGTACAGTACGAAACTTACACTAATATATATGGATATCAAAGTTATGAAGGTGGAAAGTCACAGTTCATATCACTGGTTAAAACATAAAAATTGATATCATGGAGGAAATATAGAAGTACCAGTGTAGGTTGATCATGACTAATAGCTAAAATTAATAACATCTTTATCCTATGAAGATGGATTTTTTTATAGAAATTTCACATTTTTAAAAAATAATGTATACTGACAATTTTAACCTTTTAATATATTTTAAAAATAATAAAAAATATTTATCTACTTATTTACTTAGGATAAAACAGGTAAACAATTTTAAAATTTATATTAAAAATACAAAATTTGTATCTTTGTGGGACAATTTTTTTCCATAGAAAATTCATCTTTGTTGGACGGAAGGAATATGAAAGCTCAAAGTTCTAAAAAGACTGCTCTATCATTCATCAGATACTGGAAAATGAGTGGAACTTTACTGAACCCAAAGCATAACAAGAAACTGGTAATACCATTCATATTTTTTGAAAAATGTCATCACACGATGGATAACCTGATTCGTGTGTCAAGCTGTGATCAGATGGTTATTTCTTCAATTATCTATGGCCCATACTATATCGTCGATATTCATATGCAGTGACCCTCCTCCACTACACTTGCCTCTACCACTGTTCATATGTATTTTTTTAGGACACATATTTAACATGTTTATTTTTCGATCCATATGTAATACTATGTCGGTAATGACAGATTACTGATGGTTTGAGGTTTAGGGTTTCAAAATTTGAAATAAACTAGCATAACATGTTCACAACCAATCATTGTTGGATCTCTTTTTCTTCCAATTTGTTTACTTCGATCTCCTCCTCATCTTTTTTTTAGCTCTTTAGCTCTTCTTCCTTCCTTTGATTTGTATTGTTTGTTGATGAGATATGTAGCACCCTTCGAAAAATTCGACTTAAATCGAGAATAATTCCATTAATCCAAGTAATTCTGATAAATGGGTAATCGGTCTATGGGAAAAAGCTTAAATAAAACGTCGTTGACCTGCAATAGGGAAATGAAAAGAGTGAGACACATCTAGGTGGATAATCTTGAGGACCCGAAAAAATAGAAAAATAAGAGATTCAAGGCCGAAAAATAAGAAAAGAGAACATATGTTGAATAGAAATCCATTCATATAAATCGACTGATCGAGAACCGAACAAAGGTTTGCCTTAGGTTTTGTTTGTTTTTGAACAAACTCTAACTTCTTATTCAAGGAACATAAACCATTGCAATTGATTGTTTTTTTTATCAAGATTTCAAGAAAAGGAGTTATTTTCTCTTTACTTAAAATTAAATAAGTTGTTTGTGAAACCGTAGTTTCTACGTTTTAATCCGCTCCCAAAACCAAATGAACCAAATGATAAAATGATTAAAACATACAAAATGAGACTCCAAACAACTAAAAGTGGGACATATCATATATTCCTTAGGTCTCATAATAAGTAGTACTCCTTCTATTCCTAGAAAATTGATTTTCTAGAGTTTACACATATATTCCCTCCGTCACACAAAGATGAATTTTCCATTAAAAAAAATTTGTCCTATAAAAATAGAAATTTTATGTTTCCAATGTAAATTTAAGAACTGTTCACCTATTTTACCCTTATTAAATAAATATTTATTATTAATTTTATAATATATTAAGAAGTTAACATTGTCATTATACATTATTTCTTAAAGAATGTAAAATTTCTAAAAAAAATCATTTTTGTGAGATAGAAAGAAACAATCATTATTTAATTGTTTGATAATTTTTTTCTATTAGATATTATTTTTAATAAACTATGAGCCAATAGTAATTTAAAACAGTTACTCCCTTTTCTCAATATATATATATATATAATATTTTGGCTAAAAACACAAAGTTTAAGATACTAATTTTTATTTCTACATTAAAAACAGAATTCAATATTTAGTTAAAGAGAATTTGACCAATAAAATATTTTATTGCGGAATATAAATAGTCACAAAAATATATAAATTTATTTACATAAAAACTTGAGTTTCTTGTCCTAAATATCTTATATTATGAAACAAAATAACGGAACTACAATTATTTGCAATTATCATCTCTTGAAATCTATCATTTATTGATATCAATTAGCAAAAAAGAAAAAACAAATCTAAAAAATCAGTCTTTGTGAAACAACCCTAAAACACTAAAACATCAAACTTTGAGGAACAAAGAGATTATATATCCTTTTATATTTTAATTTTTGAATTTCAAAGACTGTTGGTTTTTATTTTTAATACATATTTTCACACAATTGTTTTTATTGTACTCCTATTAATTATAGAGGTAAATTAATAAGATGATAATTAGTTTCTTAAAATTTGTATAAACATTTCTGAACGATATTATTAAAAATGATGGGAGCATAATATGTGTTTTTTTTGGTTTTTTAAAATGTTCGAGTCGTCCTAAATTAAATGCCTCTCGGAATGTGGAGTCTTTGTCGGAAATAACGATGTTTCACGGTAGGGTATAATTCTGATTTTTGGGAAATTAGATTTATATTGGTTACAAATAAAAGCTAGAACAATGACAAAAGACAATCATGCTTATTGGAAAAGTGAAAGGACAAGTGTCATTCCATCTAGAAATGGTGCGTGGGGGGTAATCATATCACGTTTGACACTACACCCTTCCACATACATTTTCTGCTTTCTCTTTAAAATTCAGGACTCACTTAATTAAGAAAGCATGAATTAGCCAAAAACTAAAATTCAAACCAAAATTAACAAAGTAATGTGTTGTTTTTTATATGATGTAGTAGCATGCTAATTCAGGTAACTGAGTAAATTTATATAGTCTATATCAGGACATCGTTACTAGGTTTTATTACGTAAAAGAAACTGTATATGAGAAGCCAAAGTAGTAGTGTGGTACTAGTTATCTACGATTACTAGTGGATCGTTCACGTAAAAATATCGTAAAAGTAGATGTGCATTGGCAATCTTGTGTTATAGATCATGTGTTAGAGAAATTGGGATGGTCAAAAAGGACGAAGGAGAATGATTGAATAAAAAGAGATAAGTGATGAAGTCGAGAGTAACTCTAAGTGGAGCAATCGGTGCTATAATAGTATTCATCAATCATTACCAATTCGTATTGTAATCTAACAAACTAAATTTGTTATCATAGTCACGTGCCTATGGCCCGCACGTGGCAATCCCTTCCCTTTGTTTAAGTGAAATCTTGGAATTCATTTAGAAAAAGATGTACGTATCTATTGCCGGAATGTGTAGTTTTGTTGGAAAATAGCTAGAGATTTGGGAATGTTTTATGGTTTGGAGTAGGAGATGTTAAGGAACTATCCTTAATGAATAAGAAATAAGATGAACACTGAACACTTTATTTTCCGTTGAGAATATATTTTTAACGGTATAGACCATTCACATTAGATAATATATAGTTTACGGTGTATACTACTGACGATATTTATCATCCACCATCCGATTCAATAGTTCTTTTTTTTTTTGATAAAGAGATGCAAGTAGAGAGAGATCAGAGACTTAAATCCGATTCAATAGTTTCATCATGAAACTTTCATGTATATTTTTCATATAGACGATCTATTGTTTACGGTAGATAATAAAATATTGTTCGCAGTCACTATCACTGTTTATATATCCGATCCTCCTATCTATACCATCTACTATTCATACTAGAGTAAATGTCTGGGTACGCCCGGTTTATTTTAAATTTTTATTTATGTTTTTATATTGTTTTTAGTTCATATTTTTTAAACATTTGCTATATATAAATATAAAATTAGTTTGAATTACTTATATTTTTATATACTATCTATTTATGATATTTAAAATGAAACTGAATTACCTTTTATTTGTTTTTTATTTTCTTAAAGATGATTGTAATATAAATAGTTTTTTATTTATTTATTTTCTTTGAGGTTTTGTTTTGAATAATTATTAGATTTGTTTTTGTTGAGGTTGCTTCATTAGTTGGGATTACGTATAGTAAACATATTAAACTCAATGGGTGGATAATTTGTAAAATTTATTTGTAGAAGCTAATTTTGTATTATTAGATTAGTAGATATTGTTCAATTCTGCATATATGCTAATTTTAAAAAAGAGTTTATAGTGCTTATTATGTATAAGGTTCTTAATGTTTTCAAAATTAGTTATTTGTAATTTACCTAAATTTGATTTTTAATTAAAATAATGAATTATATTACCTTCTTTTTTTGTCAACTAATGAAATATATTACCTAAAATTTATAAAAAATTTCATTGAAAATTGGACCTTTGTCATATCCCAAATAAATTATAAAAATATTAAGCTTCTTTTAAATCGTTTTTTTGTTAGTTTAAACCATTTTAATTGAAATCCAAGAAAAGTTAATATTTTATTTTAAGCATTTAATTTGCTTTTGTTTTTTGAAATAAAAAAATCAACACTTATTTTTCTGGTAATATTTATTAAAAACTATTTTTTATTTTCTAAAAACAATTCAATGATTTGGTGACAAGGCATTTAGAGGGGGTATTTTAAAAAAATCTGATGTACCATCCTCTAAAATGATTTTTAGAATGATGATGTGGATGGCTTGAGAAGCCTCAAATTGTTTTTTTTTATTAGTAGTAGATTGTAAGTCATGCATTACAATATTAGATGACATAGTTCGTAACAAGTTTTGAAAAAAGGTAGTACAATATTCGATGACATTGTTTGTAACAAGTTCTTAAAAAAAAAAATTCCTAAATCGAAATTTATAACATTTCTAATTTTGTCTCTCAGCATATTTTCTCTTGGATCTATAGTTTATAAAATATATCGATATATAGCTACCTAATTACTGACAATAATTAAAAACAAACAATCCAAAGATAACCAGATTTTAGTTTTACGAGTAAAAAAACTAATGGTTGTTTTGGGTTCGTCTTTCCAGCCCTTTTGAAATCAATGTCACTAATTAATTGATTACAATATCTCTGATTGTTTTTCACAAGGGTGAGCAGTAAACAATTTTTACTTGTTATTATAGATACATGTACTAAGATATGAGAATGTGAAGTCATGCATGCCTTATGAGTTATGACCACAAGGGCTACTTCAAATATTGAAAGCAGTTTGGATAACTAAATCGATTTTAAACCCTTGGTTTGGTTAGATGATAAGTTATACCCTTGCTATTTGTTGTAGATATATCATCGTAACGAATCTTGTTAACTAAGTTATTATTTATTAATTATATTGGTAGAGTCCTATCTACTCAAAACAACCGTACAAAGAATTTGTTTGACATTGGTTGCCATTCTCAAAAATCTAATTCTCCTGGTCTAACTACTTCTATTGGTGATCTTTTTAGGAGTTTCTTGGACCATGCATTGATCTTTTATTAGACCAAACATTACTATTTAGACTTATACAAATCATCACAAACTCTTTACAAAATTAAAGTATCTTTCAACCTGAATATCATACAAAGCGTTTTGAAATAGATGACGATTTAAGATTATATGAGTCAGCACAATTAAGCATGGAACCGTAATGAGAAAACAAAAATTGTATGTTCATTATTGGTGACTTTCACACAAAAACCGTTCGCTTGATTAATTGTTTGTTGCACATTGGATCCATCTTCAATTTTCATTAGTTTTCTTCTTTCCATAAGTTCAGATTTGTTTCACACAAAAAATTTCTTTTACTGTTTACTTTTTTATATTAGAAGGAAACCCAAACAAAACATAGTGCGAATTCATATATTAGGAAAATAAAAAAATTACTTAACAAAAGACCCTCTTTCCCTCAACTATTTTAATTCTATAATCTATATAGTACTAAGTTGACAAAAAAGAAATATTTACCTAAAAGAAATTGATATGGAAGATTCGTGTTTTTGGTAGCTCGCAGTGGAAAGTAAAGTTAGAATGAACAAAATTCTCTTTGCTTTTTGGGCACTCAGACTCACTCTGTCACTCACATTCACTTTATTTTTCTTTTTTCAATTTTCCCTCCTTTTTATTTTCTTGAGAAAGTGAGAGAAAAAGATGGAATGAATTGAAAAGGGTTGAAGTGAGTGAAAGACATTATGATCGCATGGTGAGGAAATTGTCAAACTCATGTAATGCTAAAGTTGGTACAAAATATTTACATCTAAAATCTCTTCTTCTTTTTATTCTTTGTGGAGAACACTCCATTTTCCCAACTTTTACTGTTTATTTTTTTGTCACACACAATTATCAATTTTGACCGAGTTGAAAAACCTTATATTAGTTGAGATTTGTTGACTGATAAGTTATTTAGTTTAGTGATTATAATCACTCACCAATTGATGTTCATCTTCAGATGCACATCGCAGTTTAAAGTTATCTTATACTAACTAAATCATGATCAAGGCTTATTATTCTTAGTTGCTGATTTAGATATATGTCTTAATGTTTTTGCTCATGTAGGTTGGACTCTCTTTCTGGATTCTACGAGATCGATCTATGGCTTTTATGTTTATCTTGGCAAGTCTCTTACCTCTTGAAAGTTCAAAAAGCAAAACACTATTTTCGAAGAACTATTAAAACTAATACAGTAGCATTACTAATAATACCAAATATGGACTCACCTAATCGGAATAATATATATCCATGTGTTACTTTAACAAAATAAATAAATAAATAAAGATATATATATATATATATATATA
>Ga0041059_1001728_pt1 | contig 17042 bp, 16 predicted proteins | sample AraColnosormetaG_FD_56232 | JGI IMG/M metagenome (GOLD analysis project Ga0041059, IMG submission 56232) | Arabidopsis roots microbial communities from North Carolina, USA - Col MF nosort | ecosystem: Host-associated > Plants > Roots > Unclassified | place: USA: North Carolina | collected...
TTTTTTTTTTTTTTTTGATAAACATGCATGGATTCTTACCAAACCAAAACGTATTGATTACTTACCAAATGACCCAAACTACGTACGTGAACCAGAAGTTGTAGCATATATTATGTGCCTATAAATATGAACCCTAAAGCCCCCAAAACTACATATCAAAACAACGAAATCTCACCAAGTCCTAATAATTTTTAGGAAAATGAAAGCTTCGATTTACCTTGTAACCGTTTTCATACTTCTACTTCTGCTTCTACCAACGGCGATCCCTCACGACTATTCCGATGCTCTTAGAAAGTCAATCCTCTTTTTCGAAGGTCAACGCTCTGGTCGTCTTCCAAAACAACAAAGGATGGCGTGGCGTAGAAACTCTGCACTCAACGACGGAAAAAACCTCAAAACCGACCTCGTTGGTGGTTACTACGACGCCGGGGACAACGTTAAGTTTCATTTTCCGATGGCTTTTACGGCCACGATGCTTGCTTGGAGTTCTGTTGACTTCGGACGCTATATGTCTCAGCATGATTTCAGACATAATCTCGTAGCCGTCAAGTGGGCCACTGATTATCTCCTTAAGACCGTTTCACAACTCCCTAATCGCATTTTCGTCCACGTACGTCTTAACTCTTAACCCATCGTCGTTTTAGTGTAATCGTGCATTTGGTTTTCACCATCTATGGACACAATAGTTATAGTATAATATATATATATATATATATATATTTTGTATATTCACTAATACATACCGGTATCAAGAATTTGTTTCACCAATTTTGTCATAATAGGACAGGAATCAAATTGGATATCTTCCCTGACAAGATAACAATATGTGTTGATTAGTTTCTTCTTCTGTAATTATTCTTTTTACGAGACCACGATTTTTAATGGAAAATATTAAGAATATCTTTTTATTATGTACACACCAACAACACAAGATTAATATTGTATAGGTCGGTGAAGTACAACCGGACCACGATTGTTGGGAAAGACCGGAAGATATGGACACGCCACGAACCGCTTTCGCCTTAGATGCACCATATCCAGCCTCCGATTTAGCGGGAGAAATCGCAGCAGCTTTAGCAGCCGCTTCAATTGCATTCAAACAAGCAAATCCTAAGTATTCCGCAATATTACTCAATAAAGCCGTACAAACGTTTCAGTACGCAGATTCACATCGAGGTTCTTACACCGATAATCCGGGAATCAAGCAAGCCGTTTGCCCGTTTTACTGTAGTGTTAATGGATATAAGGTACATCTTGAACATATCTCGAATATTGTACAATGAAAATTAATTGGGTTTAATTTCATATAATCATCATGTTCTTTCATATATATAGGACGAGTTGCTATGGGGAGCTGCGTGGTTGAGACGAGCAACCGGCGAAGATTCTTATCTGAGATACTTAGTGGACAATGGTCAAGCTTTCGGTGAAAGTTCCAATTACTTTGAGTTTGGCTGGGACAACAAAGTTGGGGGTGTTAATGTTCTCGTTGCCAAGGTTTGGTCCAATTTCCAAAATCAAACTGATGTATATATATATGATAAGTGTGACCGTTAATCATTTTGGTTAAACAGGAAGTACTTCAGAATAATGTGACCGCGATAGCCGCATATAAAGATACCGCGGAGAAAATGATGTGTTCATTTTTGCCGGAAACCAATGGTCCACATATGTCTTACACTCCCGGCGGTCTCATTTACAAACCTGGAAGCACTCAGCTCCAGAACACGGCCGCACTATCTTTCCTTCTCCTTACCTACGCAGATTACCTCTCTACATCTTCTCAACAGCTCAATTGCGGTAACCTCAAGTTTCAACCGGATTCTCTTCGCCGCATAGTCAAACGACAGGTATATATTAGAATCATAAGATCATTTTTTTCTTCCATAATTCTTGTGTTCGTTAGTCTAAGAAAAAAATATTTGTGTTTTATTTTTTGTAGGTAGACTACGTTTTGGGAGATAATCCAATGAAGTTGTCATACATGATTGGGTACGGCGAGCGGTACCCGGGACTGATCCACCACCGTGGCTCGTCTATACCGTCTGTTACCGTTCATCCGGCTGCCTTTGGGTGCATAGCAGGATGGAATATTTTCTCATCACCCAATCCAAACCCCAACATTCTTATAGGTGCGGTGATTGGCGGGCCTGACGTAGATGATAGATTTATTGGAGGTCGGACAAATGCTAGTGAGACTGAGCCCACAACCTACATCAATGCACCTTTTGTTGGTGTCTTTGCGTACTTCAAAAGCAACCCCAACTTCTCTTGATTTCAATTTCTTTCCCAGATTTGTAAAAATAAATAAATGAAAATGTACATATATTGATTGAGGTAAAAGTACGCATCAAGAGATATATATTTATGTATGGGAAATTCTTCAAGTAAAGGAAAACACATCTTTAAACCTTTTAGTAATATTCTTAATGGTACTTACTTATTTTTTTTAGGTATAATTTATACCGTATAAACAATGGCAAGGTAGATAAAAAATTTTTATAATGATTTATTCTTATGCAATTTACGTTTTCATGATACAAATTTCTTTTGTTTTACCGTTGTTTATCTTTATGTCTTAAAGTATTTATATAATTAATAAAAATTAAAAGAATACATATTATAATTATAATATGTATTTTTAAAAAATAAAATAATATGTATTTATATTCAAACAGAAAATTATTTATTGCAGATATGGTTTTATTTGTGGTAATTTAGATGATGTTTTATAAGACTCGATAATATTTTTATCGCTTTCATTCGTTTTTTTTTTTGCCAAGTTTACATATCCTCTTTATCTATAGATCAAATTTGGAAAAGAAAAACTCGCCAATATATCCATTTAAACTAGGACAAAAAAAACGATTTAACAGAGAACAAAAAGTTCTTGATTGTGATAAATCATGGTGAGGAAAGTTTAGATATAAAAATATACAAGGAGTTAAAACATGCGGGAAAGTTTCCATAGAAAAAAATCGAATAAAAGTTTATATATATGCATCGTCTTATTTAGTCATCTCTCATAAACCCTAAAAGAGAAAACAATGAAGCCATTGGTTTGCTCGTTTATAGTTATCCTCCTCATCCTCCTACCAACGACGATTTCTCACGACTACTCCGATGCTCTCACAAAGTCAATCCTCTTCTTCGAAGGTCAACGATCTGGATATCTCCCAAGAGAACAGAGGATGACGTGGCGCCACAACTCCGCACTCAACGATGGCAAGAACCTCAATGTCGACCTCGTTGGTGGTTACTACGACGCCGGAGACAACATTAAATTCCATTTTCCGATGGCTTTTACGACTACGATGCTTGCGTGGAGCGCTATCGACTTCGGAAGTTACATGTCTCCGGCTGATCTCCGGGACAATCTCGTCGCTCTCCGGTGGGGCAGCAATTATCTCCTCAAGACCGTTTCCCAACTCCCTAATCGCATCTTCGTCCAAGTACGGTGACTATACGTCAATAAGCTCTTGTCTTTTATTATACATGTATGTATAGCTTAGGATAGTTAACAACGATTGTATTTGTGTGTCTTTTACACATACATCTAGTTCTCACAAATTTTACTTCAGATCTTAGATTCGTAATGTATTTGTTCATATCACAAACAATTATTATCTTGTTTTTTTTTTTCATCTCAATATTGTTACTTATTTTTTGTTTGTTTTTACTTGTTAGTAATTAACTAATTTATTTAACGAGGCTATAATATTCATAAGAGTTAAACTGATGCATATATATTGAGAATTTGATTTATAATCTTAAATAATGATATTTAGGTAGGTGAACCAACACCGGATCATCAGTGTTGGGAGAGACCAGAGGACATGGACACACCACGGACCGCTTACGCACTGGAAGCACCGAAACCAGCCTCTGATTTAGCTGGAGAAATCGCAGCTGCGTTGGCAGCCGCCTCAATCGCATTCAAACGATTTGATCCTAGATATTCTAAACTATTGCTCGATAATGCTTTAAGAACTTTTGAGTACGCAGATTCACATCGAGGTTCTTACACCAATAATCCTGAGACTAAACTAGCTGTCTGCCCATTTTATTGTAGTGTAAACGGATATGAGGTAATCTCTCTATGATTTCTTGAATATCTTATGTAAAATTAGATATCGGTCTAGATTAATGTTTTTAGTTCCATATAAATAATCATGTTGTTTCATATAGGATGAATTATTATGGGGAGCTGCATGGCTGAGAAGAGCGACCGGTAAAGATTCTTACATTAAATACTTAGTGGAGAATCGTCAATCTTTTGGGTCAGATTCCAATTACTTCGAGTTTGGATGGGATAACAAAGTTGGGGGCGTCAATGTCCTCGTTGCCAAGGTTTGATCCAATTCTCTTTGATTTTTAAAATGACGAAATTATATTCATAATACAATAAAACTCATGATCGTAACTCATTTTATACTGAACATACAAGTAGTATAACTTGACCATGCATATATTATTCTTCTTAAATAGAAAAATGTATATATTCTGGTATACCGGTCGAGAACAAACTCGTTTAATTCTAAACCGTTTGAGCTGCTTGTTGTTGATATAGGAAGTATTTGAGAAGAATGTTGCTGCGATTGCACCGTATAAGGATACAGCGGAAAAATTGATGTGTTCGTTTTTTCTGGAAACTCCTGGTGCACATATGAGTTACTCTCCCGGTGGTCTTCTTTACAAACCCGGAAGCAGCCAGCTCCAAAACACCGTCGCATTGTCTTTTCTCCTTCTCACTTACGCCAATTACCTCTCCAAATCCTCTCAACAACCTCTCCAAATCCTCTCAACAACTCCACTGTGGTAGTCTCAAGTTCCAGCCGGATTCTCTCCGTCGCTTGGCCAAACGACAGGTATTTAACACAACGCATAGCAAATATAGTTGGTTTTGAGAAAGTTCATGAGTTATCATTTTACAAATTAGTGGTCTACTACTTAACTAACTTGATCGGTTATATGGTAATAATGATTTCATATAGGTGGATTACATTTTGGGAGATAATCCGATGAAAATGTCATACATGATCGGGTACGGTAACCGATATCCACGACAAATCCATCACCGCGGTGCATCCTCACCGTCTATCACTACTCATCCTACCCCGGTCAAATGCTCAGAAGGATGGAACAGTTTCTCGTCACCAAATCCAGACCCCAACGTTTTAGTAGGTGCAGTGATCGGAGGACCAAACATAGATGACAAATTCGTTGGAGGTCGGACAAATGCAAGTGAGACTGAGCCGACGACCTACATCAATGCACCTTTTGTTGGTCTCTTGGCTTATTTTAAGGCCAACCCGGTTTGAGACGATTCTGCCTTTTAAGATTTGACAGAAGAAAGTAAGTTGTATTAAACAACGAACAGAATCTTTTTTTTTTTGTGCAAAACGAACAGAATCTAAAAGTGAGTATTTTTGTATCACTTGATTCATATAATGAAAGAAAAACTAAAAAAAGTATTAACGGATATATAATAAGACTCTTTTTATTTTAAACAAATTGGGGTATAATGCAACTTTTGTCGATGTTTAAGCTTTCTTTAAGACCAACCATATGTTGAATTTTGACTGTGTGTTGATGAAATAAAATGCAGAAGGACAAATACATTAATGTCTACTGTCACACAATTTGGGATCACATTGGGCCAATAAAAAGTATGAGGCTTTTCTGTAAATCTAAAAATATTTGGGCTATTAATAACAAAACAAAACAAAAAACAAGTCACCACAAAAACGGCATCGTACAAGTTTATCCAAAATTCCAAACAATTTAACGTCGTTTACTCTTCAGTTTCTCAGAGATTTCAAAATTAGTTTTTCTTCTTCTTCTGAAAATTAGGGTTTTTTGGGGGATTCTCGTGTGGATAAAGGTTAGTCATTTCCTTAATTGGTTAATTGAATTGAAGTACCCAGTAATCCATTGGACTTAGTCATGGATTTAGGTGTGCTCAGAAGAATTTTCGTTTTCCTGCTTACGTATTTGACGTTTATACTCTTTGATTCGATTCGTTATATATGTTTATTCTGTGATTCTTGTGCATTCGAAGGTATTTCACTTTTGTTGTTGATGCTTCTAAATCCAATTCACATCCATGTAACCCTAGTTTTGTTATAATTAGTGATTGAAATTAGTGTATTTAGTATCAATCTGGTATTTTTATCCATCCCGGGATGTCTTGTATATGTTATCCCTGAGTTCTCTAACATCTATCATAACTTCAAATCTCTGCTTTGTTGTAGCCATGGCTGAACGAGAAGACGCAGCAGAGGTTTCTCTTTCAGTGAGAAACGAGGAAGATCTTTCTCCTGAATGTGTAGCTTGGGCTGATTCTTGCATCATCAGTTTTCTAGATGATTCAGACAACAATAATTGGGGAACTTTTAGAGATGCTTTAACAGAAATCATCGATATCCATCCCGAGATGTTTGTTTTTTCATCAACAACGGGAACAAGAGGTGTCCTGTCTCCAGACGAGGTTATGACTGAATCCGAGACTATTGATCTACGGAGATCTGAACCAGCAGCTGGTTCAGCGAACAGTAGAACTAATTCATCGAATGAAGAAGTTAGCGAGATTATCTCTATGCTAACTTTTGAATCAGACCCGTCAAAGAATTGCTTAGAAGATTATTATTTTCCAGAGTCTATAGCAGAGAATGGAAACCGTGAACCAGCGGACGGTTCTAAGACAGATCTTGGAGGTGTTGAAAGTATAGAAGAAGATGGGTCAGTGAGCAATGGAGAGGCTAAAGAAGAAAAACCAGCGTCAGTATCGTCTCAAGTATTCAAGGATGATTTCATGAGCACATACGTTGAAGACAATGCTGAGGATTGTAATGTTACAGAGGATCCTGTCAAAGTAACTTCACAAGAGATTTTCAAAGTGTGGGATCTAGAGGTTGTGGGGGACAATGATGAGGAAGATGGGTTGGTGCTGCAGCTGAAGAAGGCCCTCGATGAGTCTTCCACTGTCCAGCCCCTTCCACAGCCACTGAATGATGATCAAGTTGTATCAGAGAAGAGCAATATCGATGATCTGATATCTGGAATATCGGATCTGTCTCTTGCAGAAACTTTTAAGTGAACTATGTGTATGTGTTTTATTTTGACATCACAAACTCTCTTTTGCTTTACTACTCCTTAACCGACACAAACCGGGTTTGAGATTTCAAAATCTGCTACTAGACCAGACCGAAAGGTTTACTGGGTCAATTTGGTGCCTACACATCCACTTGGCCACCTGTTGTGCAATGATGACGATGAGATTGCAGTGTCTCTCGACTGATGATGTAGACTTCACAATCTCTTAAAAATCCCAGTACTTAACCTCAGCCTTAAGAAAACGCAGGGAACTACGTCCTCACAAAATCTTTCTCTTTGAGTGTAACTTTCAGACGCATCTTTGGCTCTAAATTCTAAAAAGGAAAATTTTAATAGGTTTTCATAATCATGGGTTCACTGGATTAGCATATAAGTCTATGGTTGAGAAACTTGAGACCCAGACTAACGAAACCTCTTTCCGGATCCAAAGGTCCTCTTGTGTAGTTGACGTGGTAAACTCTCTACCGTCAAATTTAGACATTAGCTAATCTGATCAATAATCTCGGCAGCTCTTAAAAATTAAAAATTAGAAATGATACGAACCTCATAATTTTTCTTTCTCTTATCAAAACACCATCTTTGTATCTTTATAAGCCTGTTGCCACTATTTTTAATTGAAAATGATGCGTTTGTCTTATGTTTTCTGTCCTGGAGTTCAACATTATGACAATATGTATAGTAAATTAGTGATATACAAGACGTTTGCAATTCAAGAAAAAAACTTATAAACTAATTAATATTATGGTCCACGGTGCTACATATTAACTCTTGATGGTTTTATACATCTTTTCTACATGCTAATATGCTTTTAATATTGTAGCCTAACGTTATAATTTGTTTTTTCTTAAAGAAACAGTATCTTGAACGAATCTTAACTATTTCTGTACTTATTCGATTTTATTCGATTTTTATCCGTGTAAAGGCAAACGATTATTATGTAACGACGGGCATAAAAAGAGTATCGATTTCCTATTCGGAGAAAAAAAAAAAGATAAAAATTGGAGTGTATGTATATTTCTTGAATTGAGAGTAATACAAGATTACGGTCCAGGTGGCGGAATATTATTGGCAAGGTCACAAGAACCTCAAATAACTGATCTGAAGAGAAATATAAATCCAAAAGAGGGAGGAGTGAGAGATAAGGGTGGTGTCATAAGCGTTTACTGTGAGTCTCTCAAAGAAACCAAAGGCAGAGAAAAGAGATAACACACACAAAAAAAAATGGCATCAACCTCACTCCTCAAGGCTTCTCCGGTGTTGGACAAATCCGAATGGGTCAAGGGACAAAGCGTTCTCTTCCGTCAGCCTTCTTCCGCTTCTGTCGTCCTCCGCAACCGTGCCACCTCCCTCACCGTCCGTGCCGCTTCCTCCTACGCCGATGAGCTTGTTAAGACAGCGGTTAGTTTCTTCACACATATCCTCTCTTCTCTACCACGTGTTTTATCTGCATGATTCGTAAAGTGCCTTTTGAATGGGAATGTCTAGATTCTGTTGTTCTGTTTTGCCCTGTTTCTACTTTTTTTTTTCAGAATCTATTTAAACCGAATTTACCCTTCAGATGTTTTGTTTCAGTTTTGAACTTTTGATCTAGATTTTGGTAATACTATATGATTGATTTATAATGCAATTCCATTTGATTCTCTTAATTTTGGTGGAGTAGAAAACTATTGCGTCTCCCGGACGTGGAATCTTGGCGATGGACGAGTCAAACGCGACTTGCGGGAAACGTTTGGATTCGATAGGGCTAGAGAACACTGAGGCAAATCGTCAAGCTTTCCGGACTTTGCTGGTCTCTGCACCGGGACTCGGACAGTACGTCTCCGGCGCAATTCTATTTGAGGAGACTCTGTACCAGTCTACCACCGAAGGCAAGAAAATGGTCGACGTCCTCGTCGAGCAGAACATTGTCCCTGGTATCAAAGTCGACAAGGTAACTAAACGCATAGACTGTAGAGTATATATACCAACATGCATGGTGCTTAATTTGAGGAATCTTAATGAGTTATGTGTATGGAATATTAGGGTTTGGTGCCACTTGTTGGATCCAACAATGAGTCATGGTGCCAAGGACTAGATGGTCTATCATCTCGAACTGCTGCTTACTATCAACAGGGTGCGCGTTTCGCCAAATGGTACAGACTAGTACTCTCGGTTCTCATTTCATTTCCTACTACCAAAAAATATGCCTAGGTTCGATTTCATAGTGATTTATTGTCTCTGATGGTTGATTAGGCGTACTGTCGTGAGCATTCCTAACGGTCCGTCTGCCCTCGCCGTCAAAGAAGCTGCTTGGGGTCTTGCTCGATACGCTGCCATTTCACAGGTAACAAACATAGCGTGTATCCCAAGAAACATGTCAAATCGGAGTGTATCAAGCTATTCACACACGACTTTATTTTCCAGGACAGCGGTTTGGTTCCGATTGTTGAGCCAGAGATCTTGTTGGATGGAGAACACGACATTGACAGAACATACGACGTAGCAGAGAAGGTTTGGGCTGAGGTTTTCTTTTACCTTGCTCAGAACAATGTCATGTTTGAAGGTATATTCGTTATAAAGTGCTTCTCTTAATACAACTTATAATGTCTGAAAAATCACTAAGGAAACTTTTACCCACAGGTATCCTCCTAAAACCGAGCATGGTGACTCCCGGAGCTGAGTCTAAAGACAGAGCTACTCCTGAACAAGTTGCCGCCTACACCCTCAAGCTCCTCCGCAACAGAGTCCCTCCCGCAGTCCCCGGAATCATGGCAAGTTTCTCTCATTCTCTTCACAATTAAAAGATTGTTCGATTCAATACAACGAAAAGGTGTTTTATGAGGCAAAGCCTAATATTGGTTGCTTGAGGTAGAAGTAACATTGTTTCTTGTTTTTTTTGTTATTTGCAGTTTTTGTCCGGAGGACAGTCGGAGGTGGAGGCAACACTCAACTTGAACGCAATGAACCAGGCACCAAACCCATGGCACGTGTCCTTCTCCTACGCACGTGCGTTGCAGAACACTTGTCTGAAAACATGGGGCGGCAGACCCGAGAACGTGAACGCAGCTCAGACCACTCTCTTGGCCCGTGCCAAGGCCAATTCGTTGGCTCAGCTCGGAAAATACACCGGTGAGGGTGAGTCCGAAGAGGCTAAGGAGGGCATGTTCGTCAAAGGGTACACCTATTGAAGAGATGATGCTGTGAAAAAAGAGATGAAGCAGATGTTTTAATCACATTTGTTTTTGAGTTTGCTTGTTATTAATCATGTCAAATCATTATTTTCTCTGCTTACTTTGCGTTAGCTACTCCTTTTAATAAGTTCTATTATATTGAAGTTATCTATCTCTCTTGATCTATTTAAACTTGAAACTACAACTATTCCATAATCAACCAATTTTAAATTTTGAACAAAGAGGATACAGGAGGAAATGGTCTCCACGAAGCTTACAATTCTCAAAGGACAACGCTTAGCCTCATGGGGCCTTTGCATATTAAGTGGGCTTAATCTTTTAATTGGCCCAATTTTTCGTCTTCTTTCTTTTTCGTCCATTTCCCAGAGGATTTTATTAAGAAAAAAAAACAGAAACAAATAAAATTATTTAGAATTTCAGAGATTAGCTTACATTCATGTGAGCACTTAAGCTAATTCCTTAAAACTAAGATAATGCACAAACAACATAAACCTTCCCTCTTCAACAACAAAGCTCGGTTACACCAGCAACGATCTAAGAATCAGAAGGAAGGAAAAAAAACGGACATGAAATCTCCAGTTCTTGAAACTTTTTACAATCTTCTTCTTAAACTGATTTTTTGAATCAGAGTAAAGAGTCTCTTTCTCTCTCTCTCTCTCACCTTATCACTTCTCAGACTCTCGTTTAAAGGGTCCAACTGGTACAAGGCCTGCAGGCTCGTGATTGTTCTCGTTATTTACATCAATCCCCTGCTCATTGAGAAACATTCGAATTGAGAATACAAAAACAAAGATTGAGAATATGTTGGATAGAGGGATTCATATACGTTGTTATTTGATGATGGCTCATGTACTCTTTGTGGATTAGCATTTAGATCAATCATTTCGTCATCAATCTTCCCATTGGCTTCACCATTTCCATTTGTAGAGACTCTTTGGTTCTGCAAATTGTCCCTCGTATTGTTTTCTTTAGGCTTATCCCCTGGAAACTACAAGAAACGATAAACACAAGATGACTATTAAAACTAAGAAATCGACTCAAAATGATTGTGTGTCTGCGTGAGAAAGAAACAATTAGTTAATTCAAACCTCGATTCTCTGTCTCAGCAAAAGAAACCGACCGTGTGTTCTCTTGCCACCAACATGTACTACCATGTCACATTGCAGACAAAGAGAACTACCGTCTATCTCACAGTAAAAGAAGGCTGTTCTCACAACAAAAAACATTGCAGACAAAAGATTTCTCTTCATTTTTCAATATATGTACATATGCGAAAACATTAAACACGAGTGTGGGAAGTTCATTGTAAAGAGATCATACCAGGTGCATTTTCGCATATATCACAGCATGGGGCATTGCTTGGTTCAGCTAAACCAACACGTACATGCCGACTAGCTAGCTTGTTGCACATATGAACCTGAAAGAAGAAAACATTACAAAGCTTTGAAGTAATCCATTTCCGATCAAAATCCGAAAACTACTAAGAGCTATTGCAGTAGAGAAGGATGAACCAATGACTCGAGAAGGACTATAAAGTGTTACCCTTAAGAGTCATCTAACTGAAGTAAGGATTAAGCGCAAAGAGCAGAAAATCGATTATTTTCTTCTCCAGAAGTTAATACTACTAAATGCAAACTCTGGAGACAAAACGTTCCCTGCAATGTACATGACAGAGTAGAATCATTGAAACCGCAGCAACAAACACTCATGTAATCAAACATGTAAATTCATCAACTGAACCATCTTAATCCACCAAATGAGAGAAGAGGTTTCAACTATTTGAACTCTTTTGACGGATTCACTACACTTCGAAATATCTAATCTCATGTGAAGAGCCTAAGAATCTAGAAACCAAATCTCAAAAATCTTATTTCTTTAGCTCAAAGTTATCGAAAAGCCAGATCAACTCAGGTCCAAATCAACTGAGAATTCCCAGACAGAGATAACAAAGACTTGATCTTTGACGAACCCATCAGAGCACAACCAATAGATAGAGAGGAGAGTTAAAGAAAAAAAGGAAGCTTTTTTGGGAGAGAAGTTACTTTTTCATCGCAGGGGCGACAAAGGGCAGCTTCATCGGCGGCGCAAAAGATGATTGCGGCTGCGTTCTCGCAAGCATCGCACAAAATCCGCATCTTGCTTTTTCAATCTTATAAGTCTTTTTCTCACTCTATTCGGAACAATGAATCTCACCTTCAAGACAAAATCTTTAGCCAGAACTCAGATTGCGATTGAAAGAGATGAGAAGTGGAAATAATAAGTAGAAACCTCTGATTAATTAAGGAGGAAGTAGATTAAGGGTTAGGATTACGCGTTGGTATCAAGGAACTAGAAGAAGAAGAAGAAAGGGAAGAAATTATTTAAGATTATAAAAATCGCTCCTTTAAAATCTTTTTCTACGATGGAGGAGAAGCTTGAGAGACCAGAAGAGACGACGACCAAATCCACGCGCCGAGAGTATCAAATAAGCATACTTTGCTGTGACAAGGCAAAATCTGTTAATTACTACTTTGAGTAAATTTCTCCAATCAATTACTTTTTTTCTTTAATTGTGTGTTTTGACTAACGAAAATTATGATTAAAGTAGTACCTAACAAGAAATGTGTGTAGTATGATTTAGGAGAAAATATTGGGAAGACCAAATCTTTTATAGTGGATATGGTTTTGAGTTATAAGATTGTTTAAAGTCCATTATATCAGAGACCATTATCAGACAAAAAGAAAAATGATATCGACTAAAAAGTGAAGACGAAAGACTCAATGCCATCTGGGAGGTCATTGATGTGTCTCCCTGAAACACATTCGTTGTCTTGTTTCCTTTGTTTTGGTGAAAAAGTTTTTTTTGTCACAATCTTTATATGATTTCTTGGATCCTATATCTGATTTTTTTTCTTCCTTTTTTTGACGGCAGCTGAAATAGTTTTAGGCAACATAATGTGCTAAGATTTAGGACGTGTGACTATTTTTAAAAGTAAAAATATAAACTAAAATAAATAAAAAAGGGGGAAAAAATAAGAGCCACAAAAGGAATTAAAAAAAAAGACAAAGAGGTGGGTGGGCCAAATGTCACCAGCCATTTAAAAAATTGGTGGTCGAGAAGTAGTTGAAAGCAACTCTCAAAACTCTACTAGTGGCCTTGGTTTAATGTTGTTTTTATTTCCTTGCCCATCTTCTCAATTTCATTTAACTAACATCTTCACAATTATCTTAGTTTTTTTTTCTTTTCATCCCAAAGTTTATTCTTTCTCTCCTCCATAAACATTCTTTTGTAGCTTGTTTTATGACACTTTGGCATTTGTAAAATTTGAAAGAAAAGTTTTGACGCACCCTATTCATAAACACGAGAATCAATATTTGCATAATTACAATGTTCTCTTCTGTTGAAAATATAGATTATGGTTTTTATAAAAAACAGAGCATCCAAAGAAGAGAGTTTGCCTGCCATGTGCATCATTGCTAAATGTTGGGCTTTACTTGTAATGTTGGGCTAGATATCCATTATATTTGTTATCAAAATATCATTATGACCTTCTGGGCCGGGAGAAAAGGTCTCTCACTAATGGGCTACGATGAAGTGGAGTGTGAGGTCCACGTGGCGGGTTTAAGGTTCCTAATTAAGTTTCAGGGGTAAACCGGTCATTAACTACCCAAGCCGAGAGAGAGAGAGTCTGAGAAACCGGCGAATAGAAGAAAAGAGAGAATCTTTGGGACCAAATCAATGGAGTGGTCCCTTCAGACAAAAGTTAAGAAGAAGAAGACGACGACGACTACGACGAAGAACAAACAACTACCAAACTTGTAGGCAGTAGCAGGAGGAAGTGGGTGGGATTAACATTGTCATTTCTCTCTCTTTTTCTTTTACAAATCTTTCCGTTTTGTTTTCTTTTGGTTTTCCGGTGAGCACTGTTGTGTTTCCAATTCCGGCACTCTTTAGGGTTCCCTTTCAGAAGAAAACTTCACATTGTTGTTTCTCTCAACCGTGACATCTTGGATTACTACTTCTGACTACTTTCCTTTTTCATGTGCCCCAAAAGATAATAGTTACTTTTTCAAAATCTGGTTTTGTTGTTTGGGTTTGTGTCATTCATTGATAAAGTCACTAATGGAGAAGTACAAAACAATTGCAAAATTTCGAATCTGTGTTGTCATTGCTGAATTCTGTAGTGGATGTTTGCTTGCAGTTTAGAGCTTCGGAGTGCGAAGAGTGAGACACAAGAGGATTCTTTCTGGAACCGCATTATTCCCTTTAGAGGAGGAAGAAGAAGACAACTCACTCACAAGGTAAAAACAGCTCCTTTGCATGTTTCTTTATCTTGCTTGTTAGAGATGTAGACAAGACACGCACTTTATAGACGCAAAATCTTAGTATTCTGGTTCAAGATTGAGATGCATTTTGTGATAATGATTAAATGTTCTGTTGGTGCAATTGATAAGGTTTCATTGAGTTTTGACTAAGTAAACTCCAAGTTACTTTTTTTAACCTTTAAACACGCATTTGTGACTGACCTTGTCTCCCTCTCCATTGATGAATTCAAAAACTACAAAGCTATTATTTTTATGTTTGATTTTGCGTGTACATATATTATAATCCAAGTTACTTTTCAAAGTTTAGAGTATGATAACTTATTTTTTTGTTCTCTACACTAGATGTATATGCATTTTATAAGGAGAAGCATGGTCTGTGGGACCATGCATTACCTCTCTTATTCGATTAAACAATGTTTAGATTTGGTAAAACGTGACTTAGTCCTCAAGCATAGTGGGTGACCATTACAGATAAAGTCGGTAATCTTTGTTTTGTTTTTCTTCTTCTTCTTCTTCTTCAGTTGTGGTTGATCACCTTCTAAGTAAACTGTCTTGTATAATCCTAATATTATAATGACAAGAAGTCTTCTCTTATTTGTGTCTTTGTGGTTCATATAAAATGTTCAAGTGTTCTCTTTCATCACAACACAGAAGCTTTTCCTTCTCCAGGCATGTTTCATGTTTTAGTCTCTTAGTTTTAGTTTGGTGAGATCAGATTTCTGAGTTTTTCCATTTATTTATGGTTGTGATTAGTTGGAAAATAAGGGTCCTTCCTGCTTTTGAAGTTCTTTCACAAGTCCTGAATATATTTTCTGCAGTAAATATGCTAAGACTCCAATCTTAGAGGTCTTAAGTTTGAACTGTTTCAGGAAAACAAAGGTTCCTCTGGTTACTCTGAAATATTCAAACCAATGGTGAGCAATTGGTAGCACTTGCTAAAGAAGATGGAGAAGACACAGATGCCTGTAGCCCGAGAAGAGAAGATACTGGTTCTCGTGAGATTGAGGCCTCTAAACCAGAAAGAGATTGCCGCTAATGAAGCTGCGGATTGGGAATGTATCAATGATACCACCATATTGTACAGAAACACATTGCGCGAAGGCTCGAACTTTCCTTCTGCATATTCATTTGGTAAGAAGAGCAATAGTGCTCTAACGGTTAAACCTCTTCTATACATTAGATCCACACTCTCTTACTTGAACTTCAAACTAATAGTTAACCTCTTTTATGAACTTAACTCTATCTGGCTTTGACCTTTGCTTTTCTAAATTTCTACTTTCTTTTTGAAACGATCTCACCATTCATCCGTATGCTGACTCAGATTCCCATTTTATGTTTGATTTTTTTTGGTGACAGATAAAGTCTACCGAGGTGAATGTCCCACCAGACAAGTTTACGAGGATGGAACCAAGGAAATCGCTCTGTCTGTTGTCAAAGGAATCAATTGTAAGCTTGATTTCCCGTTGTTTTGCTGATGCACACATTGATGAAACTATATGCTTAGTTCTTCTATGACTGTAACGATGGACAGGTAGTATTTTCGCATATGGCCAGACGAGTAGTGGAAAGACATACACCATGACTGGTATTACTGAGTTTGCTGTGGCTGATATATTTGACTATATATTTCAGGTACAGGCCTCGTTGCATAAGTAATTTTTTTCCAAAGTTAATGCTGGTATTTATTCTTCTTATGCACTACTAATTGGATCTGGATGCTGCAGCATGAAGAAAGGGCGTTTTCCGTGAAGTTTTCAGCTATAGAGATCTACAATGAGGCCATACGAGATCTGCTTAGCTCGGATGGTACATCACTGAGGCTACGAGACGATCCTGAGGTAAATGAATATCATTTTCCTTACTGAGTGTTTTTTAGTTTGTAAAATTGTCTGACTCTCCTTAGTTCTATCGTTTTTTCTTATTAGAAAGGGACAGTTGTTGAAAAAGCCACAGAGGAAACTCTGCGAGACTGGAACCATCTGAAGGAACTTCTATCTATTTGTGAAGGTAAAACTCAAAAGTCAAAATCACTTTCCATTACTATGAAGTAGCCAATGAAAGTAGTGTTGTTGTGTACATGATCTGAAACTCTGTATTTTCTCCAGAACATGTTTTCTGAAAAGTAAACTTACATGCTTCTACATTTTCGCAGCACAGCGTAAGATAGGTGAAACCTCATTGAATGAGAGAAGTTCCAGATCTCATCAAATGATCAGACTGGTTAGATTCTTATCTATCAGTTTATTTATGATACAAATTCTCTCTCACTTAGCTTGGCCCTTGATTGTCTCGTTACTTATTAGACAGTTGAAAGCTCTGCTCGTGAGTTCTTAGGCAAAGAAAACTCCACCACCCTCATGGCGAGTGTGGTATGCTCTCATCTGCAAAGCTAAAACAACCCTTCTTTATGTTATATCTTGAGAGTTTTTTTTTTTTTTTAAAAAAAAAAAA
>Ga0041059_1001729_pt1 | contig 17038 bp, 15 predicted proteins | sample AraColnosormetaG_FD_56232 | JGI IMG/M metagenome (GOLD analysis project Ga0041059, IMG submission 56232) | Arabidopsis roots microbial communities from North Carolina, USA - Col MF nosort | ecosystem: Host-associated > Plants > Roots > Unclassified | place: USA: North Carolina | collected...
TTAAAAAAAAAAAAAAAAAAAAAAAAAAAATTGATAATGAAAATTTTAAACAATAATATATAAAAATGCACCAATCACATACCCGCCGGCATACCCACCCATTTTTCTGATATAGTCAATAAATATTTTGAAAATTTGTAGCTATGAAATAGGTCTATGTGAACCTCAAGCAAATTCAGAATGGAATTACTTATTTATAGAGATCTATAGAATAAACTTAATGGTATTTATTGGCAAACATGTATATTAATTAAATGAACTAATTATTATTAGACATTAGACAGCATATGCATATGCATATGTTTGCACACACAAAAAAAGACAGCATAGAGCAAGATAGAACCATTCACCACCACATCATAAGATGTTAGAATTGATAAAAATAAATAAGATAATTGTTTGGTATAGTATTTTTCTCGTATCAAAAACGGAGTTCTATTACTTTATGAATTCATTTAGAATATTCAACTTTTTCGGTTTTTTTTTTGCTAAATTATAAATATTTCATTGATAATGAAAAAGTTTAGGTTACAAACATAAATTTGGAACCTATACATATGAATCCATAGCAAAAAAAAAAAGAATTAAACATAAAAGCATAAAGACGGTTAGTTAAAACCACGATTTCGATTCATCTTCTCAACCTTGCAATGAAGCAATGGGAAAAGACGAAGCAATGATGTTCTAAATTATCCTTCTCATATGAGTTGTAAGAGGAGAAGGGCTAATGCTAATTGTGAAACACCTCAGAAAACTCCAAAGTGTGACGGATCAAAATTTTAGAAGCCTTTCGCATGAGACCCGAGACCGAACTGTCAACGGTTTGGTACTCCAAAGCGGAGAACATTCTTCGCTCCAATCCATGAGCTTTCCCAAAAACAGAACCTCACACACCAAAAAAACAAATGATGCAAGCTCCCTCTAACCAAGTTCATTATTCAAAGTTAGCAGTATAGAGCAAGATAGAACCATTCACCACCACATCATAAGTCATGGTGGTGAATGGTTTTATATCATTACTATGAACATGTCAAAAATAAAGTAATTACTCATAATTTGACATTTTCCACCGATAATTAGATATACTAGATTGAACACTTTCAACAAAAAATGATTAATTAAAATCCGCTTACCAGTTTGCGAAGAAATGTTTTAGTAGAACACAAAAACGTGCATGTATACCTTTTTGATCCATTTGTTATAGACGTAAAGAATGCCAGAAAAAGAACATTTTTCTTTCTTTTTGCACAAAATAGAGAGCAAATATCAAAATAAAAAACCTTTAATTTTATCTTTCGCAAATGCTAGCTTTTCTCCAAAATAGTTATCATACCAAATACAAAATGCAATGAAAAAGAAAATTTCTTAAAGTGGATTCTTTTCGATATCTTTCTCTCTAATCCATACGTTCGACCATTTATAACTTTCTCTTTGTTATCAGAATTTTAACCTACAGTATTTTGTTTGGATATCACTTTTTCTTTTCTCGTCTTTCTTTCTAGTCTATTATTCATCCTTTTTCGTCTTTCAGATATTCAGATAGATAGTGATTAGCCAAAGATATACCTCCTGAGCTGTTGTCAAATAGGAGCAACACCAAACCCGCACGAGAGCCCATGTTATATGGGGTATCTATCCCGAATTATAAAATTTAAACTTAAAATATAAATATACTAACAGTTTAATATTAATTAGATTATACAAGAAAAAAAAAGTTAAAACATAAAATTTGACTCATCTATTATAAACTTATATAGTTATTTCAACACATGAGATGGCCAAATTGGAGTAATAACTAGTGGGTTTAGTGGAGTTTTAGTTTTCCTTTCTCCAAAATTGGTTTAGCTAGTGGAGCTCGTAGAAACAATAACATTAATAATAAAAGGAAGGATTCTACTATTAACAATTAACTCGCACTAATCTAAAAGGAGGGTTGAATTTAGAATTAAAATCACATCAGTAATAATATTTCTCTCCATCTTTTTGTGTCTAACTTCTCTCTTCAATTTCTATTTCTAATTATGCAAAGATATGAGAAGTTGAAGCAATAAATAGTGGATTTAGTAAACCTAGTGGAAACAATATTCCTACCATTTGGACTGCTTCGAAAAATCAATCGGACTGACACTTGAGAAATCATAAGTGATTGATCTTCGTTTGTAAAAAATTTCCTGATTTTTGCGTTCAATTTCCAACCAATTTAAAACTGGACCAAGATATGTGTGTAGATTTCATGTCCGTCACAATAGTTGTTCCAAATAAAAAAAACAGCACTACCAAACTTGATGTGATGAGTCCAGTAAAAGGAGCTTATACACGACTTAAAGACCATATGAAAGAAGTTCAAATTTATATCATATATGTAGATTCAGTGCCTTAAAAGTAAGGACTCGTGGGCACTCATGAGCATATAGGATTCCAATACTGATATAACCCTCCTACAAAAACTAATGCTAACATTATAAACATTAAATGATTTTTATTGGCTATTTTGGTATATGCATGGTAGTTTCCATATTATTTGGCATGGCCTTGTTTCAGTGTTGGCGTCAAAACATAAGTGAACTGGTGTGCCTAAGACTTGAGGTCTTAGACGAAATGTTAAATGTGTAATCTCTTTTTCTTTTTGCTACGGTTTATTTTAAAAAATTCATGATCTTTTAATGATTTTTTTATGGTTATCATTAGAAAGCAGTATTCTCTAATAAGTAGGTGATCAATTTTGTCCAACAATGACACGTTTTTTCAAATGGCTATTAGCCTTGTTATTGTTACAACGAATCGAGTATGTGTGCTTTTTTCAAAGCAAAACAAATATAACATGATTTTTATATGAAATATATTAAAAATGAATAAGATTTTATCGGATAAATGAAATTTTTTACACAAGATAAAAAAAAAACATTAACTCGTAATTTCATTAATATGGTTAAATATCATTAATATCAACTTTTACGAGTAGTATTCTAAAACTCACAAGTGAAGAGTGATCCCAACAATCGCCGAGTAAGTCCCCGTGACCATAAGAACTAAACCCATCACAATAATCACCACCAAAACCACACTCTCAAACTCCAGACATCTCCTATATCCCTTACTGATCTTTAAATAAATTACACATGGAAACACTATCGAAGTACAACTACTCAAAAGTGCGCCTATAAGTGACATTACATATCCAAACAATGGCACAACAAGTGCAACCAATATTGTTCCTAAAACCAGCCCCGTTCCAGTCAACATCCGGAGGCTTCTCCTTTTATAGTTTGCTTGGATCAATCGTGTATTGATTGCTTCCATGATCGGGGAAAGAATTAATGCGTATTTGGTTAGCGGACTCACGATTGTAGTAGATATTGCTATCACCGCGCTGATATTATGAGTTGGAAGGTTTAAAGTGATTTGTGATTGCACCTCTTCTCCATACATAAGATATCCAAAGATTGCCACCACAGCATAGATTATTGATGATAAAGCAAAGCTTATGGAAAGAATCTGCATGTATACTCAAAAAGAAAACAAAAACCGGTTTAAAATGATTGAAGAAATTTATATAAATTAACAAATCTTGTTAGCTGAAAATGTTTTGATAAATTAAGTACCTTAGAGAAATGTTTTTTGTTCTTCATAGAATTGTAGATGGTTGGGAAGACATGATGTGCAGTGTAGCAAACAAGATACAAACTAACTGCGGTAGGAATTCCTGACCACTTGACCAGAACACCTTTGTTCTTAAATCCCACACCGTCAATAGCGCCGATCCAAAGAATAGACATTACTTGTATACAAGAAACTAGGATCCCACCGGCCGAAATATACGAGAGAAAATCTTGTGTTTCCAACCACATTGTTGGAACAACGATCAAAGAAGCAATAACGATAAACAAGTGCTTCGAATCCCGGCATGTGGGAACATGTGATACATATTGTCAGCTTCTAATATCAAGATTGCCGTTGCGACAAAATACAACTCGATGTATATGAAGAAAGAGACTAATAACCGACCTTTCTTCCCAAACGCTTTGTTCGCTAGATCAGGGTAACTACGAACCATAGGGTCGAGTTTGAGGCAACGTTGGAGAAGCAAACCGGTGTACCAAGTTGTTACACCAATTAGAAAGAAAAACAGAATGCTAATCCATCCACTTGAGGAAAGTGCATAAGGAATAGCCAATATTCCAACACCTAACACATATATACCATCAAAATAGCAATCTATTAGTTTTTCTTATAACAAAACTAATACTAAGGCTAATTACGAGTGATAATCGACTATAGTTATATATGAAACTATATGTATCTTAGAAAGTTATACCTGACAAAGAATTCAATGTGTTGAAACAAGCGTGAACAGAGGAAATGCTAACATCACCGTCGTTGCCGCCGGAAAATTCCATCTTAAATGTTTTGTTTTGTTAAATAAAAAAAAGACTAGAGTTTTTGAGGAACTTACTTACACATCATGACTTGTGTTGGTGTCAGTGAGAGTGAGTGTATGTATATATGGACCAAGTAGATAAACCGGAAATTGGTTTTTGAACCGGTTTAAATGTGAAACCCGTTTGGATTTTTGTTTTGTTTTTTTATCTCATCTTCTTCTTCAGAAAAACACAAGATAACAGAATTGCCACCAAAGCTCCATTTTTATCCCCACACAGAAGAAGCTTGGGGAATGAGAAGATAAGAGCTCTCAAAATTCCCCGAATTTCGAATATGATTGTAACACTAAACCCTAAGATTCTCCATTTCTCCAAAATCCATCCTTTTTCTCGACCTTCTTCGTATCTCTGTAGAACTCGAAATGTGTCTCTGATAACCAATTGCAAGCTTCAGAAGCCTCAAGATGGTAATCAGAGAAGTAGTAGTAACAGAAATCTCACGAAGACCATTTCACTTTCCGATTCAGCACCGCCGGTTACGGAGGAGACCGGCGATGGAATTGTTAAGGGAGGTGGTAATGGTGGAGGAGGAGGAGGAGACGGAAGAGGAGGATTAGGGTTTTTGAAGATTTTACCAAGAAAGGTTTTGTCAGTTTTGTCGAATTTGCCACTTGCTATTACAGAAATGTTCACCATTGCTGCTCTCATGGCTCTTGGTAAGTGTTAGGGTTTTTGTAGATTTGAATTGGTTTGTTGCATTAGAGTTGAGAAAATGATTAAAGTTTCATCTTTTTAGGGACTGTGATTGAACAAGGTGAAACCCCTGATTTCTATTTCCAAAAGTATCCAGAGGATAATCCTGTACTAGGGTTCTTCACTTGGAGATGGATTTCCACACTTGGATTGGATCATATGTACTCTGCTCCTATTTTTCTTGGGATGTTGGTTCTTTTAGCAGCTTCACTTATGGCCTGTACTTATACTACTCAGATACCTTTGGTTAAGGTTGCAAGAAGGTTTGTTTTAGTTCCTTTGTTCGTTTTGTAACTCCTTCTTTCTACTGAAGAGCACTAAGGGAACTTTGGCAAATTGCAGATGGAGTTTTATGAAGTCAGATGAGGCAATTAAAAAGCAGGAGTTTGCAGATACTCTTCCTAGAGCTTCCATTCAAGACTTGGGAATGATTTTGATGGGTGATGGATTTGAGGTTAGGATTAGTTTTCTACTTTTCAAGTTCTTTTATATGTGTCTGTGAGGTTTGTCTTGGTCTAGTGATAGTAATTTTTCAGTTTGTTTGTTCTGCAGGTGTTTATGAAGGGTCCTTCATTGTATGCTTTTAAAGGTTTGGCTGGTCGATTTGCACCTATTGGAGTACATATAGCAATGCTTCTGATTATGGTGGGTGGAACTCTTAGTGCTACCGGGAGCTTTAGAGGCTCGGTCACAGTTCCTCAAGGACTAAATTTTGTCATGGGAGATGTCTTAGCACCAATTGGGTTTTTCTCAATTCCAACAGATGCTTTTAATACCGAAGTTCATGTTAATCGATTCACCATGGATTATTATGACAGTGGAGAAGTGAGTCTTTTGTTTTGCTTCCCTGTTCTCTCATTTTGTCTTCATGATTGCAATGTCTTGTGATTAAATAGAGTTCTGTTTGATTTATCTTGTTTTGATTTGGTGTAGGTCTCACAGTTTCACTCTGATCTTTCACTACGTGACCTTAATGGGAAAGAGGTTTTGAGAAAAACAATTAGCGTTAATGATCCCTTGAGATATGGTGGGGTCACCGTATACCAGACAGATTGGAGTTTCTCAGCCTTGCAGGTGACAAAGGATGGTGAAGGACCATTCAACTTGGCTATGGCACCAATTAAGATCAATGGAGACAAGAAATTATATGGGACCTTCTTACCTGTTGGTGATACTAATGCTCCCAATGTCAAAGGAATGTAAGAACCCTCTTACCTTTGACGAACCTTTCTTTTTGATTAAGCCAAAGGAGCGTATAACAGATGAAACAGTTTCTTAGATTCTTGGCATAGAGATACATTTTGGTGTCTTGTATTGGCCTTAACGTTGCTCCAGTTGAGTTTTTTTCAGATCTATGCTAGCTCGGGATCTACAATCCATTGTTGTGTACGATTTGGACGGAAAATTCGCTGGAATAAGGAGACCAAGCTCGAAGCTTCCCATTGAGATCAATGGTATGAAGATTGTTATTGAAGATGCAATTGGAAGCACTGGCCTTGAGTTAAAGGTAAAAAGACTTTATAAAATGTCACAGGGCACAAAAAAAGGAAGAGTTATCCTAGTTTGTAATATTATATGACATCTTTGTTCTTGGCCTTGTTTCTCAGACTGACCCAGGAGTACCAGTGGTCTATGCTGGTTTTGGTGCTCTAATGCTCACAACCTGTATCAGTTACTTATCTCATTCACAGGTAAAAGTAACTCTCAAAATCGATATCCGATCAAAAAGTCTTGTTTTATACCAATGTGTCCCATTGGCATTTTGCTCTACTAGATTTTTGTCTTTCATCATCTAACTCTTTTCTTTTTTTTGATATTCAATCTCTTATGTTCTGTATGAAGATATGGGCACTACAAAACGGAACAGCATTGGTCGTAGGGGGAAAAACAAACAGAGCCAAGAACCAATTCCCTGATGACATGAATCGTTTGCTCGATCAAGTTCCGGAGTTAATCAAGAAGAATACTTCAGTTGTCTCTGAGCAATCTTGATTAGCTCTTCGACTCTGATACATTTCAAACCAATATAGTTGTACAGAATTATGGAACAGGTATAGTTTTGGAGAACACATACACACTCTACATGTTGCTAATCATATGGGAAGAGAGAGTCAGAGAGGAGCTATAAAAACTGAAACTTCAAATTGATTTGTATGGAAGTTTTGTTTGAAGAGTCTTAGCTTCCTTGTTTGTCAAGTTATTTGATCTGTATCTGTAACTTCAGTTTCCTATGTTTTTAGTCGTAGTTCAAAATTTAGAAGAAAAAATAATAATAATTTGCCGACAAAATTAATAAAATAATGCCAAACCGACGACAAAATCAAGATTCTTGTCTGTTGTCCCAAATTGCTCATCAAATTCAAGATCCTGTAAAATCAGTAGCAACCATGGAGAAGCCAAAGTTCAAGACTGTCCAAGAGGTGGTTGCAGCCGGTCAAGGACTACCGGAGAGATATCTCCATGCACCAACCGGCGAAGGCGAAAGTCAACCACTTAACGGTGCGGTGCCGGAGATGGATATTCCGGCCATCGATCTCAGTCTTCTCTTCTCTTCCTCTGTAGACGGTCAAGAAGAGATGAAGAAACTTCACTCAGCACTCTCTACATGGGGCGTTGTTCAGGTTTGACTATCTTGGTTAGTGATGATCAGATTCATGATTTAAACTCTGTACAAGTTCTTATTGAAGTAAGCAGGTGATGAATCATGGAATTACTGAAGCTTTTCTTGACAAGATTTACAAGCTAACCAAGCAGTTCTTTGCGCTTCCGACCGAAGAGAAACACAAGTGTGCTAGAGAGACAGGTAATATCCAAGGATATGGTAACGATATGATTCTGTCTGATAATCAAGTTCTTGATTGGATCGACCGTTTGTTTCTCACTACTTACCCTGAAGATAAGCGTCAACTTAAATTCTGGCCTCAAGTCCCTGTCGGATTCAGGTAAGAAAGTGACACCACATTGGTTCATTATTGACTGTGGTGGTGATTTTGACTATAGTTTTTTTATTCAGCGAGACGTTAGATGAATACACAATGAAGCAACGGGTATTGATTGAGAAATTCTTTAAGGCTATGGCTAGATCATTGGAATTGGAAGAGAATTGTTTTCTAGAAATGTATGGAGAAAATGCTGTAATGAATTCAAGATTCAACTTCTTTCCTCCATGTCCAAGGCCAGACAAGGTTATTGGGATTAAACCGCATGCTGATGGTTCAGCTATCACTCTTCTCTTACCCGACAAAGATGTCGAAGGGCTTCAGTTTCTTAAAGATGGGAAGTGGTATAAAGCTCCAATAGTTCCTGATACAATTCTTATCACTTTAGGTGATCAAATGGAGGTACATCAATCCTGTAGAGATATATGCATATGATTTTCAAAGATTGATTGGTGTAGGTTTGACATAATCTCTTGTGTGTTTAGATAATGAGTAATGGGATATATAAGAGCCCGGTTCATCGAGTGGTGACCAACAGAGAGAAGGAAAGGATATCTGTGGCAACGTTTTGTGTACCGGGTCTAGACAAAGAGATTCACCCTGCAGATGGGCTTGTGACTGAGGCAAGACCAAGATTGTATAAAACAGTTACCAAGTATGTGGATCTCCACTACAAGTACTATCAACAGGGTCGAAGAACTATTGAAGCTGCATTAATCTGATTATACTTCTTTAAGTCTCCTTCTTCAAGTCTCATTTTTTTTTCCAAAGAAAACTGGCCAATCTTTTCAAGTAACATTTCAACAATAAAGAGTCTCTAAACCCTTAAGTAACCTTTCAACAATAAAGAGAGTCTAAACTCTAAACCCTTAAGTAACATTTCCAGTATCAATTGCTATTTGAGACCCCTTAAACCCAAAACTTAAATATATTTCATATTCAATTCCGCTTGACTCCTAAACTAACTCGTGGGACGATTTGCTTTTTTGAAAGTAGAGATTTTCAAATTTTAATGATTATGTATTATATATAAAATTTTGCAAATTGTATCAATTTATAAGACATTTATATTTTAAAGTTTATAATTGTTATTAAGTTATTGTTATACCAATAGACAATTTTTGTTTTGTACCCTTATCTAAATTAGTATGATTCGATATGTCTAATATTGGTGGTGTGAAAAATAATAAAATGAGTAGTATTTAATCCGTATTGAAGCCGTGACTTAATGATATTTAATTTTTTTTATTTATATTGATTCAAAAGTTCCGCCATATAACCCCGCTCGGCAATATAATATATCTCGTGTTATTTGTTTATATATTCGAATGTTCATAATATTATAAACTGTTTATTGATTTTAAATATATCAATGATAATATTTTTACAAAATAAAAGTTAAAAATTTTAAATTTAATATTTCCGGTAAAATTAAACAGTTTAACTAGAAACCAAAATTATAATATCTATGAATCATTGCCTAAACATTTTAGCCGATATGGTACGTTAATCACAAACTTTTTATTAATTAGGTAATATATGTCCCTTTTTAATGCACAAAAATTATAAGATTTTTCTTAACTTTATGAATTATATGATGATTCAAAATAGTAAAAAAAAAATCAAACAAAGCTGATAAAAAAATCTTAATTTTAAATCTTAACCAAATCTTCTAAATATGGATTTTGTACAAAAAACGCTTAAAGTTATATTTTTTTGCAAATTTACTTTCCACCTCAAAAAATGCAGAATAATCATGTGAAATCAAAAATATTACGCAATATAGCATTTCTAATATATTGTAAGCGTTTTCACGATCACATACATTTGATTTTTAAAATTTTAAAGCTATAGAGAAATTCCTCTTCTCGAGGCTTTCGATTTGATATATTATTTATCAAAATTTAAAAAATTAACAATAGTGAAAAAGGCATTTCACTATTACTTATTAGGACTACATGGAGTAATAATGATTAATTGTTTAAAAATAAAAGCAAAACCGTTGTTGTCGGTGGAATGGATTTTGGGATGAAAGGTTATAAAGGTTACTGCAATTGTCATGTGGAGCTATGTGACTTCTACTCTATCAAAGGCATGTTAATGATAGCTTGTAAAACAGAGAAAATGACGAAAATAGCGGTTACCGCAATTGTCATGTGGAGCTATGTGACTTCTACTCGATTAATATGGACTATTGTTGAGTAATGTATGTTTTGTTACTAAAGCTACGGTAAAGAGATTCAAGAAACTAAGCAGAAGAATCGGAAGTTAATTACAATCTAAAGGAGTAGTGAATTAAGTGCTTTTTGCTTTTGCTTAAATCCTGGAGAATCTAGAGTGAATAGGTTTATAAAAGTGTTGTCCTATAGCATGTAAGAAAAATGACTTGTAGGTGTCATAGAGCTATGTTATGCTTTTGTGTTGTGTTTTTGTTATAAACGTGGATAAGAGAAATGAGTGATGTATGTTTTTATGCTCTACTAATGAATAATGTTAAGAAAAGAATTCTCTCTTTCAATTCTAGGTTATAGAAATAACAAAACTCAAAATCACAACAACTATAAATACAAAGAAGATACAAAACAAAAAAGATTCGTATTATTTTTAATGTTATTTAGTTTAGTTTTACTGTAATATTGTTTTTACCGCCCGTTTAATGTTTTTTTGCACACTGCTTTTATTTTAATTGATGGTTTACGGGGTTGAATATAAGTTTGTGAAGGTCTTATAAGCGAGGGCTAAAAAAATAAAAGAAAATAAAAAAATAAAAAAATAAGCGAGCGCGTTAAGTAACAATTAGTTAAGTTGGGCTTTGTGTGAGATTCTTAAAAAGCCCATCTTTACAAAACATGAAACCCTAGAACGAAACATTTCACTCTTCTTCTCTTCCACCATCTCAGATTCCCCGGCGAAGATTTTGTTCACAGTTTCCGGTGATCTTCTCCTGTCCGCCCAAATTTCAGTATATCTTTGAAGTAAAACTTTGTTAATCAGCAAAAAAAATATGAAGCCAGTGATAGGCACAGTGGTATCGAACAAGATGCAAAAATCTGTAGTGGTCGCCGTCGATAGACTCTTCCACAACAAAATCTACAATCGCTACGTCAAACGAACTTCCAAATTCATGGCTCACGACGACAAAGACGCCTGCAACATCGGCGATCGAGTAAATTCTCTCGCATTTCCTTCTTCCCTTTCACTCTAATTTCGTTTGATTCCGTCTTTTAAATCTGAGCCACTTGAATTAGGCTTTGTGATTGAACCTCTGAGGCTAAGAAATTTGAAAATCTGGTTGATGTGTAGGTGAAGTTAGATCCATCAAGGCCTTTGAGCAAGAATAAGCATTGGATTGTTGCAGAAATCATCAAAAAAGCTCGAATTTATTCTCCTAAAGCTGCTGCTGCTGCTGTTTCTGCTTCTGCTTCTGCTTCCTCAGCCTCCACTACTGACTCTTCTGCTCAGTCTCAGATTCCTCCATCATCTACTTCTTAAGGTGATTGATTACTTTAGTCCTTTACGTACATAGATATCTAGTTTCAGCTGATTTTTGGAACTTGATGAGAATTATCCTATTTTATGGATTTTAGTGAGTCTTAAAGTATTGATGTGTGACATTATGCATATTGTTATTAGATACTTGAACGTTATGGAATCGATAGACTTATCGTCCTTTTTCTTCTTACTGCAGTTGTTTTAAGAGAAACGTTGCATAGCGAAGCGAGAAAGTTGCTAGGAGTTGTTACTATGAGCATATTGCATCGAAGCTTTTGGATCATGTCTGTGATATTTGATTTCCTGAGATGATAATGAGTTATATGATGGTACTAGATTATCTGGTGAAAGTAGATGAATAACACATGTTAAGATACTCTGTCTTCTTATGTTATTTTGGCAAATCATCAGTGCATTGCCTTTTAAGCAGAAGTGTGAGATAGTGATGAGTTGTTATTACATTCGTTATTTTGGGTATGGAACAATGAGTGAAAATGTATCTTTGGCTCTACAAGTTGTGACACCAGTATGACAAACTAAAGATCAGTACCAACACCAACATCAGTGCCTTGGTCTTTAACGCCTGAAATTATGAATCTTTTCTTTAGTTAGTTAGATATCTATAAAGTTACAAGGTTTTGAGTTTTTGGAGATAATTTTTTGTTTGCTACCTATCTATTTATGTTTTGTTTTAGATCAGAGAAGGAAGTAACCAGAGATTGAAGAGAGAAGAAGAGAGAGACAAGAACCAAGTCAAGAAAGCTAATGTTGCTGCAAACTGATATCTGTTGCATATTGTTGGAGGGCAGGAGGATTCGTTTGATCGCAGAATATCAACAACACTAGCTGCCGATGACGCTGAAGCCAACGCTAGAACAGACACCACCTGCGAAACCAAAAATTGGTGAATTCGGGTCAAAAACTCTGTTCTTTTTTCTCAGTAAGCATTAGATATATAATAGCGTTACCCAATCACCAATAGAGATAGCGAGAAGGATCCGTGGCTTTTGAAATGGTTGCTGGAGAATAACACAATAGATATCTACCATTGCTAACGTCAGATTCCATGGTATAGCTAAAGACATGATCGTCACCAAGTAGCTGCAGAGTTGTCACTAAGATTATATTAGGGTTGATAATAGAATATAGAATATGGAATTAGGAGTTATTTACCAGAAAGCAGTGAATTGGTAGAAGCGAACACCGATGGTCATGAAGAGAAGAGAGCCAAATGCTAATACCATCTGCCCTAACCTTAAGGAAAGGCTTGCAGTTGTGCCTACAGAGCCAGGAACCTCCACCATCCCCAGCTTTGCTTGTGTGGCACGTAGGTTAGCTGTTGAATCTAAAACTCGATAAAGATGGAAACTTTTGACATGGATCTGCAAAATCTTGTGTAGTTTTCGATTAAATCATAGGGGTTTTCGTTATCTGGTAAGGACAAAACGATCACGATCATGATCATGACGAAGAAGAAGAAGAGAATTAAGAGAGGAATAAAAGAAAGACAAGTTGAGAGTGTTTCTGGTTCGCACGTTGTTTGTGAGTGTTACGAATGGTGGAAAAGAGAAGACTGTTCATGTCGAAAGAGTTGTGGTCTGTATTCATCAGACAAAGCAGAGCAATTGTCGGAGAAAACTGTTTTGCAAAACACTTTTATTCCTTTCTTCTTCAATTCCCGATCTCTCCCCCTTTATATTTATTTTATTTTATTTCAATGCATCTAGCTTCCTCCTGTACGAAAAGTCGATTGCTCTTTAGAAAATCACAAGACAACACTTTAGAAATGTCCAAAACTTACTCGTTTCATTAAAAAGTGTTTTAATTAAAACGCTCCACAAAAGACAAAACTAGTTCTGAGAAGAAAATTTTGCAAATTCAAAAGAATAATGGGCAGAATCTGATCTGCAAATCGGTAGTGAATAGCCGAAGGTAATTTGCTGGAAATTGGAGAACGTTGGTGAGAAGAACATAAACCAAAAACAAATCCCAAAAGTACACCACTATATAACTAAATGTCTCATGATTTCGTAATCTCAGGTCTTAAGAGTAAGAAGGTTGCAAAAACAAACAAGATATCTTCCATTGCTTCATAATGCATCTATCTCACCGCTTCAACGCTGCACGAGATAAAAGACAATAGGCGGCTTAGCAAACTCAAGACATTGACGATCTCAATATGGCTGAGAACAGGGGAACCCATAGCATCGAGGTCACACACATTATATATAATACTTGGATTAATCGACAAAACACATTCTAAGTACACACAATCTTAATCTAAGATGTTCAGAAAAATTTTGAAGGTTTCTTCAAGAAGACTCTCTCTCTCATGACACACAAGAGGAGCAAACAAGCAAAGAAGCTTTCGCCTAAGCATAGTGAATACTTAACAATCCCTAAATCTCCATGGGATACATGAGTATCTAAGATAACTTCATACACAGATATATTCACATATCAATAAGTGAGCCTAAAGACATAAGCTGAAACATATCATGCTTTAATGATTGTGAACACATTCTCATGAACAAGCCTTAAAACTTACTTAAGAACAGACCAGAGAGATCTTAGTATGGCAGAGCAATGAGAAATCTATGTGTAAATAAATCACACACATTATTAAATTGGCTTGAAATTTTTTTAACAAACCTTTCAAAAACACATTCAAAACAACACACAATCTTGATCTAACATGATCATAATACTGAAGATTAACACCAAACCAGCTTTTACTAAGCATATTCAAATCAATACTCAACAATCCCTAAATCTACACATTGGGTATATATAATGCTTCTTCATACACAGATATATATATTTCATATCAATAAGTGAGTCATAAAGGCATAAGCTGAAGCATATCAATGACAAGAATACTCTAATGAACAAGAGTACCAAATTTCCAGTTTCTATACTTTTGATCAAACTCAAGCAAGTACCATAACTCGATCCTAAGAGTATTAAGGATCAAACAGAACTAATTCAAACGAATTTGAAATCGTTATGACTTGATCTATCAAAGCTAAATCATGACAAAGGAAGACAAAATTGATAGAATTCAATAATCAGACCTGAAAATTGAAAGAGTCATTTAGAAATCGATCTTGAGCTCATCTTTGGAATCGGAGAAATAGGAGAGGACGTAGGGAGCAGCACGGATAATGACAACCCAGCTGCCAAAAAGAGCGACATGAGTGCGTAGCTGCTTCAGAGCCTCGGCTTTGTCTGGCTTTCGCATGAACATTCCTGGGAACATGGCTGCGATCTTCTTCTTCCTCTCTGATGTGTGAATGTGATTCTTTAAAGATTCTAAAACCCTAACCCTCGATTGATTTGCCGTCTCGTTTTTCACAATATAAGTGTTTTTAGATGTGGGCCGAGTTTTTAATATGGGCCGTTAACGAAGCCTTTAATATGAATTGGTGATACACGAAGCCTTTTGTCGGCCGAGTAAATACGGAGATGCTTAGCCGAGCAAAGGAAAGACATTTAATTGCTAATTAAAAACAAAAAATGGAATGAGACATAATTAGAGAAAATGTATACATCCCTTTATTATTAGAAAGAAAGTATAAATTGAAATTTTGTCTAATTTGGCTTTAATTTTGGATTTTGTTCTTTGCTATTCAAAATTATTAAGGGTAATTTGGTCTTAACAATCACCTAAGTTTTATATGATCCGATTCAATCTAAACCGTTCAATAAAATTAATTTCCTTCAATCTAAACCGTTCAACAAAAATAAGGAATCTATGTCGTTTTTAAAATAAAAATATGATCACATTTTATCCCTAAAAACATTGTATTCAATCACGAAATCAATAATCAATAATATATAAATCATATATTACGATTCTTCACTAATCACTAGAAATTTATATTTATAAGTTTAAAATATCAAATTTATTCAAATATTTAGTATAAAAACCAAATAAACCGATCGTCTGCGGTAAACCGCGGGTTAAAACCTAGTATAATGTATTTGATCAGGCTATAATAGTTAAAAAATTGTTACTACCAAACAACGAAAGAACACAATGAAGTATTATGTATTATTGTCAAACAAAATGATCTCACACATTCAAGTGCGCTTTTAATTAGTAGAAATTGTTAAAGGCTAAGAAAATCAAAACTAGTTGTGTAGAATAGAAAAATTAAATAAGTTTTTTTTGTTCTTTAAAGAGAGATAATGTAATAGTAATGGTTCACGACTTCACATGATGGAGCAAGACGGTTGTTCCTCTTCGTAATGTGATCTGCCACCATATTGCGATGGTGGTGGTTGCCAACCTCCGTAGCTATTGTAAATGGGTCTTTCATCATACCCATTGGGTCGGGACCATCCGTAGTTAGGCCCATCAGACCAAGGCACCGGATGGCCCATCATCGGCGGTGGATTATACCCATGTGTCACCCGTTGAGAACTTGGATCGCCTTGAGCTGGAGCTGCTGCTGGTTTGGGCTTCTCTGGTTCTTTAGGTTTTTCAGCTTCTTTGGGCTTCTCAGGTTCTTTGGGCTTTTGAGCCACATGTTTGGCCGGATCGATGGTTTCGATGAGCTTAATAGCTCCACGTCCTTTGGAACAGAGTTTGTCCATCACTTTCTCAGGACTGCAGCAAACCACTTTGATTGTGACCGTGTTGGTTTCTTCTTCGAACTTTTGGTCTCTTACTTCTTTTGTTTTCCCAAAAAAATCACATAAAACAAATTATTATTATGAGTTTTTAATTTCAAACCAAAAGAGACGTAAAAGGAGAGAAAGATATAACAATAACATACGAGGTATGCTCGAAAGAGCCTTCTTGACTTTCGAGAAATTCTTTTCGTTACTAAGAGGCTCCGTCTTCAATTTCATCCATGTTACCTAGTTTAATTTCATCATATAATGTTCTCATAGCTTTTAATACAACTTTTGTAACAATTAGTAGTAACGGTTTCAAAGAGAAGCACAAAAAAGAAAAAGAAGAGAGCGTTTATTTACCTTCTCCTTACCCTTCTCGGCCATGGCTTTGAAAAGAAAAATATTTTCAGTGTAATTGCTTGTATATACTAACACTACTATGCAGCTATGCTATATATTTGGAGTTTCACGAGAGGGTTTCCAAGGAAAAAGAAGTTGAATATTGTACAATTTACTTTTCTCTTAGAATGTATAATTTCCATAGCTATTATTCCATATTACATTGTCCTAAAACAATGTAAATTTTCTTTTCTTTTTTTGTTTAAAGTTTTTCCTATCTTGTTTTTTTAGTTGAAATTTCAAATTTCCTTTTGTTAACAAAAAGAAAATATTACCAAAAAACAAATGATGGGGCTTAGTGGGGGTTCTAAAGAGAGAAACAAAGCATAGTTCTATTCTTTTGGAAGAGGACTAAACCCTGCTGTTTTTTTCGGAGCGAGGATTTACGAGTTTTGGCCAAGAACTTTCGGTTTTTTTTTTTTTTTTTAATAGTCCTAGAACTTTCGGTTTTTT
>Ga0041059_1001730_pt1 | contig 17038 bp, 17 predicted proteins | sample AraColnosormetaG_FD_56232 | JGI IMG/M metagenome (GOLD analysis project Ga0041059, IMG submission 56232) | Arabidopsis roots microbial communities from North Carolina, USA - Col MF nosort | ecosystem: Host-associated > Plants > Roots > Unclassified | place: USA: North Carolina | collected...
AAAAAAAAAAAAAAAAATTGCTAACTATATCAACCTTATCAAAGAAAAAAAAACTGATGTCTTAATTTTCCTTTAGATAAAAGTCTCCGCTTTTTTTGTTGCGGAAATTGTTGACTATATTTAACGACAACGACTTGCTCCATAATCAGTTCCCTCGATCCAAGTTTTTCCTATATGACGGTAAATATTCTCTGTCATTTTATCCGATTAAAAATTATCATAACTAACGTACAGTATACAGAAACACATGCCCAGCCTAATGAAGCCCATGTGTTTTAGGGGGTTTAAGCAAGTAGAGTAGTAGTAGTACAAACAAACAAACAAACTGCTTATGAGAACTTTGATTGCTCACACATGGGCTTCATTAGGTTTGGGCTTGTGTTTATTGTAGTCTCTAACAAGAGAAACATTGATAACCGAAACTTAACCTACAAATCTGGTATCGAGCTTTTTAAAGGACACTTAAAAAGAAAGAAAAAGAAAAACTTGTGACACCATAATTTTCTAGATTCAACTCAGCCGTTGGTAAAGCTAGAAAAGTAGAAAAGAGACAGAGATTTAGGTAAAGATTCATATGAGCCATGTTACATATCTGCAATAATTAATTGTTTGAAGATAAATAACATAAACATGAAAGACCCTAATCATATATGCTATTTCCCTAATTGTAAATAGTGAGTGTACTACTTCCATAATTATGTTTCATAAACGTACTAAATACCAACTTATCTCTTTATTATAAACCATCACCATGAGACAAAGAAGCTATTCAGTAAAACAATAGACTTCACTTCAGTCTACCTCCAAAGCTTCAACCACATTCTTTTGATTTCCCTTGAATGCAGGACCCAATTCTTTCATCTCAGGTGTAATAGCAAGTTTCTGAAATATAAGAGAATCACATGAAGGACAAGTTATATAGATAGAGGTGGAAATGTCGAGTAGCTCAAATTACCTCTACTTCTATAGGCTCTGCAAGTTTCTCTTGAGCCACAAGAGCATGGCCACTTTTTTCCTGCCATACAACAAAGAGTCCACAATCTACTTAAGTAAATATAAATAGGAACACCTACATATATCTAGTTGTAAAAGGTGAGTTTCTTACGGAGTGAGCACGTAAGTCGTAATCAGACCTATCTGCAATTCCAACACATTCAATCCAACCATATGAACACTCAATTTCAGCATCCCAACAATCGGTTGCATAGTGTGCCATTTCATTTGCAAGATGATGACGGAAGCGCAGGCGTTCCTTGTCTATTCCAAGACGGATAAGGAAAAGATACACTCTCCCAATGAAGAATCCTAGAGTCTCACTGTTCACATGCCCTAATACATTTTCAGTTGTAGAGATCAGTATTAGTTTTTTTTTCTTATCAAAAAGGAGGTAAGCGAATATGATTACAAATACACTGACCTTAGCAACAGCTTCGCCAAGGCAAAGTCTTTTTGCAAATTGGCCAGGTTTTTCTTGTTCTTCTCTTGGAAACATAAGGAGTTCAAGTTTTGCTACATCAGAGAACTTAGAATGTGACTTATGCTCAGGGTGAACAAAGTGCTCAATTTCTGCCAGAGTGAATTCACGAGTTCTAAGAAGCCCTTGACGTGGAGATATCTGCGTGAGAAACAAAGATCCCTTAAAAGAAAGATTCAGATAAACGTATACAATATATCAACTAGTAATATTGAAGGATATTCACCTCATTCCTAAAGACTCGACCAACTTGAGCCACGGCAAACGGAAGTTTTCTCCCATTCAAATTATAATAATCCTTGAAGTTGCAAAAACTGCCTTGAGCAGTTTCAGGACGCAAGTAACTGAAACACACCAACAAATAAATAAATAAAACTCAAGAAAGAAAGAATTATTACATGGAAAAAGACTCACCCTATCAACGAACCACTTGCTCCAAAGGAAGTTTGAAACATCAAGTTGAAGGGGCGAGGAGGATGAGAAAGTGGATTCTTCGTGACTGGAGCTGTGGAGCAGTGATTCCATACTCCACCAAGCTCTTCAGCAGAAAGATCTTCCACATGAGCTATAACTTTATCCAATTCAGCAGCATTCTCAGCAGAGATGGTAGGATCTTTCTTTCGGTTTTCACAATAACTTTTGACCAAGTGGTCCGCACGGTGAAATGCTCCATCTACCTCATCCTTGACCATAAGATCAGTGAACTTTTTTACATGCCCAGATGCGTTGAAAACGGCCTCTGGTGTCAAAGCTGTACAAGCAACCTCCATCATGTCCTCTTCATCAACAAAACACTGTATATCAAAGAAAATTCAAAATCAGCTCTTGTCTACCGAATTGTGCCAGAGATATATGTGAATGAATGAATGAATCCTCACCTTACGCCAGAGGCTAAGTATATTAAGTTCAACAGTACGACCATGAGGACCGAAATCGTAAAGTCCAGCGACGCCATGGTAGATATCGAAAGATTTATGGACGAACAAAAGCCGATCGAGAGTTTTGACCACTGCTTCCCGAAAATCCTCACGGTCCTTCTCGACCGCGGATTTCTCAGGCTTGGATTTGTTGGGAAGCTCAATCGCAGCGTTGGTCTCTGGTTTCGCTGCGTGGGAGTCCTCGAGAGTTCCGACGGCGAGTTCTTGATCTTCGACGGCCAAGGATTTCTCCCGAAGAAAAGATTGTTCGGGAGCGTCCATCGGGATCTGAATCGGAGCCAAAGTGGTTTGGAATCGTCAAGAAAAGTGTGAACTTGTCCGCTCACAATTTTGGTCTAGCTAGGGTTTTAATATGGGAAACTTCAGCAGGGTTTTGTTACTTTAGGATTTTTATTACAATGCGAAACTTGGTGCTCAAGCGATGAGTTTTTAAAAAAAAATATAAAATCTCTATTCGTTCTTAAACATTTTAATTGTAATTTCAATTAAATATTTTTTTAAATATATCTTGCCTATAGTCTATTGTATTAATTATTTGTATTTAATTATATAAATAACAATCATAAAATCATAAATATTGATAATCTTACTTTCCTTCATAACTTGCCTAATTGTGTTACGTCCTCCAAGATCGAGATTTCTATCCGCCTGCATGGCTGCATTATCATAAAACTTGGATTTAACTAACCCATTATTCGATATCAAAAACTTTTGAATGTGCTTTCCTCTGGTTTAGTCCATCTCTGCATCTAAACTAAAACCTAAAATAGTCAGTATATATGCACGATGGCGCTACCAACTGCCCAAGGATGCGTCAACTCTTTGCTTCTCTAACTTGTAACTTTGTAATCCTTAGCAAACTGTAAAAACAATGATCCTTCATACTTTTTTTTCTTAATGCAAACACAAACAATTCAGACCATAACTGGATGGACTGAAATTTGTGACCAAAATTTAGAAAATTAGCAGTAGAATGGACGAAAATATAACAGAGAGTTTATACTTTATAGCCACTTCGTCTCCAAATCTGGTATCGAACTTTTTACGTGACACTAAGAAACAAAACATTAAAAATGAGTAGATTCAGCAACAATTAATTTAACACTTTGGTTTTTAATTCGGAAAAAAACAAGGAGCTAGCTACTCGTCTGCAGCAGCAGAAGAATGGTGAGGGAAGGTTGCCCAGACGTCTTGCCACGTCATTTTCCCCTCTGAGACTGAGCTCACAACGGAAGCTGCCTCCTTCAAGGTGACTCGGACTTGATCTTTGCTGTCTCTTTCTCTGATTGTCACTGATGTATCCGAGTCCACTGTTATTGCAAATGGCACTCCAAGCTCATCGGTTCTCGCATATCTCTTCCCTATCGATGTACCTGTTCACACACAAACACAACAAATCTTTACTTGATTTGATCCATTTCAATATTTCAAAAAACTTCAATTCTCAACTTGTTTTTACGTACCAGTGATGTCAATCTTATGGGAGATACCGACAGAGGCGAGTTCCTTGGAAATAACTTTGGCTACTTCCTCGAATTGTTGGTTCTGAACAAGCGGGAAAACCGTGCACTTGATGGGAGCTACAAGAGGAGGGAAACGGAACAAGTTCAACTGCTCATCCCCTGCTTTGCTTGGCCTTGTGCTGAAACAATGCTCATACAGACAATATATGATCCGACCAATCCCAAACGATGGTTCAATCACTGATGGAGTGAAAACCCGCTGGTGCTCTTTCTTCTTCTCCTTTGATATAGACACCATGTTTTTCTTGATGTTCACGCTTTTCTTTAGGGTACACACGTAAAACTCCACTTCCCCTTTGGATTCCAGGGTTGCTTTCATCTCCATAGCTTCTTCCTCATTCATCGCCTAACAAAACATTACACGAAGCATGATATTTATTCTAAACCATCACCATATTATTAAAAAAAAAAGTTATTCAGTAAAACAGTTAAGAGTTCAACCTCCAAAGATTCAACCACATTCTTTTGATTTCCCTTGAATGCAAGACCCAGTTCTTTCTTCACAGGAGTTATCACAAGTTTCTGATATAAAAGATAACCATGTTAAGGACAAGTAATAAAGACAGAGATGAATGAATCTGTTCACTAAAATACCTCTACTTCTTTAGGTTCTGCAAATTTCTCTTCAGCCACAAGAGGAGTACCACTTTTGTCCTGTCGCGCAACAGTTGATCAACAATATACTTTAGTGAATTTAAACAGGAACACTTACGGGTTTTGATCATTAATTATCTAGCTGTAAAACGAAATGATGAAAATAGAAGTAAAAGGTGAGGTTCTTACAGAGTGAGCACGTAAGTCGTAAGCAGACCTATCTGCAATCCCAACACATTCAATCCACCCATATGAACTTTCAATTTCAGCATCCCAACAATCTGCTGCATAGTGGGCCATTTCATTTGCTAGATGCTGACGGAAGCGCAGCCGTTCCTTGTCAATGCCAAGACGAGTAAGGAAAAGATACACTCTCCCAATGAAGTATCCTAGAGTTTCATTGTTCACAGTACCCTATACGAATAGGATTTCAGTGTCAGGCATCAATAAGATATAAAAATGGGTGTGTGCGAGTTCTTAGTAGAATTAAGTAGGCGAATATGATTACAAATACTAACTTTAGCAACAGCTTCACCAAGGCAAAGTTTTTTGGCAGATTGGCCAGACATTTGTTCTTCCCTTGGGAACATAAGGAATTCCAATTTTGCTACGTCAGAGAACTTAGGATGTGACTTATTCTCAGGATCAACGAAGTGCTCAATCTCTGCCAGCGTGAATTCACGAACTCTAAGAAGCCCTTGTCGAGGAGATATCTGCGAGTAATATGCTACTTATTAAAACCCAGACATAATGCAGAAAAGAATTTCTTAAAGAAGATTGAGATGAAGACATCCCATACATCAAGCAAAGTAATACATTACCTCATTTCTAAAGGCTTGACCAATTTGAGCCGCGGCAAAAGGAAGTTTCTTCCCATTGTAATAGTACAAGTCCTTAAAGTTGACAAAAATACCTTGAGCAGTTTCAGGACGCATGTAACTGAAACACAAAAGAGGAGTAATTTGATAACAAACTCAGGAAAGAAAGTGGCTCAGAAATGATTATAACATGAAAAATACTCACCCAGGAATCAAACCAGATGGGCCAATGGATGTTTGAAACATCAAATTAAACGGGTAAGGATCAGAGAGTGGATTCTTCGTGTCTGGAGCAGTGATCCCATACTCCCTGATCTTGGCACCTAGCTGTTCAGGAGAAAAATCTTCCATAACAGCAAGAACATCCTTCAATTCAGCAGCTTTCTCAGCAGAGATGGTAAGATCTTTCTCCAGCTTCTCGGTACAATAATCCTTGAGCAAGTGGTCAGCACGGTAACATGTTCCAGTTTTCTCATCCTTAACCATAAGATCAGTGAACTTATCTACATGCCCAGATGCCTTGAGAACAACCTCTGGTGTCACACATGGACAATCAACTTCTAGCATGTTCTCCTCAAGAATGAAATGCTGCAAACGAAGCAAATCACTCCCGTATAAGAACAAGCCTAACACAATTTCTACTCTATGAATCATGTCAAATTTGACCCACATCAATCTGTATAATTCCAAACGTAACTCTACTCTATGAATCTTGTCACATTTGACTCAATTTCTACTCCATTCAATCACGTTTAGTAACAAATCTAACTCGGTTTATACAACCAAAATCTTGTCGAATTTAAATACAGAGAAATGTGAATAGTGTTGTTCCTTACTTGACGCCAAAAGCTGAGAACATTGGATTTAATAGCACAGCCAGGAGGACCATAATCAAAAAGTCCAGCGACGCCACTGTAGATCTTAAACGAAGGGATATAGAACAAACGCCGCTCGAGAGTATTGACAACAGCTTTTCGAAAAGCCTCACGGTTAAGCGAACCATTACCGGAGCTACTGATAATAGACTGAAGCTCCTTCTCGACGGTAGATTTCTCGAGCTTCAATTTGTTGAGTTGCTCAATGGCAGCATCGATTTCTGGTTTAGCTGCACGGGAAGCCTTGAGAGCTCGGACGGCGTTACCCTGAGCTTCGACGGATGAGGATTTCTCGGAAAGAGATTGACGGAGAGACTGCTCGGTGGCGTCCATCGGAATCTGGATCGGAGCGATGGAGATTGGGTTGCGAAGGATTGTGGTGGTTTGGAATTGACGAAGATTGAAGATTTGTTGTCTGCGATGAAAGACGAATGTAGAGAAGATGCGCATTCGACGAAGTGTTTGTTTCCACTTACTAGTGGCCCCCTTAGGGTTTAAGATGATAATGTGGAAACCTTTGGGCCCAAGGAGTGGGTTTGGTTGACGAAATGAAATCTAAACCCAATAAAGAGTAAAGACATTTAAATGTCATCACATCTACACGTTTGACGTTTCAACATGGATGCAAAATTTTCCAAATGCTTTAACACCAAACAAATATGTGAACATTGATGTTTGGTACCAACTTATCCCTCACCTACCAGAAAGGTCCACTACGTTTGTTTATCTATAGGCAAATCCACACTAATGTTTTTGTGTTCTTTTTTTCCTCTTTAGATACACAAATATGTTGTCAAAACCAAACCTAAATGCATGCATTTCTGTAAGCAAAGGCATTGCGATTAGAAAGAAAAGTTTGTGTGCAGTGAGAGCTGTAAATTGCGTATAACCACAATCAGATTACCTCTGTAATTTACTTAATTAGTAATTAATAAGTAATTAATAATTTAACAATTAGAGGAGAGGCAATCGCCAAACCAACCAACCGTACGATTGAATTTGACGAAAACGACGTCGCGTCCGCCATTTTCTTCTTCCTTGAAGCAATAGCTTCTTCACTTCAGATCTCTTCTTCTTCTTCTTCGTTGCCACTGCCCCAATTAACTCTGTCTATCTCTCTCTTCATCCCCTAGATTGAAACTAATTGCAATTGGAGTGTATATTGCAGTATCTAGTTTTTGAATCTCTGGGTATTCCTTTATGGATCCAGTAGATATGGTTGTGTCACAGCCAATTACGCCTGGTCAGGTACAATTTTTCATGATCTTCGGTGATTCAAGTTTCGATTTACATTCTTCTCCAACTTCCCGAAGCGGATTTTGAGATTTTGATTGAATTGGCCTGTAGCTTAATGTGATTAGGACTCTCTATCTTTCTCCTTTATATGAATGTGGTTGATTCATTCTTCAGTTCATCGGTTGCTTGCTAGATTTAGATTAATGTTGGCTGTGTAAAGTAGAGTGGTGAGATTGATTATCCCACCAGATGATCTGCTGGCACAATGATCTATAATAGTTCATTTACAAAGATTGTAATGTCTCAACATTGAGTCAAGTGTTTTCAATTACTAATAACTTACTAAGCTTCTACCTCAGCCACTCTGTGTTTTCTTCAGCTTGAAGCAACGTACTTTTTCTTTTAGTTTGGAAGATTTGGATTGAACCTTGTTGCGTAGATTTACATTTTGTATTCGGCTGAAAGAACACAACTTTCGTGGGTTTTTTTGGATTACTGTTATTGTTCTCAATCTTTCTTCTTTTGTTCTTCTTTCTGTTGCAGGTTTCGTTTCTGCTTGGAGTCATTCCTCTTATGATAGCATGGCTATACTCGGAATTTCTGGAGTATAGGAGGTCTTCTTTTCACGCTAAAGTGTATGTGTATGGATGATTATTATCTAATTGAGTCTCATCTACTGATATCTCGCTTATGTGTGTTTAATTTCTTTGGAACTTACTGTTTTTGTGGTTTCACGTTATCCACATTTGCAGTCATTCAGATAAGAATTTGGTTGAACTGGAAATGGTGACGAACAAAGAGGATGAAGGAACAGTTTTAATGGAAGGAGGTCTTCCAAGATCTGCCTCTTCAAAGTTTTATAGCTCACCAATCAAAACAAATTTGATTAGGTTGTTATAGCTATTTGTTTTTCTTAGGGAGGAATGTTCTCTAGCCATAATATTTTCTTAACCATTGGCATTGTGTTTATTCGTAGGTTTCTGACTTTGGAAGACTCTTTCTTGCTTGAAAACCGAGCAACCTTGAGAGCAATGTAGGTTCCTTAGTTCTCAGCAATATTGAATTCTTACTGATTAGGCTCCATAGTGACCATTTTCTTCTATTGTAGGGCTGAGTTTGGAGCAATTCTTTTATATTTTTATATTTGTGATCGAACTAGCTTGATCGGGCAGTCTCAAAAGGTGCCTCCATCAAACTTCTTTGACGAATTTCCTTTTCGGTTGTTAAATTTCAAAAAAAATACTTGTGCAATATATAGTTCACTAGAGCCGAAATTCTTTCTGGTGTAGAAAGCTTATATCAGTGTTACTGTGTTAGCAATTGCAATTGACCGTCCATCTTTTTGATGTGGATTCCATTGGCAGAATTACAGCCGAGACCTTTTTCTCTTTCTCTTCTGTCTTCTCATCATAGTGTCAGCTATGACGTCCTTGAAGAAACACACTGACAAGTCACCAATAACAGGAAAGTCCATTCTGTATCTCAATCGTCACCAGACTGAAGAATGGAAAGGGTGGATGCAGGTACTGTGTTCGAACTTTACTCAGTAGTTTTCATTTTCCTACCATTTTATCCCTTACTTCCTTGCATTCACGTCAGCTTCATAATAGTATCTTCATCTAAATCTTTGTGTGTCTTTTCTTTTGCATTCACCTCGATTCTCTAACTGATTTCCATCCCTTTGGGACTTTGCAGGTTCTATTTCTGATGTATCATTATTTTGCGGCAGTTGAGTTTTACAATGCAATCAGGGTCTTCATCGCTGGCTATGTGTGGATGACCGGTTTTGGGAACTTCTCTTATTACTATATCCGAAAGGATTTCTCCCTTGCACGATTCACTCAGGTCAGATCAACTATTTTCGATCACCATAGTTTGTTCAGTTTACCATGTGATGTTCTTTTAGAGAGCACTATGTCTTTCAAAGCTCAAGATTTTTATGAAAGCTTTTACTTAATCCAGATGATGTGGCGGCTTAACTTTTTTGTGGCGTTTTGTTGCATTATTCTCAACAATGACTATATGCTGTACTACATCTGTCCAATGCACACTCTATTCACGCTGATGGTCTATGGAGCCCTTGGTATTTACAGTCAGTATAACGAAATAGCATCAGTGATGGCTCTGAAGATTGCTTCATGCTTTCTCGTGGTTATCCTTATGTGGGAGATTCCTGGAGTTTTTGAGATTTTCTGGAGTCCTCTGGCATTCTTACTGGGTCAGTAACAAATTTCTCTCATTTTTCATACCATTTTTGTCATGTGGCTGATCTGTAGTTCTGTCTTCTACACAAATATTTTGGATGGCATGCTTGAATAAAAATTGGTAACTAACGTTGATATTCTGTCTTTAACACAAATACAGGGTACACAGATCCAGCTAAACCAGACCTTCCACGTCTACACGAATGGCATTTCAGATCTGGACTTGATCGCTACATATGGATCATCGGCATGATATATGCATATTTTCATCCCACTGTAATTCCAGAACCATGGTGCTTTCATTTTTTCCATATCTCCTCTCGAAAGACGCAACTAAATATATTGGGGATTTCAGGTAGAAAGATGGATGGAGAAATTGGAGGAGTGTGATGCTAAGAGAAGGATGTCAATCAAGACAAGCATAATAGGAATTTCTTCATTCGTGAGTTGTTAGCTTTTCTCGGCTTCTGGTTCATCATATATAGTCTTCTCCACAATTATTCTGATGTTTGTGTCGTGGTTTCCAAATGTTCAGGCTGGTTACCTTTGGTATGAATACATCTACAAGCTGGACAAGGTTACGTACAACAAATATCATCCCTACACATCTTGGATTCCAATAACGTCAGTACCAACAACTTTGTCTTTTCTTCATTTTCATGGTTCATGCTAAATCTTGAGATAATATGCTTTCTTGATTTATGACCTTTGGTTTTAAATCTGGAACAGTGTCTACATCTGTCTGCGAAATTGCACCCAACAGCTACGGAGATTTTCCCTGACACTCTTTGCGTAAGATTCTCAATCTCTTAATTCCTTATTGTTACCTTCTTGTTCACAGTGCACACAGCTTTTTGACCATGATCTCTCTCTAGGTGGCTGGGCAAGATAACTCTCGAGACCTACATTTCACAGTTTCACATCTGGTTAAGGTTAGTGGGATCTACAAATCGAAGCATATGTTATTATAAAGAAACTTCACAATGTGGTTAGTGAAGCCTTTATGGTTAACATATGTTAGTATAACAATAATTCTCAATGTGGTGCAGATCGAGTGTGCCAAATGGGCAGCCAAAGTTGCTATTATCAATCATCCCAGAATACCCAATGCTCAACTTCATGCTCACCACGGCCATCTACGTCTTGGTAAAAAAGCATCGGTAAAACCATTCTATGCTTTTATCGTTTTATTACTTCTTACACTTTTTTTTTCCTTCTTCATTCAGGTATCTGTTCGACTTTTCGAGCTAACCAATACATTAAAATCAGTTTTCATACCCACGAAAGACGACAAACGGCTGCTCCACAACGTGATTGCTATGGCTGCGATATCATTTTGTTTATATATTATCGGTCTTATTCTTCTCTTGATCCCACATTAACTTTTGTACTAGTCCCTGATCCCTTATTGTCCAGTTGCACCATTATCAAAAAGGATGACGACTCTGAACAAATGTTTCCATTACAGAAGAGACGTCACAAACCTGAGAAACACAAAGTTAAAGTTAGTTGCACAGAGAAAAAAGCTTTTACTACTATATCAAACGTGCAAACACATATAATACTACTATATACAGTTAAAAAGATTGATTCTATAGAGAAGGACATGCGGTACTAGAAAAGTTTGCAGTTTAAGGAAACCTTACCAGATGCGACTGTTATATATAGTACATTATCTGTTTAATCTACTGTAAAGTCAGCAGAAGAGTTGATGATCTGAGCGAAAGCAAAAGCAGTAAGTACCTGCGACCGCATTGACTACAAAATAAATGCGGTAATTAGTTTTGTAATTCGTTGACTTTCTTATTTACTCATTTTAAAACCGATTTGGAATATATACTATATTTAAAAGTCATATAGAGTATAACTTTAATAACATGACACGAATAACATTTGTTTTTAATGAAATAAATCTATATCAAATAATATTTATTGGATTTACTACCAATAAAACTCCATTCATTATAACACCATTTTATATTTTAAACACTCTTGAATAAAACAATAATATTCTAATTTCCAAAAATTTAATTATTTTTTTAAACCAGAGACATAATATCTATCATATTATGGATACGATTCCATAAATGACGAAATGATACATTCTAACCAAAAAAAAAAAAATCATTTCTCTTTGCAACTTTTTGGAAGAGTTAATTATCTTTTTATGTCATTTATCATATTTTCCCAATAATTGTTGTTGAAAAAATGGATTGTCATAATCAAATACAGCAGGATTGAGAAAGACAAAATAAATACCAAACCGGAATAATCCAAATTTCGAGAAACCCTAAAACCCTCTCTCTCGTGTCTCACTCTCTTCTGCAGCAGTCTCCAGTTACAGAGCCGACACAGGCAAAACTTAGAAGAAGAAGAAGAAGAAGAAGCAAAAATGAGAAACCATTGCTTAGAACTCTCTTCCAATTGTTCCTCCATTTTCGCTTCTTCCAAATCCAATCCTCGTTTCTCTCCTTCCAAGCTCTCCTATTCCACTTTCTTCTCTCGCTCTGCCATCTATTACAGATCAAAACCAAAACAAGCCTCGTCTTCTTCTTCCTTCTCCACTTTCCCCCCATGTCTCAATCGGAAAAGCTCCCTCACGCATGTTCTCAAACCCGTCTCAGAGCTCGCCGACACCACTACCAAGCCTTTTTCTCCGGAGATCGTCGGCAAGAGAACCGATCTGAAGAAGATTATGATTCTCGGCGCTGGTCCGATTGTCATTGGACAAGCTTGTGAGTTTGATTACTCTGGTACTCAAGCTTGTAAAGCCTTAAGAGAAGAGGGCTATGAGGTTATCCTGATCAATTCGAATCCTGCCACTATCATGACTGATCCGGAAACTGCTAATCGGACTTATATCGCTCCGATGACTCCTGAGCTTGTCGAGCAGGTTATTGAGAAAGAGAGGCCTGACGCTTTGTTACCAACCATGGGTGGTCAAACCGCATTGAACCTCGCGGTTGCTCTTGCTGAGAGTGGTGCTTTGGAGAAATACGGTGTTGAATTGATAGGAGCTAAGCTTGGTGCGATTAAGAAAGCTGAAGATCGTGAGTTGTTCAAGGATGCGATGAAGAACATTGGGCTAAAGACTCCACCTTCAGGGATTGGGACCACTCTTGATGAGTGTTTTGACATTGCTGAGAAAATTGGTGAGTTCCCTTTGATTATCCGTCCTGCGTTTACTTTAGGTGGTACTGGTGGTGGAATTGCGTATAACAAAGAGGAGTTTGAGTCTATATGTAAATCGGGTTTGGCTGCGAGTGCGACAAGTCAAGTTCTTGTGGAGAAATCCTTGTTGGGTTGGAAAGAATATGAGCTTGAGGTGATGAGAGACTTAGCTGACAATGTTGTCATTATCTGTTCCATTGAGAATATTGATCCTATGGGTGTGCACACTGGTGATTCCATCACTGTGGCACCTGCACAGACTCTAACGGATAGAGAGTACCAGCGGCTTAGGGATTATTCCATTGCGATTATACGGGAGATTGGTGTTGAGTGTGGTGGATCTAATGTGCAGTTTGCTGTCAACCCGGTTGATGGTGAAGTTATGATCATAGAGATGAACCCTAGGGTCTCAAGATCTTCTGCTCTTGCTTCCAAGGCTACAGGGTTTCCCATTGCTAAAATGGCTGCCAAGTTGTCTGTTGGCTATACCTTGGATCAGATTCCTAATGATATCACGAGGAAAACACCGGCTAGCTTCGAGCCCTCCATCGATTATGTGGTGACTAAGGTTTGTCATTCCATACTTTTGGCTTTATTTGTGTTGCGAAATGAGATACGCTTGACTTTGAAGATTTACACACATCTATCCACTTCATGATATATAAACTCAAATGCATATTTTGCTTAACGATATCTATTTCTTTACCATGCAGATTCCTCGATTTGCATTTGAAAAGTTTCCAGGATCTCAGCCATTGCTAACGACCCAGATGAAATCTGTTGGGGAATCTATGGCTCTCGGCCGTACATTCCAAGAATCTTTCCAGAAAGCTCTGAGGTCTCTGGAGTGTGGATTCTCGGGTTGGGGTTGTGCAAAAATTAAAGAGCTAGATTGGGACTGGGATCAGCTGAAATACAGCCTAAGAGTCCCAAATCCTGACAGGATCCATGCGATATATGCTGCCATGAAAAAGGGTATGAAAATTGATGAAATCTACGAGTTGAGCATGGTGGACAAGTGGTTCCTAACCCAGCTTAAAGAGCTCGTGGACGTCGAACAGTATCTTATGTCCGGAACCTTGTCAGAGATTACAAAAGAAGACCTTTACGAAGTCAAAAAGCGGGGATTTAGTGACAAGCAAATCGCTTTTGCTACAAAGACAACCGAGGAAGAAGTCCGTACCAAGCGGATTTCTCTAGGAGTTGTTCCATCTTACAAGAGAGTGGATACATGTGCTGCAGAGTTCGAAGCGCATACACCATACATGTACTCTTCATATGATGTTGAATGTGAATCAGCTCCAAACAACAAGAAGAAGGTTTTGATTTTGGGTGGAGGGCCAAACCGCATTGGTCAAGGGATTGAATTTGATTACTGTTGTTGCCACACATCTTTCGCCTTACAGGTATGTCTTTAGACAATCTAAGCGTCTCTCCCAAAAGCCAGTAAACATTGTTTCAACTTTTTTATGCTAAACTTACTTATCTACTTTTTTTAATTTATTTGCAGGATGCTGGATATGAGACCATAATGTTGAACTCAAATCCTGAAACAGTATCCACAGATTATGATACAAGCGATAGGCTCTATTTTGAACCTCTCACAATCGAGGATGTTCTCAATGTTATCGACCTTGAGAAACCTGATGGCATAATAGTGCAATTTGGTGGTCAAACTCCTCTGAAACTTGCTCTGCCGATCAAACATTATTTGGATAAGCACATGCCCATGAGCTTGAGCGGAGCGGGACCTGTTCGCATCTGGGGTACATCACCTGACTCCATTGACGCTGCTGAAGACAGAGAGAGGTTCAATGCAATTCTCGACGAGCTGAAGATTGAGCAGCCCAAGGGAGGCATTGCAAAGAGCGAAGCTGATGCATTAGCCATAGCAAAGGAGGTAGGGTACCCAGTTGTGGTAAGACCTTCTTATGTTCTAGGTGGACGAGCAATGGAGATCGTTTATGATGACAGTAGACTAATAACCTATTTGGAAAATGCGGTACAAGTTGACCCAGAGAGACCTGTTTTGGTAGATAAATATCTTTCTGATGCCATTGAGATCGACGTTGATACCCTTACTGATTCCTATGGAAATGTGGTGATTGGTGGAATAATGGAGCATATCGAACAAGCTGGTGTGCATTCTGGTGACTCAGCTTGTATGCTTCCAACACAAACCATCCCAGCTTCTTGTTTGCAAACTATTCGAACATGGACCACTAAGCTGGCGAAGAAGCTAAATGTATGTGGGCTGATGAACTGTCAGTACGCAATCACAACATCTGGGGATGTTTTTTTGCTGGAAGCCAATCCCCGAGCTTCCCGTACTGTCCCTTTTGTGTCAAAAGCCATTGGACACCCTCTTGCCAAGTATGCAGCGCTGGTCATGTCGGGCAAATCTCTCAAAGATCTTAACTTTGAAAAAGAAGTTATCCCTAAACATGTCTCTGTGAAAGAAGCTGTTTTCCCGTTTGAGAAGTTCCAAGGATGCGATGTGATACTCGGGCCAGAGATGAGAAGCACAGGAGAAGTGATGAGCATCAGTTCTGAATTCTCAAGTGCGTTTGCAATGGCTCAGATCGCTGCAGGTCAAAAGCTACCTCTATCAGGCACAGTCTTCCTCAGCTTAAACGATATGACCAAACCGCACCTGGAGAAAATCGCGGTGTCCTTCCTCGAGCTTGGGTTCAAAATAGTTGCCACCTCGGGAACAGCTCATTTCCTGGAACTGAAAGGCATTCCAGTGGAGAGAGTGTTGAAGTTGCATGAAGGAAGACCACATGCTGCTGATATGGTGGCGAATGGTCAGATCCATTTGATGTTGATCACAAGCTCGGGTGATGCTCTTGATCAGAAAGATGGGAGACAGCTCAGACAAATGGCTCTAGCATACAAGGTACCTGTTATAACCACTGTTGCTGGTGCATTGGCCACTGCTGAGGGAATCAAGAGCTTGAAGTCAAGTGCCATTAAAATGACCGCTCTTCAGGACTTCTTTGAGGTAAAGAATGTATCTTCTTTGCTCGTCTGAGTTAGTTTTTTTGTTGTGTGTTGATCGTTTGTGTGGAACTTTTTTACGATAAATTTTAACGGATTTTGTTACCCATAAGCATTTCTATGAATAATCTTCGAAAATGCAGCAAACTTGTGATTTATCAATCGGCTTTGTTCCTTTAATTCAGATATACACAAGCCTTTGATTGTATCAGGTCATGTAACGCTTGGCTTAAACTCGAGTTATGTTCTATAAGATTGTGCAATTGTAGAAACAGCCTCTTCATTTGAGCGAACCCAAGAACATTCCATTTGAATTTTAGTTAATACGAGACTAGTATGAGAGAAAATTGAGTTTGATTAATGACAAATCATACAAAGTCTTGCAAATTTACATCTGAAAGTCTCAAACCATCACATACAACCTTCTCTTTCTCCTCATGTCTCTCACTCGAATTCAAAAGACTGAAAGAAAAGCAAAATACAAACTGATAAAACTTGGCTCACTTTCCGGGAACAAAGTTGGTTGCGAAGGCCCATGCGTTGTTGTTGACTGGATCGGCCAAATGGTCAGCAAGGTTCTCTATCGGTCCCTTACCAGTGACAATGGCTTGAACGAAGAATCCAAACATAGAGAACATAGCCAATCTTCCGTTCTTGAGCTCCTTCACCTTCAACTCCGCGAAAGCCTCTGGGTCGGTAGCAAGACCCAATGGGTCGAAGCTGCCACCGGGGTAAAGCAAGTCCTCGGCCTCTCCCAACGGCCCATTTCCTGCGACTCTGTAGCCTTCAACAGCTCCCATCAAGATAACTTGAGTGGCCCAAATGGCCAAAATGCTCTGAGCGTGGACCAAGCTAGGGTTTCCCAAGTAATCGAGTCCTCCATCGCTAAAGATCTGTGAACCGGCCTTGAACCAAACCGCCTCTCCGAACTTGACTCCGTTCCTAGCCAAAAGCTCAGGGAAGACGCAGCCTAGGGCTCCGAGCATAGCCCACCTGCTGTGGATAACTTCTAGCTCACGGTTCCTTGCGAATGTCTCGGGATCAGCTGAAAGTCCAGCGGTGTCCCATCCGTAGTCTCCGGGGAACTCTCCGGTAAGGTAGCTCGGTGACTCGCCAGAGAATGGACCCAAGTACTTGACTCGGTCGGATCCGTACCATGGGCTGCCTGATGGACCCTTTGGCTTGGCAACAGTCTTCCTCATTGT
>Ga0041059_1001731_pt1 | contig 17033 bp, 11 predicted proteins | sample AraColnosormetaG_FD_56232 | JGI IMG/M metagenome (GOLD analysis project Ga0041059, IMG submission 56232) | Arabidopsis roots microbial communities from North Carolina, USA - Col MF nosort | ecosystem: Host-associated > Plants > Roots > Unclassified | place: USA: North Carolina | collected...
CTCCTCCTCCTCCTCCTCCTCCTCCTAGGAGGGATTCAGGATTTGGAGATCCTGCATTGGTATTCCCTGAGTTTGCTGCCAAACAATGCGGTCTCGAAAAAGTTATAGAGGAAGAAGGAGAAGGGGAAGATAGTAGCTATGGCAAAGGTTCTTTTGATCTGAGTTCAAGATTCTCAAGCCCTTCCATTTCTCGAAACAGGTTTGATGATGTTGAAAACCCGAAAAAGGCTTCGTCTTTTAAGCGGCCTCCTTCTGCGTCGAGACTGTCTGGCTTTCGAGAGGAAGAAGAGGCCGATCGGAGTAGAAAATCGGGTTCCTTTGTGGATCATATCGGTCAGGAGGACAAGAGAATATGCGCCTCTGGATGTTTCAGAAAATGCTGCGCTTGCACCTGCATGTTTGTTTCTGTTGTCCTTATAATCGTCTTGTTGGTAGGATTGTCTGCAAACTCTTCAATCAAATCTATACTACCTCAGGTGCTTGTCACAAACCTCAAGTTCTCGAGATTGGATATCGCCAAATCATCGACAGATCTTCTGATGAATGCGAACTTGAACACGGTGCTTCAGCTCTCTAATAATAATGACAAGACGGTGCTATATTACAGTCCTATGAAAGCTGATATATCTTCTGAGAACATAAACCTCGGAAAGAAGACACTTTCTGGATTCAAGCAGGACCCGGGAAATGTTACCTCCTTGAAGATCCTCACAAGACTCAGAAAATCCAAAGTGTATGATGTTGATGCTACATTGCTGACAAACAAAGAGAAGACGCTTGAAGCTTTGGTTGATGTGTTCTTGAGAGGGAAACTGAGTGTTGATTGGTTGGGATTTAAGGTTCATATACCAATTGTTATTGCGTGCGAGAGTGTGAAGCAGAGTGATGTGATAAATGGTCTCAAACCAGCGTGCGATGTTCGAATCTTTTCCGAATGAAAACAATGAGAGCTATTGATACACAAAGACCCTCTGATCTTTGTTTTGTTCTGTTCCTTTTTGTTGTTGCTAATTTACTCGTTGTAGATTGATGAATACATAGAAAGAGAGAAGTGACTCAACTTTGTTTCTCTAAACTTAACATCAAGAATCCACAAGTTATCTACCTTTTTTTTTTCTTCACATCATCAGTCTATGTTTTCTTCATCATTGACTTGGCTTGTAAGTGATATAGTTACGTCCATAAGTTTGTTAAAGGTTGGTTTGATCTCTTTCTCTTTCTATACCTAGAGAGATGGATCAAAACTCGAATCACGATAGAGCCACATGCAAAATCTTGGGCGTTGAAGATACGCCATTAATGCTCTCTTCCATATCATACCACAATTATTGAGTCTTTGGAAAAAATTGTAAAAAAAGGAAAGACTTTTGAGGAGATTAAAATAAGCAGGTGAGTCATAAGTAGCTGTGGAGTTAAAGACGTGTAGAGAAAGCGTGTTCACTTTCTTGGCCGCGTTTCCAATTATCAAGATTCTTGTGAGAAACTAACTTCTTGATTAGTTTTTTTTGTTTTGTTTTAGAGACCGTGAAAAAAGATGATTAGACTAATGAATCATCTTCAACGGAAAGAGGTAATATAAGGGACTAGAGAGGCCATTATATTGTCACAAGCTTCTTGTCTTCTTGCATCATCTGTGTAAAGTAAGCTTTTTTCTCTCTGCAATTTTTGTCTCTTCTTCTTTCTTTCTGCAACTTACCATTATTTTATTAGCTTCATTGATTTCTCTGCTGAATAAAATGTGGATAAATGCTTCTAACTTATCTCTAGATTTTCTAGAGATTTGTGACAAATGTCAAATGGGTTGTTGAATCTTCACGTGTCCTCTTTTCTCCTCTTATCTCATCTAATTTGTTTCTTTAGTTTTGTTCAACTCAAGCACATCCGAGAAAGTCATAGTCTTTGAACATCAAATTGCCTTTTGTTTGTCAAATGACTTAAGTTCTTGATCTTTTTCTTGTAGGGTTTTTTTCTCTGCACTCCACGGTCATGGCTTCGTCTACGGTATGAAACCTTCGTGATCTTCACTATATAAGTTCATTAGATCCTTGTGTTTAGTCTCTTGGTCCTAACATTTAGTCACTTTGTCTGATGTTCTCTCAGGCTCAGAGCAAGAAGCAGTTTAAGAGGTCTATGACTAAGAAATCACATTCATGGTGGTGGGATAGTCACAATTGTCCCAAGAACTCAAAATGGCTTGCAGAGAATCTAGAAAGTATGTTGCTTCACTTAGTATTGAGATCTCCACTTACTCAAAAAGAACAAAATCTGATGTTTTCTTTCTTGTTCTTGTTTTGGTTTCTCAGAGATGGATGATCGAGTGAACCACATGTTAAAACTGATTGAAGAAGACGCAGACTCTTTTGCAAAGAAAGCTCAGATGTATTTTCAGAAACGTCCCGAGTTAATCCAGCTTGTCGAGGAATTCTACCGCATGTATCGCGCATTGGCTGAGCGTTATGATCAAGCTAGTGGTGAACTTCAGAAGAACCATACATCTGAGATCCAGTCACAGAGCTCTCTTGAGATATCATCTCCTACCAAAGAGAAGTTGAGTCGCCGTCAATCTAGCCATAAAGAAGAGGAAGATTCATCGTCTTTGACAGATTCTGGTTCTGATTCTGATCATTCCTCTGCCAATGATGAAGACGGTGACGAGGCATTGATCCGTAGAATGGCTGAACTTGAGCTTGAGCTTCAAGAGACGAAACAGAAGCTCCTTCTCCAGCAGGAAAGTGTTGATGGTGACAACAATGTTGATCTCCTTCACAAAATTACTACATATGAGGGAGAGCTTAAAGAAGCTAATGAGAAGATGCGAATGCACGAAGACGAGATTGCTAATCTGAAGAATCAGCTTCAGAGCTTCATGTCTTTTGACACAGAGGATCATCTTGGTGCTGAACAAAAGAGTGTTGATTTGGATAAAGAGGACACTAAAGAAGATGCAGTAGCTACAAAAGTGCTAGCCTTGGAGGAAGAGCTGAGTATCGCGAAAGAGAAGCTTCAGCACTTTGAGAAAGAGACTTATTCTCTGAAAAATGAGCTCGAGATCGGCAAAGCCGCTGAGGAGAAGCTGAAGAGCTTACAACATGAGCTCGAGTTGGCTCAGAGAGACGCTGATACCTACATAAACAAGCTCAACGCAGAGAAGAAAGAAGTCTTGAAGTTGCAGGAGAGATTGGCAATGGTGAAAACTAGTTTACAGGATAGAGATAACGAGATAAGGGCATTGAAAACTGCGGTTTCAGACGCTGAACAGAAGATATTCCCCGAAAAAGCACAGATCAAGGGAGAAATGTCGAAGATGCTTGAAGAACGAAGCCAACTTGGAGAGCAACTGAGAGAGCTGGAATCACATATAAGGCTGATCAAGGAAGAGAAAGCTGAAACAGAGGAGAAGCTTAGAGGAGGAACTGAGAAAATCAGCGGAATGAGAGACGAGAGCAATGTGCTAAGAGAAGAGATTGGGAAGAGAGAAGAGAAGATAAAGGAAACGGAAAAGCATATGGAGGAGCTTCACATGGAGCAAGTGAGGCTGAGAAGACGGTCAAGTGAGCTTACGGAAGAAGTGGAAAGGACGAGAGTGTCTGCATCGGAAATGGCTGAGCAGAAAAGAGAAGCTATAAGACAGCTTTGTATGTCTCTTGACCATTACAGAGATGGGTACGACAGACTTTGGAGAGTTGTTGCAGGACATAAGAGTAAGAGAGTAGTGGTCTTATCAACTTGAAGTGTAAGAACAATGAGTCAATGACTACGTGCAGGACATTGGACATACCGTGTGTTCTTTTGGATTGAAATGTTGTTTCGAAGGGCTGTTAGTTGATGTTGAAAATAGGTTGAAGTTGAATAATGCATGTTGATATAGTAAATATCAATGGTAATATTTTCTCATTTCCCAAAACTCAAATGATATCATTTAACTATAAACTAACGTAAACTGTTGACAATACACTTATGGTTAAAAATTTGGAGTCTTGTTTTAGTATACGTATCACCACCGCACGGTTTCAAAACCACATAATTGTAAATGTTATTGGAAAATAGAACTCGCAATACGTATTGTATTTTGGTAAACATAGCTCTAAGCCTCTAATATATAAGCTCTCAACAATTCTGGCTAATGGTCCCAAGTAAGAAAAGCCCATGTATTGTAAGGTCATGATCTCAAAAACGAGGGTGAGGTGGAATACTAACATGAGGAGAAAGTAAGGTGACAAATTTTTGGGGCAATAGTGGTGGATATGGTGGGGAGGTAGGTAGCATCATTTCTCCAAGTCGCTGTCTTTCGTGGTAATGGTAGGTGTGTCTCTCTTTATATTATTTATTACTACTCATTGTAAATTTCTTTTTTCTACAATTTGTTTCTGACTCCAAAATACGTCACAAATATAATACTAGGCAAATAATTATTTTATTATAAGTCAATAGAGTGGTTGTTGTAAAATTGATTTTTTGATATTGAAAGAGTTCATGGACGGATGTGTATGCGCCAAATGGTAAGCCCTTGTACTGTGCCGCGCGTATATTTTAACCACCACTAGTTGTTTCTCTTTTTCAAAAAACACAAAAAAAAAATAATTTGTTTTCTTAACGGCGTCAAATCTGACGGCGTCTCAATACGTTCAATTTTTTTCTTTCTTTCACATGGTTTCTCATAGCTTTGCATTGACCATAGGTAAAGGGATAAGGATAATGGTTTTTTCTCTTGTTTGTTTTATCCTTATTATTCAAAAAGGATAAAAAAACAGTGATATTTAGATTTCTTTGATTAAAAAAGTCATTGAAATTCATATTTGATTTTTTGCTAAATGTCAACACAGAGACACAAACGTAATGCACTGTCGCCAATATTCATGGATCATGACAATAAATATCACTAGAATAATTAAAAATCAGTAGAATGCAAACAAAGCATTTTCTAAGTAAAACAGTCTTTTATATTCACGTAATTGGAATTTCCTTTTTTTTTTTTTNTCGTAATTGGAATTTCCTTTATCAAACCCAAAGTCCAAAACAATCGGCAATGTTTTGCAAAATGTTCAAAACTATTGGCGGGTTGGTCTATCCGAATTGAAGATCTTTTCTCCATATGATAGACCAACGAAATTCGGCATACGTGTTTTTTTTTTTGTTTTGAAAACCCTTTAAACAACCTTAATTCAAAATACTAATGTAACTTTATTGAACGTGCATCTAAAAATTTTGAACTTTGCTTTTGAGAAATAATCAATGTACCAATAAAGAAGATGTAGTACATACATTATAATTAAATACAAAAAAGGAATCACCATATAGTACATGGTAGACAATGAAAAACTTTAAAACATATACAATCAATAATACTCTTTGTGCATAACTTTTTTTGTCGTCTCGAGTTTATATTTGAGTACTTATACAAACTATTAGATTACAAACTGTGCTCAGATACATTAAGTTAATCTTATATACAAGAGCACTCGAGTGTTGTCCTTAAGTTAATCTTAAGATATCTTGAGGTAAATAGAAATAGTTGACTCGTTTTTATCTTCTTCTTTTTTTACCATGAGCAAAAAAGATGAAATAAGTTCAAAACGTGACGAATCTATATGTTACTACTTAGTATGTGTCAATCATTAAATCGGGAAAACTTCATCATTTCAGGAGTATTACAAAACTCCTAAGAGTGAGAACGACTACATAGTACATATTTTGATAAAAGACTTGAAAACTTGCTAAAACGAATTTGCGAAAATATAATCATACAAGTGCCAGTGATTTTGATCGAATTATTCATAGCTTTGTAGGATGAACTTAATTAAATAATATCTCACAAAAGTATTGACAGTAACCTAGTACTATACTATCTATGTTAGAATATGATTATGATATAATTTATCCCCTCACTTATTCATATGATTTTTGAAGCAACTACTTTCGTTTTTTTAACATTTTCTTTTGTTGGTTATTGTTAATGAGCATATTTAGTCGTTTCTTAATTCCACTGAAATAGAAAATACAAAGAGAACTTTAGTTAATAGATATGAACATAATCTCACATCCTCCTCCTACCTTCACCAAACACTTTTACATACACTTTGTGGTCTTTCTTTACCTACCACCATCAACAACAACACCAAGCCCCACTCACACACACGCAATCACGTTAAATTTAACGCCGTTTATTATCTCATCATTCACCAACTCCCACGTACCTAACGCCGTTTACCTTTTGCCGTTGGTCCTCATTTCTCAAACCAACCAAACCTCTCCCTCTTATAAAATCCTCTCTCCCTTCTTTATTTCTTCCTCAGCAGCTTCTTCTGCTTTCAATTACTCTCGCCGACGATTTTCTCACCGGAAAAAAACAATATCATTGCGGATACACAAACTATAATGGACCTCCTCTTGCTGGAGAAGTCTTTAATCGCCGTCTTCGTGGCGGTGATTCTCGCCACGGTGATTTCAAAGCTCCGCGGCAAGAAATTGAAGCTACCTCCAGGTCCTATACCAATTCCGATCTTCGGAAACTGGCTTCAAGTCGGAGATGATCTCAACCACCGTAATCTCGTCGATTACGCTAAGAAATTCGGCGATCTCTTCCTCCTCCGTATGGGTCAGCGAAACCTAGTCGTCGTCTCCTCACCGGATCTAACAAAGGAAGTGCTCCTCACTCAAGGCGTTGAGTTTGGATCCAGAACGAGAAACGTCGTGTTCGACATTTTCACCGGGAAAGGTCAAGATATGGTGTTCACTGTTTACGGCGAGCATTGGAGGAAGATGAGAAGAATCATGACGGTTCCTTTCTTCACCAACAAAGTTGTTCAACAGAATCGTGAAGGTTGGGAGTTTGAAGCAGCTAGTGTTGTTGAAGATGTTAAGAAGAATCCAGATTCTGCTACGAAAGGAATCGTGTTGAGGAAACGTTTGCAATTGATGATGTATAACAATATGTTCCGTATCATGTTCGATAGAAGATTTGAGAGTGAGGATGATCCTCTTTTCCTTAGGCTTAAGGCTTTGAATGGTGAGAGAAGTCGATTAGCTCAGAGCTTTGAGTATAACTATGGAGATTTCATTCCTATCCTTAGACCATTCCTCAGAGGCTATTTGAAGATTTGTCAAGATGTGAAAGATCGAAGAATCGCTCTTTTCAAGAAGTACTTTGTTGATGAGAGGAAGTGAGTTCATTTTTTTGTTTCTATTTTTAGTTTTATCTTTTGAGTTTGATTTTGGGAAATTGACATTGATGATTCATTCTTACAGGCAAATTGCGAGTTCTAAGCCTACAGGTAGTGAAGGATTGAAATGTGCCATTGATCACATCCTTGAAGCTGAGCAGAAGGGAGAAATCAACGAGGACAATGTTCTTTACATCGTCGAGAACATCAATGTCGCCGGTAACTTCTATTTCTTACTTGTAGGATACGTAATCAATCCTCTAGACGTCTCTGCTTGCATAAGGAATTGGACATTAGTGTTTTAAGTGAATCCTAGAAATCCGGAATTGTAACCATAACAGGAAATTAGGCTCATGTAGGTTGGTTTTTTGGTCTCCCCTGAAGAGGCTGGATTGTATATGGTTTTGTGAAGCTGATATCTTGATTTCTGCTGAAACAGCGATTGAGACAACATTGTGGTCTATCGAGTGGGGAATTGCAGAGCTAGTGAACCATCCTGAAATCCAGAGTAAGCTAAGGAACGAACTCGACACAGTTCTTGGACCGGGTGTGCAAGTCACCGAGCCTGATCTTCACAAACTTCCATACCTTCAAGCTGTGGTTAAGGAGACTCTTCGTCTGAGAATGGCGATTCCTCTCCTCGTGCCTCACATGAACCTCCATGATGCGAAGCTCGCTGGCTACGATATCCCAGCAGAAAGCAAAATCCTTGTTAATGCTTGGTGGCTAGCAAACAACCCCAACAGCTGGAAGAAGCCTGAAGAGTTTAGACCAGAGAGGTTCTTTGAAGAAGAATCGCACGTGGAAGCTAACGGTAATGACTTCAGGTATGTGCCATTTGGTGTTGGACGTCGAAGCTGTCCCGGGATTATATTGGCATTGCCTATTTTGGGGATCACCATTGGTAGGATGGTCCAGAACTTCGAGCTTCTTCCTCCTCCAGGACAGTCTAAAGTGGATACTAGTGAGAAAGGTGGACAATTCAGCTTGCACATCCTTAACCACTCCATAATCGTTATGAAACCAAGGAACTGTTAAACTTTCTGCACAAAAAAAAGGATGAAGATGACTTTATAAATGTTTGTGAAATCTGTTGAAATATTCCCTTGTTTTGCTTTTGTGAGATGTTTTTGTGTAAAATGTCTTTAAATGGTTCGTTCTACGATTGCAATAATAATTAGTGGTGCTCATTGTTTTGGATGGATCAATGTTATACTTATATCATTTGAAAATCTCATGATTGTTGGACTTGGACCATAGTTGTTAATTTGAAGGTTTCTAGGTTCTAACGTTAATAATCTTGTTCAAACCAAATAAATCTCATTACACAATTTGGGGAGGTGTTAAAAGATTACCAAAATAGGTTAATTACAAATTCGACTATTTCCAGTAATATGGGCTAATATAGGCTCCAATTTAGATACTAATAATGGGCTTTATAAAGCCCATTTATTTTTCTCCTTAATATCATCACTCGCAGAGATTACGCAGCGGGAATAAAAAAACACCAAATGCTTACAAGAAATTTTCGAAATTTGAAAGACCGTTCGTTTCGTTGTCTTTGATTTCCCCTGCTGCAAATTTGATCAAAGATCATCGGATTCATCATTCGGTAGCAGCAATTATCAAGTTCTCGTAATCGTTTCTATGCTCCGAGCTCCGTTTTGGGGACGCGATTCAGATACTGTCGAAGCTTCTCGAATTTTCTAAATATATCTCTTTCTCCTCTCTCGAATCTGTATGTTTTTTGAGGGATTTCGTAGAAATTTTACCTAGATTCTTCTAGATCTGATCGGAAATTTAGGATTAGGATTCAAAATTTTCAGTCTCAGTGACTAATTGATAGTGAATCGCAACCTAGTTATGGAATCGTTGGGTCGAATTGTTCGTGGTGGCGTCGAAATTTTAATTTCGAAATCTTTGTGCAGTCGTACAATTTGAAAACTCTAAGAACCGGAATTTCTACGAATGCTGCAATGGATGGGAGGATCGAGGCGGAAAGTAGCCGCTGTGAGTGACTTTTTCCTTTTAGTGATATTTCAAATTCAGAGGTCCGTTATAAATGGGGTGAAGCTAAAACCTCTTGGTGTTGGGATAATAGCTTATTTTTCTTATAATTTGTTTTCATTTTGACTTGTTATTGTTTTCTGGGAACCTTTTGGGGTAATCAGTCACACACGTCAGTGAAGAAGAGGTGTGTAAGCTCCTTCTTGTTCTCTTTATGAGATGTTTGTCAGCATATGCTTCCCATTGTGCTTACACTTTTAATTTCATCTTTGTTGCACCTGAAGGCAAAAACAATATTTTGAGCAGAGGAGACAGCAACAGCATCAGTTCACAGTTGGGTCTGAGAGCTGTAGTAATGATATAAACAATAGTAATCAACACTTAAGAGAACACCAATCTCTGGATATTCTCAATTTGCTGAATTTGTCAACCGCTACTCCTGAATGCAAACCTTCTGGTCCAGAAAATGGTAAGTATATGCTTGTTATGACTTCCAGCAGTCATAATTGGAGTCAGTTTATGAACCATTTATTTGCTTTATCGCTCAGAACCATGACATGTAATTTCACTTTGCATTTTTCTTGTTTGTGTCACTTGTTAACGGAAAAAGGAATGCAAGATCTGGATGCTGATTTTTACAGCCTTAAGGACAACATGTCCGGAGTAGGTAAGGTCGTCAAACTCATTATCTATGAATATGGTCCTCTTCTGCTCATGTTGTATGTGATAATGCAGGAAGTTCATTTAACCATATAGCAGAACCTACTTCCTCTAAGAGGCAAGCCAGTTTTCTTTGTTTTTGCTTTCATATAATGCCACTGCACAAGTTTTCTTTCTCAGCATGTATATCATCTTGGTTATCTTGCTAACAGAATTGCACATTTTCATAGAAATTTTGATGCTTTACTTTCTTACAGGACTTTGTTTAGTATCCCTGACAACCAGACAAATGATTTCAAGAAAGCAAACACTGACAACCAGACAAATGATTTCAAGAAAACAAACACCACCGCAGATCTGATGGATGGCACTGAGCGGAGTAAGTAATCACTATAACTTTAGTATTGAGACAATATCTAGAAACTAGAAAGGTTTACTGTAGTTTGTTTTCATTCTGGTTTGACTTCGCAATCACTTTTTGTTGCATGCTCAGTTATCAGAATGTTAGCCATCTGCAAGTCTCAAATTTTATGTTGACATGGACATTATACATTTTTCAGAGTTATCTGTCTTTGATTTGGTTGGTGATGATCATACAACAACCAACCTGGAAGAATGTTCTCCGTCTGAGGCTCACATGGCATTTTCAGTCGAAGGTATAGATCTTAGAGATCACAGAGTAGTGGAAAATTTCAACTTTCCATGTGTACCTAGATCATGATCAGTCTTTAAGAGGTTATCCTACTGTGCCTCTCTCGTGTGACTCTTACTTTCTCCTTTCAGGATTAGGTAAAATAAACACGGAAACTCCAGTTAATTCCCCACAACCATCAGACAGGTGATTAGCATTCACGAGTATTTTTTTTTCTTGGGACTTGTTTGCATTTTGTTTGTTTTCCTTTTTATTTATTTATACTGTTTTCTCTTACATTAGCAGTAATATGTACCACTTAAGATATAGATCAGTGATTTTATTTAACTTGTGATGTGAAAGAACTTTTGTGTACCGGTGCTCCTCTCCATGGAAGGATACTGGTCAACCAGATACATCACATGTCAGGGGAAGGCTCAACGACTTTGAGAACGAAGTGGTAACAAAGTCTCGTCATCTTATCTTTTAGCTGTCTTCCATTCATTTCTAACTCTTTTTTCCTGACCGGATATTTTCATCTCCCTCTTACAGGACACAATGATTCAAAGTAGCAAAATGTTCCAAGATGACAGCCTTTATAGGTCTCCAATTGGCATACATGCTAAAGATGGGGGCAGAAAGCAAAAACTGCAAACTTTCAGTGATCACTTGCACAAACAATATAGCGACTCTAGAAATTACTTCTGTGACGTTGCAGATTTCAACAACAGCAGGTTCTCTGACGATGAATGGAATGGTAATGTCTTATGCAAAAGGTTTATTTTCTTTTCATTCACAAATCACCATCTATGCAACCCACTACCTTCTGAAATTTATGGAAAACATGACTTGATCAAAGTAGCATGTCACTTCTTAGTGAATATTACACAATTTCATGTGGTGTGATATGAACTATAGGGAATCTTTTCTGATATAAGATATGTGCACCTGTTTCTTTCTTTCCTCACGAGATCAAGTAAAAAGATGTATGAATTTGATTTCTTGTCCTTCCTTAACCAGCTAAGCCCGCCTTTCTTGATGACGGGGAAGATAGTTTTTACTGGAAGGCCGAACAGCCATGCCAAAAGGAGAGTTTGAACCCTGATTTCCTGAAATATTGCAATGATTGCACTGAGAGTCGCTCTTCTACAGAACACCATAGGAAAAAGAAGAGGTAGTCTTCAAACTCTCTTATTTCGTCACTTTATGATGGTGATACTGTGCCTTTTGACATTAAAAGTCTTCTGCGTTTTAGGGATTACCTGGAAACGACCTGGAGGTCCAACATTAGAGGTGGGTTTATCTCAACTAAATTAGGAATAACAGCTAACACGCATATATGCTTTTATCAAAGAATTTTCATTTGACCTTGTTAGTTGTATTCATAAAATAATTATAGTCTAAGCGTATGTCTTTTGGAGGTTCATTGACTCAGTGTTTCATATCATTCTTTTGGAAGTTCTAAATCATATCTCTTAAGTTTTAGTTCACTTTCTTTCAGTATCTCTTAGTTTCCTCTGTTGTTGGTGTTTGAAGTTGGAGAAATATTTGTGATTTATCTACATATTTGTTGGAATTACTGGGGTTTTGCCTATTTATTTGCTAATTCCTTGGTTTTTCTGTATTTCAGATTCACCAACTCGAAGATCACATCTTTTAAAAAGGAATATCGATTATCCAAGTTTCGCAAAGGCAGCGTAAGTCAATTCCTTAAAATGCATCAAGCCATTTTTGAACTCATGCTGATTAAACTTTTCAAACATAACATCTTGTTATTTCAGAACCTCCGACTTTGATTTTGACAATGTATTTGACCGACCGGTTTGGTCATCCATTGTACTTGAGGAAGATAAAGACAGCCATAGTTTGCGTAGGTAAGCATCTGCGATATTTTTCTTTCTGATTGTGTTTCATATACTTTATATAGAATGAACTGCAATCCTGACACTAGCTCACTGTTCTTAACAGCGAAGAATCTTGCTCGTCTAGTGCAGGTATTGATTTTTCTGAAGAATTCTTGAGAATCATATGTTAGGATTTTGAAAACATTTCATTCTTCCTAGTTATTGAACCGTCACTGCCCCTAAATCTTGTCAGTTTGGACCAATGAAACCCACAATTCACAGTTTGAGACCAACACAAGACAAAGGAAAAGGGAAACTAATAAGTTTAGCAACCTTGGAGACAAAAAGTATATCAATACTGACCTTTTCCAAGAATCGTGGGAAGACTGGGAAGTGGATGATCAACATATGAAGAGACAAGTTAGGTCTGGAAAGCAGGGCAGACTATCAAACTCAGGAAAGTTAAAATCTACCAGTCAGAGAAAGGGTGGTCTAGACGCGTCTTACGATTGGTTTGGAGAAGGATTTACATCAGCAGGAATAAACTCAGGTTTGTTTCTCTTATTTATATTTCTAAAACATCTTCAAAGGCTTGTCTATCATCCTGTCCCAAGCCACGGTGCAGAGATCTTATATCTAGAACCATAGAATATATTTGGATATGGTTTCAGACCTAAAACATAATCATTATCTTGGCGTTCTCTCTCACATGTAAACTCCTGTTTTAACTTCTGTCACAGAGATTACAAGTGAGAGGAATAAGCCATATCCTTTCCTAAACCCTGAGCGTGGTTCCTCTCACTGGCGTTCATCTCGTGCCCCTGATTCTATTCCGGAAACATGGATTCCCAAGTTTTCAGTAGGAGGCACCGGAGATGATGATGATGGTGACCACGATGAAGAGGACTATGTAAACTGTTTATCAGCAAACCATAAATCTAAACTAGCAGGAGACACATGCGGTTTTGAGAATGACACGTTATCAGAGAACGATAATGAGCAAAGCAGAGAAGTAAATCACCCAAAAAATCAGGGAGATGAGACCTCATCATCCATTGCAAAGAGCCTCTCAGACGAAAATGAGTATGTACGGTGAACATTGTCACACACTTCTTTGTGTTCTTCACTAACATCTCTTACAATATGTTACACTGACACATAAAAATTTCTTAAGTGTTGTTAGATGTAACCCCAACAAGGAGGTCATGGAAGCTCGTCACCAAAGAAACAGAGGTAAATTTAATTCTGTTTGCTAAGATAATTTGTTTATTACCTAGAATTATTACAAAAAGCTAACATATGAATCTTGAGACAGAATCAGGAGAAAAGACAAGTAGAGACCCGTTCCAACAAATGATAATGCTGGAAAGACGCACACTTCAGCTCGTTTGTTTTAACAAGGCATTGCTTCTTGACTCTTTAAAAACTTAGGTAAGAAATTCATATCCATATCTTGGGTCTTTAGTTCAAGTTATCACCAAATCTGATATGTTTCTTAAGCATAAGGAAAAAAGTGTTATTTTTGGTTATATCTTTCATTGAGCATGCACCACTAGGTTACACAGATATAAACACCAACCATATCTGGTTGTCGATATAGCGTTTGTACCTACCTTTTACATGCAACCGTGTTTGTCACTTACCCACGTTCTGTCTTTACTATTTGAGACGTTCTTGTTGGTCTATACTTCATGAAGGCAAATATAATCACGTAAAACATGTTTGTGACCAAATTTAGGTAGACATGGTTTTTTGCATAGTGAGTTTCATTTTTTGTTTTTTTTCCCTTTTAAAGATTCCAAATTCATTCCTGTAACATTAACACATGCCGTTGATTTTCACAAAAGCCTATATGGCTTATATATGACATATTTTTACTCTGATACTCGATATTTGAGTTAATAAAGTTCATAATGCGTACTTTTCTTTTAGAAATGTGGTATACTTTATTGTTTTTTTATACTTTAATTATATGAGGGGTAATGAGATGCCATGATATTAGTATTGTAATTATATATTTTATGAATAAGATAAACAAAAAAATGTCTATTGCAAGCTGGGAACGTGAGCCCCAATTACAGCTGTGTGTGTGTATCAGGCATTATTGCAGTTTCTATCAGTTGATTCTGTTTCTTACATGCCGTCCTACAAAATCCTTTGCATGTTAATTAATTACTTAAAAAATATCCTAACTATATTATTTATTTCTAAGTATACATAAATATTAGAAAATAACATGATTATGATGTTGTGACCAGAGAAAAAAAAAATCTTCAAGATCACGAGTTTGAATACCAATGACAAAACAATAACTCTTTAACATGTTTTGGTCCCGAGTGTGAATTAAGAATATTGCAGCTTATGTTTTTGGTTAAAAGAGAAAAGAAGAAAGGTGAATCAAGAATATTGCGGCTGTTTGTTTCTCATGTGCAACATGTGTGGTACGAGATTGATGATTCTTGTTACGTTAGCCAACATCGCGTGATGACAACTATTCTAAGACGAGGTTTCACATGGCCGAAACATTAAAGCTTCGCTTAATCATATCAAACTCCAGAATTTAGTATACTTGATCATTATTTAGTATGCAATTATGCATGTAGTTCAAACTAATCATTGGATTGGATGTATTAGTCTAGATTTCAAACGTAATTTTTTTCCAAGGTTATGCTGATTTATATGTTTGTGACTTATCCGAATGTTTTTAACAACCAATATACAAATATTCGAAATTTGAGAATCATCATATCCTATTATCCTCACTACCAGTTAAAAAATGTCATTTGTGGAATTATATGGAAACACAATAGGTGAAAAAAGAAGAAGTTCATTACGTGCTTTGAATTTTATAGTTGAATTTCTATTTCAGTTTTATAATCCAGTTGTACTTGTATGATGCGAATCTAATCTAGTGGTTCGGACTATCCAAGTCAGTTTCATGAATTAAATTATGGGGGAAAAATAAAACTATTTATTACAAGGATAAGGGCAAAGTGGCCCTAAGTTGATTATATATCTCTTTTGCATGGTAAAAGATTATTTCCACATATGAAAATATGCAAAAATCCAAAAAAGGATTATGTCTATATATTTTGCTGTCAACAAGAAAATTCCATAAGTGTATAATGAAATTTAGGATAATACATAGAATACCACTCTTTTTACCAGACGGCGACATTTTACACTGAGTTAAAACTTATAAGTTTTTTACTCGTTCCAACAGTAGTCAATTACTCGATAGGTGTTACAAGCCTAGCTATATATAAGGTCAAAAAAGGGAGTGAAAAAACGTAGTAACTTAATAGTAGCTCGTTGATAATATAGAAGATTCCACCCAAAAGAGAGCGATTCCAAAAGATATGGTGTCATTTTAGTTAGATTTAAATTTGAACTAATTAGATAGAAAAGATTAAAGATTTAATGGGAAATACGAAGTGAATAGAGCATGCATGAGTAAAAGTTAGAACAAATAGATGATATATTCTTGGGTAGTAACGTGTTATTTGACAGAAAATCACATGCATATATAAAATCGTGTGAACACTTATACTGTATGTTTATCATGCGCATGGACTATTGGACTCCATAAATAGCAAGGTTATGGTTAAATGTAGTAAAATGGCAAAAAAAAAAACATAATATATTATATATATATATATATATTCAATTAACTACAAATCCTTCAAAAGTATTAACAAAAAATAAACAAATCCTACAAAATATATTGTGTTGATTTTTTGCATATTTCTTTTTGTCGATGGTATTTTCTTCAGTGTAGGAAAAAAAAATTCAATTTAAGCAAGAATGAATTTTTAGTTTATATTCCACCAATTCTTCCCATTTCGTTTGCAAGTTCTCTATAAATTTGGTATCTTATTTTGGAATATATATTCTACCATAAGACTACATGTTTGATATGAATCGTCAATTTTTACTTATCTATCGGTCTCAATCCACTCTAAGTTTTAGGGTATTCGGAACTCAAATTTGGTTAGAATACATATACAGAGAATGACGACAGGTAGAGTATATAGCATATACATGTACGCGATCGCAAATTTCTATTATAATCTTTAATTAGATAAGTAGAATTTATGTACTATTATTTTCTTTTCTTAGGATAATTTTTATAACTTTTACAAACTTAAATTAAAATGATTTCTTAGAGTAATTGACAATAACAAACCAAGAAAGTCAAAAGAGAAAAAGAAGAACCTCAAAGTCTTTTGTGCATGTGTGTGTTAGTGTCATGCATGCACTCTATATATTTATGATTTGCAAAAAGAAACATATATGTTTCTATTGAATAATTCTTTCTTTTCTTGATGAAATAATCAATATTTCCTTATATAAATAATACCCCAACTGTAGAAAGGAAAATACCTATAAATTAGTTGAATACATATAACCAAATATTAAAATTACGTCACCATACTATTTTTTTTCCAAAATATATGATTCCTACCAACCCTAAATTTCATTTCTATATATATTATATACCAAAAAAACATATCTTAACAAAGTCAAAAAAAAACCAAAGTCTTTCACTTTGTGTCTGTTCTAAATCTCTGCGAGTTTTCTTACTTTTCGAGTTTTGTGTGTGTCTTCAAGTGTCGTGCATGCATTTTATGCGTTTCGTTCACTTGCATGCTCTCTCCCTCTTTCTCTCTCTATCTCACCCATAAAAGTTTTAATTTTTCACATCGATAAATTAAATTGAAACAAAAAAAA
>Ga0041059_1001732_pt1 | contig 17031 bp, 9 predicted proteins | sample AraColnosormetaG_FD_56232 | JGI IMG/M metagenome (GOLD analysis project Ga0041059, IMG submission 56232) | Arabidopsis roots microbial communities from North Carolina, USA - Col MF nosort | ecosystem: Host-associated > Plants > Roots > Unclassified | place: USA: North Carolina | collected 2013-09-02
TTTTTTTTTTTTTTTTTGTCGAAATTGATTCTATAGACTATTAGACTTGAAAATAAGTAGACAAAACCACTAACCTAGACGATAAGAAGACATGATTCGATATGTGGGCCGGTTGTGGTATAAAAGAAGTTGCGTACATATATAGTTTATACAAAAACATATCTTGCTTTCATATATATACACGTAACATATATGATTATATCATAAATGGAATTAGATTCAAGAAGCCAAAAAAAAATGGAATTAGATTCAACTATCTGCAAGATAATTATCTGATTTATCCGGCGACGTACTATCAACATGCTCATATTCACAACTGGTCGTGATTGCAGATATAATATGATTCTAGAATCTATGTTGAAAATACAATATATTTTTTTTGGTTTGAAAAAACATAAATGTAAAACGATTGTTGAGGTTTACTAACGTTTGGAAAAGTACTATATAACTATATACAAATTTAAGCTTCGACTTCAGAGGTTCAATATTCAAAGAAAAAAGAAGAGAGAGGGCACATGTATGGGAACTTGTATTCGTGTTTTAGACTGATATAATACTTAGTTGTATACTTTTAACAAAGAGACCTCCTATACAAAGTATTTCATAAATAAGATCGAGAAATAGTCGATATATAAAAAATACATATAGTGTGACGTGATCCTAAACTCGACTGATGCTTCTTTCCTGTAAATGTGATCCTAAATTCGACTTATGAAACAAAAAAATTCCACTTTCATTCTCCAAATTAACAAAAAAAATAAAAATCTACACTCGATCTTAAGATTTTATAAATTAAATCAGCATAGGGTCACGTATGCTATTTCATGAAGCTGGCTCATTGAACCAAAAAGCTAAACTTAAAAGTAAAATATTGTTTACATCATAAACAGAACTATACAATATGTCAAACCAACAAGCAATTTTATATATACCTATAGATATAGATGGGCGGTATGCTGTTTTTGATATACACATCAATATTCATATACAAATATCCTCTAACAAATTCATCTTTAAAAATCAATCGATAAATCCAAACCAAAAGAAGAAAAAAGTAAAATCCTCTAAAAATCAAGCGTTAGGTGGAGAATACTCACAAACAACCTCAGTATCAACTTCCTTCCGGTGAAAATTCCGGTGACAACCACAAGCCGCGCATCTCAAAGCATCAACGGTTCCTTCAACTCCGGCGGCCATGAACTCACGGCAACCGTCGACGGCGTAGCCTCCGATGTTAGCAGCGTGATTCTTCTGACACTCCACGTAACGGACGTTACTGATCTCGGAGGAAGAAGAAGAAGACGAAGTAGTAGTCCAAGAGGAAGATGTGTTGGAGTTTCTTGATCTCTGCTTGATTACCATCTGTCTCTTCTTCATCATGAACTGTGAAACCCTAGTTTTAGCCCTGGAATCGAAAATGGCTCTTTGGTCTTACGAAAGACTCTTTATGAAAACGAAGTGAAGAAGACTAGAAGGTGTGGACTTGTTCTTTGGTAATGCCCTTTGTGCCCCTTTTATAAAATAGCTACATTGTTATTGTTAATAATCTAACCCTAGAGATGATTAATTTATGTATTTATCTCTACGGTGTCGACAAAGTGGCTTAAAATATGGGCTACTTTGTACATAATTGATCTTTTTTGTTCGTCTCCCTATAAATAGTGATTTAAAACTATATTTATGTACATGACCAAAACTGATTATTGAAACTGGATAAACTATGAAATAATTAATTGTACACTACTGTATATTCAGTGAAGATATTATTATTATGAAATAGTGAAATGTACAGTATAATAATTTAAAAAGATGGGGGATTTTGTCTCTCTGTCGATAAAACGATATTCATTCTCTTCCATTATTTCACGTATTGTCATGTTCAAACGCGACATAAGGGTATAGAAATTTATTATTCTCTTCCTGTCTTCCATTATGGTCTTCGATCGTTCTCCGTCATAGAATACGAATGACATAGTGAAAGAATCAAAGAATGCGATAGAAATAACAACTTTGTGTTTCTTTTACTAAAAAATAAACAAAATTCCTTCTTCTTTTTTTCCTGCACTAGCATGATGCGTTATCATGTTAAAGTCCAATAATCATAGGCAGATGTATGTACATTAGAGTCTCTAGTATTTTGAGACCCAAGAAAATAATCTCTGGACTCTAAAGATTAATTATCAGCAGCCAGCCTTATTTTACCGTCGAGGTCATGTGCATTGCATTATACGGATAATTAATAATTAATTTCTATAGAATATAATAAAATAAAAGTTATTTGAGTAAATAAATTAAATGCGAATCCGACTCAGTCCAACGGACCTGCTCCCACAAGCAAGAGACAATGACAGGTTAATATTGGAATGCAATCACATTTCTATTTACTTTTTTTTTTCTTCCAATTCATATAATACATTTAATATAGTTGTGATTGTTTTTATCGAACATGCGCTATGTAAGATTTGAACTCATACTAACACAACCCAAAGACCAATTAACTAGAGCCAATATGTGTTAGGGATTTAGAATTTGACATGACGTCCTAACGATAAATAAAAAAAAATACTTTCTAGGTACAAAATAATTTCTAAAGGACTTTTTATCTACTAAAGTAGTATATCATAACAGATAGATAACACACTATAATTTAATTATTGTCTATTGATTATGTTTCTTTCACTTTGATAACTCTTATGATCTCATCTCTCGTGTGCCAGCTTGAATTTTGCAAAATATAAAAAAATAAACGACTATTCAATCAAAAATGAACGAACTAGTAGCTTCGATTTTGTAAGACAATTAGATGAAGACAACAATTGCAAAGCAGGGATATGGATTTGATGACATTTTCAAAAGGAAATAAACAAGACAGGATTATATGTTTGGTAATTGAATTTTAATACTGACTAATTAATTAGTCAAATTGACTTCTTTAGACGTACGTGATCAACCAACAAAACATGGATCCCACTTGACACACAAAAGTCCATGTGAACATCGACTTTTATTATTCTTCTCGCTTAAAGTAAGTTTCTAACTGTAATATGTAATTTTGTATGTAACCAAAAATAATTTAAAACTAATTGCATGCATATATAGAGTCGGAGTATGTACTCTATTTAGGTCAAAATATGCACAGTATATCATTTAGCTTGATATTATTATTTTTTGTCATCTTTTCTGTATGATACATAATTGCAACAAAAACAGGTCAAAGATTTTTCTCTGACCACGATAAGCTTTAAAATCAGGAAACATTATTCTATAACTTAATTCTGATTATCAAAAATTTAGATTCTAATTATAGTTATACTGAAGAATGTGTTATGCGTTTGGTGTTCACTGGACAAATAATGCGATCAAAATATTGAATACTTTATACCATTTAGAATTGTACACAAATTAAATGCTACTGGTTAGATGCCAATGCAATGTATTTTTATTTTATTTTTAGTCCATAGAAGAAACCAAGAAAATACCGTTTTTGTGACGAAAAAAAATTCTTAGCGGAAGCAGAACTATGAAATAGGGTTCTAGTTGACCATGGAAAACACAACAACCATTATATTAAAAAAAATGTCATAAGTGCCGATGTTAATAAAAACATAATTAAGGTATTAAAGCCGAGAATCACGCAAGAATGTCACGAAGTTGATTGTTAAATGAATTATAAAAAAAAAGTAAGTGAGTTCCTAATCAAATCTTTGACGACGACCTTGGTTTTCTTTCTTCGCTATCTCAGTTTTTAGTCAGGATCGTACTGTAGAGTTAATTTCATCATTGTATTATAAAAATTAACCTAAAAGACAAAAGTGTAATTAGGTCTGCTTTTATATATTTTTAAACGGACTAACAAATATGAAATTACGAATAAAGAGAGAGATAGAAAGATGAGAGACTATTGAAAGGACTCTATGTTTCTCACCAACCGTGCCCTACTCGTGTAGTTTAGAGTCATATAAACCCCTTAAAAATTGACTTATTATTTGTTGATTTATATACATATTAGTCAAAATGTTGTCTTTCCAACATAAATTGGTGATCAATATCAGAGTGAGACTAGTAAATTGTTTATAATCTCATGTTTGATTGTAGATACACAGATATTTATCTAAACTAGCAGCAATGAAAAATCAGAAGATTAAACGTGAAAGGGCACACAATGATTATTAAACAATTGACTAGAATTAATTAAAACACTAACTAATATATGGGAAACTAAACATCAAATCTACTTTTTTCAGTGTCCCTCTGTCTGTCACTTGTGGAAATAAAAATGAAAAATCGCAAAATTAACCAAACATTAAACCTTTTTAATTTGATTATGTTACTCTTTGTCTATGTTTCCATATGTCCCCTTTTCACCGTTTGGGTGATATGGATATCTTAAAAGGTATTGGGCTTTACTGTCCTCTCTTTCAGTTCTTTCGGCCTTCTTCCTCAGAATTATTATATCAATAAAATTCATTGGATCACACTTCGGCTTGGGCCTTTGTTCATTCATGAACATCTTATCGAGTGGTATATTTTTGGTAAAGGGTTTATCAAGTAAGATTTCTTAAAACTACATAAATCTTCTATCCTTAACCAATAGTAAACAAATATTCGGAAATAACTCTAAAAATCATAACGATAAACAATCATATTTGTTGGAACCCATTTAAATTTCATGACAACAAGGAATAAGAAAAAATAATTAGTATAAGCTTAAAAGTTATGAAATTTCGCCGTGAAGTAAATAACACAATGAACAAAACTAACGTGGTTAAACCATCTCCATCAATGGTTTCTCATTGAGAAACTGTTTAATATAAAAATAAAATATAATTAAAATGTATGAGAGAGAGTAGAATTAGTCTCTCAAATGAGAAACTCTGAGAAACCCATAAGAACACTTGTATATTTGGTCAAATATTATTTTATTATTAAAATTTAATTATATAACTAATATTTATTAAAATACTAATATTTCTTTTTTTTGAGAAACCAAGAAAGTATCTCACTGATGGAGATGCACTTAGTATAAAATTCAACGTTGGAATAATACAAAACGAAATAAATTAATACTTATAGATTTCAGCTTCCTTTTTAAAATGCTTAGATTGATAAATTTTCTACTTTTTTTTCGGTGTGCCAGTCTTTGTTTCAGTTTCAGTGAAAGAGAAAAAGGTTATCTCTTGAGCGGTGTAGGAAGGTGAAGTAATAAATGAAGAGGATACATCAATCGAGTGGACACGTACTTGAAGTTGTCTGATCCACTTCAACTTTGAATTGTGAGTGTCGTAACAAGATGCCGTATCTATTAAAACGTTAAACACAAACAATTTTTAATCACAAATGCTATTTTATTGGACGACCAAAATAACTAATGAAAGAAAAAACTAGTATCCTGTTACTAGTTTGACAAAAGTTATTCAGAGATGAATTGTCTGCATGTTGGTTTATACTACGTCTTAAAATTTATATAAAGATATTAAACTTTGTCATGGATATAGTAATTGTGTATCCACAAAATGCAAAGATAGAAAAAAGTCGTTATGTTTGTTGAAAGCATTAGATAGATATATGTCTCCCATGTGAGTGCACATGGAGTTATGCATGCACGAAAACTGCCTCTACCCTTTTGTCTCTCTCTCGATTCTTCAATCAATTCCCCACCTTAAGTTTGCATGATCTCTATATCCACCTCTGAGATCTAGACACGTTGCTCCTCCTCTTCATCGAACGGTTCTCTTTGATCATCTTGCTAAGAGATAAGAGGAAAAGTGGCATAAATCCATGCCGAGATTGCTCTTATCGGTCCCTTTATTTGTTGGTTGGTCCCAATCACTTGCACTGGATATGTAACTGTTTCTCCATGTTACTCCTTCTCTTTTACCAATATACCCTTCATTTTCTTCAATTTGGGTGTAGTCCCAAATGTGACTCTTTTGGCCTAATTGTATCAACTTGTTTACTTTTTCTTATATATGTTCATCAATGTTACGACGAATGTAAAAAAAAAAATATTATTTGGAATTTGATACCGAATCTCGACACTATTAGTATATTATTGGACCCGTCATATGTATTTATCACCAGAGAGATGTGAGTTTTACGATACATAGTTTTTTTCTTTCATCTGAAAAGAAAATTAAACACATGTAAAATAATTTCTGCCTGTAGTCTTTTAATCACTGAAGTAACTCGAATTTGATGTTAGATAATTTTTTCACAAAAATATTCAAATTCAACAGATTAAGTTGTTGATGACAGATAGCTCTCTGGGAGGAAAAAAAGAAGAAAAGATAATGGTCCGTATTAATATAGTTGAAAACTTGAAACTACTTTTTAGTTTGTATATAATACAGTAGACTAGGGATCCAGTTGAGTTTCTTTCTTTATTTTGAGTTTGTGTTTATGTTTGATTTTACGTTTTTATATGTAAATAAGATATTTTACGAATTATGGTTTTATTTGGGTAGAAGTTGTAGAATGACTTAAACAATCAAGTGGCAGAATGAGATATATAAAGTAATATAATATATGTACCGTTATTAACTTATTGTACATGTGAATGAGGAAGCTTACACACACACACCTTCTATAAATAGCTGACAAAACTGGTTGTTACACACAACACATTCATAAATCTCTCAAAGTAAGAACTAAGAGCTTTACTACAGTCCTACTCTCTACACATCTTCTCTCTCTCTCAAGAGCTAGTCATGGCCAAACTCATAACTTCTTTTCTCTTACTCACAATTTTATTCACTTTCGTTTGTCTCACTATGTCAAAAGAAGCTGAGTACCATCCAGAAAGTGTAAGTTTTTATTTTTTGGTAAAATAGAAAGTGTAAGTTTTATAATTCATTCAATTGTTTTTGCCTTTCCCTTTCTATTTATTGCTATAAATCTAATACCCGCGTTAAAATTTGTTTTGAAATTAAACAGTATGGACCAGGAAGTCTGAAATCATACCGTAAGTAAAAACTTCTTCTTCTTTTATGAATCTTGTTTCTTATTATATATCAAATAAAAACTCGATTATCATGATTGCAGAATGTGGAGGACAATGCACAAGGAGATGTAGCAACACAAAGTATCATAAGCCATGCATGTTCTTCTGCCAAAAGTGTTGTGCTAAATGCCTTTGTGTCCCTCCAGGCACGTACGGCAACAAACAAGTGTGTCCTTGTTACAACAACTGGAAGACTCAACAAGGTGGACCAAAATGTCCATAAACAAAAACATTGAGAGAGAAACCCCAATCTGTTTCCTATTTTATTTAATTATTTCCAGTATGCTTTTGTTGTCGTGATGGTTAAATTATAGTGTTTTTGCAGGTATCATTTATCATCGATAAACAATATCATATAAAATCTTCTATGTTTCTTTCACGTTTTGTTTCTTTTGTTGTAGTCAATACACGAAATGTGTATGGACCTTCTAATTAGGAATATATAAAATTTTATTTATTAATTAGATAATCTTTCGTATAGTTAAAATTCCAAGGATTACTTTTGATTCGTTTGGGACAATCTATTTTATATTTTACTTTCTAAGTTTGTATAACTATATCTTAAAAGTGTTAGACAGAGTCCTAATGATTTTAGTATAATTGTTACTATTTAGTTACGCTTCGAAAATTTGGAACTTTTCCAAAGTGGTCTATATCAATTTGATTCACTAATCTGCGCTTCCTTCTAGTTTTTTACAATTATGGAGATTTTTCGACGATGATACATTAACATTATATATTGTCTCAACGATTTGTGCAAGTTTTGAAAACCACCATCGTAATTCTGCGATGGTTCCCGGCGTTGTTCTGTAGCTTCTTCCTGGTTCTTCTTGCTCGCTTAAGCTGAGATTTCTCCGTTTGCTCTCACGACTCGCAATGCTGATAACCCCACAGAAAACGACTATATATTGAGGGAAATTTTATTGGCTACATTTAATTGTTAATTTTAATGATTAAAAATAATTATTTCAATGCTATTTTTGTCTAAAAAAACTTTTGAGTGATATTTTTGTTCCAAAAAATTAAAATCATACTATTTATGGAAATTTCTGGAAAAAAACTTAAAAACATGGTTCAGTTAAATAACTTTTGGTTTAGTTTTACATTAAAATCTACAAGAAATACAAACCAAACAGTCCAAGGATTGGTTTAACAATCTCTAACATGAAACTCAAAAACATATGAAAAGAGTCTCAAGACAATTATCCAGCATGGAAAACCAATTATAAGAAATAACCTTCCAGAATTGAAGCTTAGCATAAAAATGGTGCAACCTCCCCAAAGATGGCTAAGACTTGCGACTATGCACCCTAGCTTCTTGTCGGATGGACTGACGATTTTAGTTGTCATTTCTCCTATAGTTGTCAAGAGATAGAGTGGAGCGAAAAGTAACCCTTCGTTGGTGTACCCATAATCAAATTTCCATGCAACCATTAAAACAAGAGCTGATATTATCCAAGTGTGCATGACGGGTGAAAATAATCTCGACGTCATCCTTCCGTGACCAAAAAAATAAATTAAAACACTATTAAATATATTATTATAACAAGAAATTAAGAATTGACTAACAAAAACACTTACAAACTTGGAACTATATGATATCCACGTCTGTGTATTGCCATGATGTAATTTTCCACGTTAATTCTTGCCACGTTATGGCTAACCATATATATAAGAATCATAATACTTGTGATTGAAGGAAATAATAATAGGTATGTTTTCTTCCCATAAAGGAAAATGTGGAAGATTTGATAGATAATCTCATAATAACACAAAAAAAAAAGTTATATGAAATTTTGTTATATCCATTGATGAAAATGCTTTAAATAGCAGATGAAAGATTTAGTATTCATTATACATTGACAGCTGTTGATTTAATTTACATATCAAATCAGAAAAATTGATATTTTGTATTTCCTTATATTAATGAAATAAAATGTATAATAGCAAAACATATAATTAGGGGATCTAGTATGCATTCACACATGTTGAATATACAAGATAAATCACAAAATAAAATGACAAGTGGAAGCAATAAAGTGAAAATTTAATAATATTGAAAATGTCTACTTTCATTTTTATTTAGTGATGGAAGAGAAGAACGCATTGTCATTTTATTTTGTGATATATCATGTATATTCAACGTGTTGATGCGTACTAGATCTTGATCTACGAAATCTATCATTTGCTATTTTACATATTTTCATTCATGGATAGAAGAAAATTTCGTATAACTTCTTCTACTTTCACCTTCTGATTTTTTTTTCATTTTACTTTCACTTTATTGTTTACCTTCTTGGAAAGGTTTAGTTGTATTTGAAAAGTGGTCTTGGCCCAAAATCGTACGAAGAAATATGAGTTTATAATGAAAACTCAGACTTATGCAAAGTTTATTCATCAGGACCCTAATTTACAATTTTGTCGATTAAATCCAAATTCCAATGGACAGCTGGTCTTTAGAAAACACGACATGTTTATTTGCTCTATGGGTCGGATAAATTTTTTTTTTATTAAATTAACCAAAACTTGTCCGGTTTGAACCGATTGTTTTTTTTTCTTTTCGGTTCGGTATATCGTTAAAAGTCAACAAATTAATATAATTTACAACATGAATTATCTATTTGTATTCCCTATCTATATCTTGAACATATTGATTTCTAGATCAAAAGGAAATAAAATTTTGGGTTGGTTCCATTTGACTAAGTTTATATGGGTTCGTCCAAGAAAATGTGGAATACATCGGTTAGTAGGAAGTGGTGGTTTGGTTCATTTCCGTTTTGATTCGGTTATTTGTTAAAACAGGTGCAAATGGATGGAGGTAGAATGCTTCTACAAGACATGTTTCCGGTGCGCTCACGGTGGCTGTACGCTCACTCACTCCTCCTATGCCTCCTTAGACGGCGTTCTCTATAACCAACTCTTCCTCGAAAAAGGAAACTATCCCAAAGTCTTGATTATCTCTTGCTGTATGATCGGGGAAAGAAAAATGATTTTCATTTACAATGGGTTGTTTCCATATCAGACATGATTTTCTTTCAGTTGAATATAATTTTGTTTAGTTTTACCTTAATAAAAACTACAAGAAATAACCAAACATCCCACGAATTGGTTTAATAATTTCAAACAAAGAAATCAAAAACATACCGAAAGACTCTCGAGACGATTATACCCCACAGAACACCAATTAGATGAGATAACCTCCCAAAAGATGACTAAGCCTTGCGGCTAATGTTCTATGAGGTGTATCATTGTCTCGAAACTCTTTTCGAAGGGTTTTGATTTCTTTGCTTGAAATTGTTAAACTAATAAGTGCGTGGAATGTATACGTGAAGGAATATTAACATACTTGTGAGAAATTATCAGCATATATGTCAATATAAATATTATATGCTATGAGTCTATGACAACGAATATATATATATATATATACATGGTTAATTAATATAGAAGATAAATCAGAAAATATGATAATTTTCTACTTTTTAGGGTGTTTAGTATGCATTCCCACGTGTTGAATATGCATGATCAATTACAAAATAACACGACAAGTGGAACAATTATGTGAATTTGAATATAGTCATGGAAGATTGTCATTTATTATTGCTAATTTCTTTTGAAACATACAATAAAGCAAAACACCTAAGTTCTTTTGCTAATATTTCACTTTTTTTCTTTCTTTTTTCAATATAATCAATATTTCACTTTTTTTTATTTATTAATGGAAGATTGTCATTTATTTTGCGATTTATCATGTAAGTTCAACATGTGTGAATGCATACTAAATCCCATAAATATATGTTTTGCTATGTTTATACATTTTAATTCATGGATATAAGAAAAATGCAATCATATTTATTATTTCTGATTTGATTAAACATGTGTCAATGTACTTTCCATAATATCTAGTGGAAATTGGCCAACAACAAAAATAAATCTTACTTACAAAATAGATTCCCACAGATGTTATTTTATTTAAACAAAATCTATGTTTTAATACATTTTTATATAGATATACTGGATTTATTTATATCATTTTCCATATTTCTAGTTAGTGGAATATGAAAATAACCATGTTATTTAATTATTATCATTAAATTATTTGATAATATCATTTTAATTGCTTAATAATTTAAATATATTGATTTCCCTTAAATATATCCAATCTTTTGTAAGAAAAGAAATTTACCCTGAAGTTTATCACCTAAAATTTAGCATGCTTGTCTTTTAAGGGTTGTCGAAAACAAGTTTACATAGATCTTCAATTATTAATTAAATAACATAAACTTGTGTTTGTAAACTAAAATTTAGATCTTTAAGTTTCTGTTATTTAATTAATATTTGAAGATCTATGTAAAAAAAAAATTTCCCTTTAGATTTTTTGAACCTTGTTAAATCAAATCATTTATAATAATTATTTAATATTTCAAAATATAATAAAAACTTATAAAAACTAGTTTTATACTTATTATCTGTAAAAGCTAGAGGAAACGAAGGAAGAAGAGAAGAATCATGCTGAGATTGTGAGTGTTATATGTTGATTTAGTATTTTAATCATACATATAACCAAATGTTGTATTATAATATAAGAAACCAAGGTTTGAATAATATTTTCGTGGTCATGACAGCCAGAAGTGGAGAATGTACTCACAATTCATGCACTTCCAAATTGCCTACACTATTTTCCTCCTTAATTTTGTGCATATCTGTGGGGATGTCATTCGTATCCGGCCTAAGTTCGGTCTACTCTACATCCTTTTTATTTTAATCGAAGTGCTACTAAAACATCTTTGTCCATCCGACAAGATTCTTTGCAGCTTTGTCGAATTTTTAAGCCATTTTAGTGGAGCTATCACTATCGGGCTGGTGAGCTCATGTTGTAATGTCTTATTTTATTGTGTTGGTATACCTTGGGTTTTGTTTGCCTTCATACTCTTTGAATGTCTTGTTACTGAAGACTGAAGAACCTAAGACGCATACAGGCTCTTCAAGAGGGAAATTTTAAACCATTTGCTTGTGAATCGTGTTACATATCTTCGTTTTTAGCATATTTTATAAGCTTTATAGTTTGTCTTTCTTGGACTACCATGGCTTTCCTAGTCTATTATATATCTATGTGTTATATGAATCTCATGGTGGATTGATATTATTAAATGAATAATGTTTTCTGTAAGCTCTTTATTTCATCCAAGACATTTTTCATATCTATATTGAAACTGAAAGGCTTCCAATCGCTAAGGTTTTCTATGAACGAGTTATCTCCCGTTTGACAATATGTTTCTTCTTCTTTGAAGTGTCGTTTAAAAGAATCTACAAATCCTTTATCACTTCATTAATTCCAAAAGTGTCACTGTTTTTATCGATGTCAATAGACTGATTGCTTTTTGCTTTCGTATTCGTTTTGCCATGAGATCAAACAATTGTAATTTCTAACTATGAACAAAAAAGAAAGATATTTTAGGGTGCCCTTCATAAATTTGGAAATAGTCTTCACCAATTGTCCTGAACAGAGAGAAATGGGTATCAAGTCAACTCTGAACACTCTATGACTAAAAGAAAAAATCATTCACCTCGATACCAGAAAGAAGAAAAGTCATCGCTTTTGGGAAATTTGATGAACAAAGACCAAATCTTAAAACTCGAATTCTTCTGGTTCCTAAAAAGTGGCTGTCAAGAAGAGTGAGACATGCATCAAACTCTCTCTTCTCCTGCCATGGCGTCAAACCTCCGGAAACCCTATTTCCTCAGGTACTTAACTATTCTTCCCCAATCGATGATGGTCGAAAGCTGAAACCTTTTTCTGCAAATCGATTAACCGACAAGAAAATCCAACCCAACCCACCCACTTTGTTTTGTTTGGATGATAAAAATGTCGGAAAAGAGTTTGCTTTCTTCAAAATTCCTCTTTTACACGATAACTGTTTCAACGCTACTCTTCATTGTCTCTTCTCTCGTCTTCCTTCAACGCCACGATTCTTCTTTCACTTCAAGTTTAGTTCGCAAGCTGATTCTTCCAAGAACAGACATCAAGAACGAAGAATTCGGACTAATCGATACGAAATGCGATCGAGACAGAGATGTGTTGAAGGTGTTTATGTACGATCTACCCTCTGAGTTTCACTTTGGGATATTGAATTGGCACAAAAAAGGATCTGAGATTTGGCCAAATGTCAACAACATTAGTACAATCCCATCTTATCCTGGTGGGTTAAATCGTCAACACAGTGTAGAGTATTGGCTAACACTTGATTTATTAGCTTCAGAGACACCTGAAATCAAGAGACCTTGTAGTAGTGCAGCTATTAGAGTGAAGAACTCTAATGAAGCTGATATAGTTTTCGTGCCTTTCTTTGCTTCGTTGAGTTACAATCGGAAATCGAAGCTCCGTGGAAACGAAACAAGCAGTGATGATAGATTGTTGCAAGAAAGATTAGTTGAGTTCTTGAAAAGTCAAGATGAGTGGAAAAGATTTGATGGGAAAGATCATTTGATAGTAGCTCACCATCCAAACAGTTTGCTCTATGCAAGAAACTTTCTTGGATCAGCAATGTTTGTTCTTTCGGATTTCGGAAGGTATTCGTCTGCTATCGCCAATCTTGAGAAAGATATCATTGCGCCTTACGTGCACGTCGTTAAGACTATCTCTAACAACGAGTCAGCTTCGTTTGAGAAGCGTCCTGTATTGGCATATTTCCAAGGAGCTATCTATAGAAAAGATGTAAGTGACTTTGAGTTTTCCTCTCTAATCGATATCAATCCTGTTACTGATTCTAATCTTAAACATCGTAGGGTGGAACTATTCGTCAAGAACTGTATAACCTTCTGAAAGATGAGAAAGATGTTCACTTTGCATTTGGAACTGTTAGAGGAAATGGGACTAAACAAACTGGTAAAGGAATGGCTTCCTCGAAGTTTTGTCTCAATATCGCGGGTGACACTCCTTCCTCTAACCGTCTTTTCGATGCCATTGTGAGCCATTGTGTTCCGGTTATAATCAGTGATCAGATTGAGCTTCCATTTGAAGATACTCTTGATTATTCGGGTTTCTCCGTGTTTGTGCATGCTTCTGAAGCTGTAAAGAAAGAGTTCTTGGTGAATATTCTCAGAGGGATAACAGAGGATCAGTGGAAGAAGAAGTGGGGGAGATTGAAAGAGGTTGCTGGGTGTTTTGAGTATCGCTTTCCTTCGCAAGTTGGAGATTCTGTGAATATGATTTGGTCAGCGGTTTCGCATAAGCTTTCTTCACTTCAGTTTGATGTTCATAGAAAGAATCGCTACCGTAGATCTGAAATGTTTGATAGAAACGGTTCGAGTTAAGATCATGTATGTGAAATATACTACATTCTCTTTATGCTTCATGTCTGTTTTCTTTTCTTGAGTTGAAAAAGATAACAGTCAAATCCTTCAACTCAAGGTCTAAGTTAATTTGACAGTACAAGTCAAGTTTTCACTTTATAGTTTTGTCAGTAAGCTTAATCTTAGAAGGCTTAAGAAGAACAAACATATAAATGATGGAGAAAATAATCACAGATTCATATAAACATAAAAAGTTTAGATCTTCAAAAGTAATCAAAGTAATGTAACGAAAAACCAGAAGAAGAAGATGATCCAAAAAGCCTTGTGATGTAACTTTATCGGCTCGGGACACACTCACAATTGTAGAAACTTAGCCGCCAACATAACACTTGGCCAACATAAACACACAAAACACAATCACAGACTCATAATCTCTAGCTTTTAAATAGATAAGATGGTTGCATTCTTCATGTTTGGTATTGTCGCTGCTATAGAATCAAGAACGATAAAGGCTTCACTTTCCGCTGGAACCAATCACCTCTTCCGCTCTGCTGGAGTTGTCTTGGCTGCAAAGCCAACAACACAGTTGAGAGCAGTTAGATGCAAGAGAATGTGTAAGTTCTCTAGTGATTTTCAGTAAGATTATCAAAGAAAGCACTCTGAGAGATTTGGAGAATGTAGTTTGCATGTATTAGCTTTTGGCACTAACCGTTTCCTTCTCGGGACGACAGAAGAGGTTTCTCCTTCTTATTCCCGGTTTTGTCACCTGAGTTTGCGAGTCTCGTTGTTCTTGGAGAGTGAGAAGTGATCCTACCATTACCTGGAGATGGTAGAGAGTGACGTCTGGGAACAGTGGCTTTCTCAGTTCCATCTTGCTCCGCAGACTTTGGTGAGCCTTGAAGCCTTAGCTTTGCTTTCGCCGATTTAGTTGCTTGCATATAGCTTGGGATTGATGGGCTAGTCTCGTGATGCCCATTACTCTCTTCACGCTCAGTCTTGCTAGTAGCTGAACCCTTTTTCCTGGATTTCTGGTTCTCCTTCCCAGCGGAATTCTCTTTATTGTTTGGTTTGGGAGTCTTTTCTTCTTTGGTATCCTTTTCCATTGAGGGTTTTTCCTCAACCATGGCTTTTTCATTGCTGTCAATTTGGTTGACCAGTGAGGAATCAAGTGCTTCATTAGTTTCTAATGGTCCAGGAGTATGTACTTCCATCTCAAGAGCATGTACCTCCTCCTCAGGCTGTTCGGAAATTTCTTGCTTTTTCTTTTCATCACAAACATTCACAGGTTCTTCTGCAGTTTCATGAACCAGCGGATATGATGATTCCCTTGTCTTCTCAACGCCAAGCTTTGGCTTCTCGACTTCCTTACGAGGGGATCGTTGAGGTTGGATAGAGCTCTCAACTACAGGATTATGTACCTTCCTCAAGCTACGTTTAACCTTTTCAAGTTCAATCTGAGGATCTTCGACAGCGGGTGGCTCTATCGACTGGCTTGAAACTTTCCGGAAACTGCGTTTGGGTTTCTCAAACTCAAAAGATGTCTGTACTGAGGAACTTTCAAAGTTTGAAGCAGGAACTTTACGGACACTCTTCTTGGGTTTAGCAGACTCAGCCTCGACTAAAAGCCTGTTCTGAGGTTTTCTGCTTATCGTTTTCTTCGGTTGAGGAACTGGTTTCCAGAAGCATGAGGCTGACCAGTTCTCTAACCAGATCAAGTTTGAGTTTGGATTGGATGTATCATATGCGTGTACAGGTAGCACTTTTGGTGATGAAGCGAGAAGCTGTAAACAAAATTATCCATCAAGATCTTTAAATAAAATTAGAGACTCCATAGTATAAAAGAGATATTGGATACAGTGAACATCATTATAATAAATAACTCTACCAACAAGCGTACCTTCTGAGCAAAAGCATTGGCTGTTAGTTTCTTGATTCCAAGGTAAGCATCTGTAGGATTTGCAAGCTTGTTCCCCTGATAAAAAAAGCCAGTTCTAACAATTATTTCCCCACCAACCCAAACTAGAATATCTTCCTCGACTAAGTTTGTATTTAAGTGTAAGTTTGAACTTACAAAGAAATGAAAGTATCATTACCTGAAGTAGCTGCAATCTGCATTTCCTATAAACTTGAACTCCAATGTCGGACTTCCTGATCTCTCTTCCTCGAGCAAATGCTTGCAACCTGACAATTCCCATGACAGAGAAAAGAGTTGCAACAGCTTGTCTCCTAACAAGGTGACCACGGATAAGCGCTTGTAGCCTTATTATGCCTTTGAGTGCCCAAAAAGCACGCCGAGCCTTCACACAAAGAGCTCATGTTAGGATATACAAAAAGACAACACACCAGAAGCAGCAATCAAGAGAGAGAGAGAGACAAGCCTAATAAAATCGAAACAGCTGGAATTATTACCAAGTAACCTCTAAACGCAGCCTGCACAGACGTTGCTGCAATCTCTCGTTGGATTCTCTCTGCATCAGATAATGAATGATCTTGAACAGGTGCAACATTCTGAGAATCTGTTGATTTTCCTTCAGGAAGCTCAATTTCATCATCTGAGATCTCTTCAGGTCCTACATTTTGAGTCTCTAACATACCACCACTTCTATCAACGGTATTGGTCTCTGCAACTTCAAAAGATGGAAGATCTGATACCACATCTGATTCTTCCACCTTTGAAGTAACCAGTACCTCTTTTCCACTCACAACTCTCTGCGCATTATTATAACTATAATTAGAAC
>Ga0041059_1001733_pt1 | contig 17030 bp, 17 predicted proteins | sample AraColnosormetaG_FD_56232 | JGI IMG/M metagenome (GOLD analysis project Ga0041059, IMG submission 56232) | Arabidopsis roots microbial communities from North Carolina, USA - Col MF nosort | ecosystem: Host-associated > Plants > Roots > Unclassified | place: USA: North Carolina | collected...
TAATAATATAGCTCTCGTCGTTTATAATTTTTTTTTTTTCGTCTGGGGCAAATTGTAATCTAGAAACGACAGGAACCAAGGTTTGGATCCTCCCCCTCGAACTCTACGATTCGTTCTTATTCTCAATCTCTCCTCCTTGTTGTTGTTGTTGGATATTGAATTCTCGGATTGAAAACTCGAGATCCGTGTTCTGTTTTTTTTTCCTTCCCGATTCAACACGATCAATTGGCAATTCGTTGTTTGCGTTTCCTGATCCGTTAAAGTTGATTGCTTTTTTATTAAATCTGCAAAAATATTCTGACTTTTATGCTTTTGGATTTAGGTAGCTTTAGAAATTGGACGATTTATTTCAGCTCATTACGATTTGATTTGAAAGATCGTTTTTTTTTTGTTCAGGGTTACGAAATTGAAGATCGAAGATGTTAGAACAGCTTTTAATCTTTACCCGAGGAGGATTAATCCTTTGGACATGCAAAGAGATTGGTAATGCATTAAAAGGATCACCTATCGATACTTTGATCCGGTCCTGTCTCCTTGAGGAACGATCTGGTGCTGTTTCGTTTAACTACGATGCTCCTGGTGCTGCCTACACTCTCAAGTGGACGTTTCACAATGATCTTGGACTTGTCTTTGTCGCTGTTTATCAGCGGATTCTCCATTTGCTTTATGTGGATGATTTGCTTTCTATGGTCAAGCAAAGCTTCTCTGAGGTCTATGATCCTAAACGGATGGCTTATGATGATTTCGATGAGACTTTTAGGCAGCTTAGGATTGAAGCTGAAGCTCGTGCTGAGGAATTGAGGAAGACTAAGCAAGTGGGGAAGCCTGTGACCAGTGTTAAGAAGCAAGGGCAGGTTTCAAAACCTGGACTTGAAGGAGGAAACAAAAGGGTTAGTAGTGAAGGTGGTTCGAAGAAAGATGATGGCGATGGTGGTAATAAGGCCAAAGTTAGTACCTTGACTAATGGTCATTCCAATGGGAATCATCAAATGGAAGATGATTCTCAGGAGACTAATGATCTTGCTAACGGGAAAGAAAACACGAGTTCTAATGTTGCTGTTGATTTAAGTAAACTTCAGAAACTTAGAAGTAAAGGAGTCAGAGGTAGAGGAGGTGTAAGGAAAACTGACAGTATAGGTAATAAGAGTTCCAAGGTAGCGGAACCAGCCAAAAAGGCGACAAAGAAAAACAGGGTTTGGGATGATGCGGCTCCCAAACAATCGAAATTGGACTTCACGGATTCCATCGATGAAAATGGGAACAATGATCATGTAGATATTGTGGCTGCTGACCAAGGAGAAAGTATGATGGACAAGGAAGAGGTTTTCAGCAGTGATAGTGAAAGTGAAGATGATGACGAACCAGGAAGTGATGAGAAGCCTGCTCAGGCTAAGAAAAAGGGATGGTTTTCTTCTGTTTTCCAGAGGTTAGCATTTTTTTTCTTGTTGAATGTTGCTAATATATATATATATATATATATATATATAACCTAAAACTTATTAACACATCTTGTGATTTTATGTTTAGTATTACTGGGAAAGCGAATCTTGAAAGGACAGACCTTGGACCGGCGTTGAAAGCTCTGAAGGAACGGCTCATGACCAAGAATGTGGTATGTGTCTGTCTACACAGTGCATTATGTCTCATATTTGGAATTTGTTATATGTCTTACTTGAGCTTGGGCGTTTCATTCGCAGGCAGAAGAGATTGCTGAGAAGCTTTGCGAATCAGTGGAAGCTAGTCTTGAAGGAAAGAAATTGTCATCTTTCACCAGGATCTCTTCAACCGTTCAGGTTTTGTGCTTTGTCCTTATAGCTCTTAACTGAATCTAGGAAACATTTCACTCTGCAATTTGAAGATAGCTTAATTGTGGTGTAACATATGATTTCAGGCAGCGATGGAGGATGCTCTGGTTCGTATATTGACTCCAAGACGCTCCATTGATATATTAAGAGATGTTCATGCTGCCAAAGAACAGAGGAAACCTTATGTGGTTGTGTTTGTTGGAGTCAATGGAGTTGGGAAATCCACCAATCTCGCTAAAGTGGCGTATTGGCTTCAGCAGCATAAGGTCAGTGTAATGATGGCTGCTTGTGACACTTTCCGTTCTGGAGCTGTTGAGCAGTTACGGACTCATGCTCGTAGGTTACAGGTAATGATATATATGTCTGTGTTTTAATATTCAAACAGTCGTGTGATTTAAAAGGGTGTTGTTGCTAATACTGATTTTTTAATGGGGTGGTTGAATTTTGTCAACAGATACCGATATTTGAAAAGGGTTATGAAAAGGATCCAGCAGTAGTTGCTAAAGAAGCCATACAAGAAGCAACTCGAAATGGATCCGATGTTGTTCTTGTTGACACAGCTGGTCGGATGCAGGATAATGAACCTTTGATGAGAGCACTCTCAAAGCTCATCAACCTTAATCAGCCGGACTTGGTCTTGTTTGTTGGTGAAGCTCTTGTTGGAAACGATGCAGTAGACCAGCTCTCGAAGTTCAATCAGGTTTGGTTTCTTACCCGCATTAGACTCCTGTTAGGTGTTTAACTGAGCCTTATTGACGTTGCTTTTTTTCTGAAATCAGAAACTTTCGGATCTCTCGACTTCTGGGAACCCAAGACTGATCGATGGAATCTTACTTACAAAGTTTGATACCATTGACGACAAGGTACAGTAAAATGATAGTTGGAGTTAGTGTTGGTTTGAATCATATAAATGAATGTTAACGAGACTGTTTGGGATCTGTTTGTAGGTCGGAGCAGCGTTGTCTATGGTTTACATATCGGGATCACCGGTTATGTTCGTGGGTTGTGGCCAGTCTTACACTGACCTGAAGAAGCTTAATGTCAAAGCCATAGTCAAGACACTTCTCAAGTGATCTCCTCTTCATCATCATCATCATCACTATCATCATTACCATCTACTATCAACAATCAATGTCTTATCCATCATGCTGTTGTTTTTGGTTTTTTATTTGAAGACGGTTTCTCTTTGGAAGTGTTGTGTTTTCTTTAAAACTCAAAAGACTGGAGTCGCAAAAAATACCATCCCATGACTTTATATGATGCAACGTAACTTTTGTTTTAAATTAAAGATTAATAATCATGTGAAATAGTGTCATCTTTTATTTTGTTATTTTAAATAATTATAACCAAATGAAGATTGAATTTAGCATGATTTAAACTTGAATCTCATCACCTAAGTTTTCAACTTATATATAAGCAAAGTAAGGTCATAAATTTATGATATACTAATATAATTTCGTTTGCTGATAATAATGAAAGAATAATCTTTTGTCTGAAAGAAGACGTCCTTTTGTGTGTTTGAAAATAAAAAACTGAGCAAAAAACGTAGTAGAACGTTCAGAGACAAACAAAAAAAACATATTAATTCATATGAAACGTTATTTAGTGGTAAATCTAGCCATCTTAATTATCATATAACTGTTACGAACCAATTGAAATAATGTCGCTCTGCCAATTGAACCGGAAATTTTCATGCATAACGTAAAAAAAAAAAGTACCGTTGTCGTAGACATCGTTTTTGCTTTTAAGAAAATTGTAAAAGGTCAAAGATTACATAAATAGATAGTCCGTTACGTTACATTTTTAAAATTACGTGTTTTCCTAGTTCCTACTATCGGACCATTCTTTGTGTAATCGTTTGACACATTTTCAAGTTTATAGAAATTAAAGTCATTTATATTCAAAAACAGATTAGTCTTTTATTTTATAAGATGTAAAAGAAAAAATTGGAAAGATTTAGAAAGAATTAGTATCTTGAATATTATGGACTAGTTATTTTTTTTTCTTCAAAAGGATGAAAACAAAAAATTACGATCAACTCATAGTCATAGTGGTTCAATAGTTAAATTTTCTTTTTGTGATTTTAAACATCGTTGAGTACTTTAAAAACTTTTCAACATTTCCTATTTGTAAATTGGAAAATTATATATATTCTTAAGTTTCAATGTTTTTCCCAAACTGACTACTTTACCTTACGTTTATATGATGATCAGAAGTTCAGAACTACTATTCGAATATTATTTTAAAAATATTTAAGAAAATTATAGCAGAAATATGTGTGATAATTTATTAGTTAACTAAACACATATCAAGAGTTAGTTTATTTTGAAACAATTAATAATAAATCTAATAATTCATTTAGCTTTAAACAGTAAATTATTTTGGAAATCAAATCTATATTTAACGTAGACAACTCATAGCAATTTATTAAGAAATCAATCCAAATTAAAGATTTTTTTAATTTTAAACTGAAACATATTGTTTTTGTAATAAAAAGTAAACAAAAACGGACATTAATTTAGCAAATCAGAGAGAGATTACTCTTGAATACTCGGTTAGGAAATCCCAAACCTAGCTCCGAACCCCCAAGAAACAAGATTTAGCTCCAAACCACAATGACTATATAAACACCACATCACCATCTCATATTTTATTCACAGAGAAAACAAAAACAAACGAGAGACAAAACTCAATCCAAAACAAAACAAAAGCCAAGTTTTTTGTAGTAAGTAAAAAATCCAAATTATGGGAATCATAGTTCCAGTTTTGACCCTTGTCTTCCTCTTGTTTGCTAAAGTGAGCCATGGTGCCTCCAATCCTAGGGTGATTCTAGTTGGTGGATCTGTGGGATCATGGAAGGTTCCTGATTCTCCTAACAACACTCTCAATCACTGGGCCGAGAACAACCGTTTCAAAGTCGGCGACTTCATCGGTACTCGATATATATCTCTCTCTATCTCTTTACTTCTGATATATTTATATGCTTTGATTCTCTTGTGATCATATGTTCATAAAAATTTATATGCATGGTTGAATATTTGATATATATTTGTTGTGCATGTGAAATAGTGTGGAAGTACGACATGAAAGTAGATTCGGTACTACAAGTGACAAAAGAAGATTACGAGAGCTGTAACACAGCAAATCCCTTGAAGCAATACAATGATGGAAACACTAAGGTTGCGCTTGACAAATCTGGCCCTTACTTCTTCATTAGTGGTGCTCCTGGTAACTGCGCTAAAGGCGAAAAGATTACCCTTGTTGTTTTGGCTGAACGCAAATCCGGTGGTGGCAGCAGCAGCGGTGACGCTCCTAAGGTTTCTCCTGTTAGTCCTACGGCTCAAACTCCAGCTCCAGCTCCCGGTCCAGCTGCAGCCCATAACGCTGCGGTGGGGTTGAAGGTTGCAAGCGGTTGGTTCTTGACCGCAGTCGTGGTTGGTTTGGCTATGGCTTAGAGCTTAGAGGGGTTTGGTCGAGAGAATGTAGTTTTTATTGAGTTCACTTTTTAGCAAGATTTAGTTTTATTTTTCCAGATTGTTGACGTTTCTTTTGTTCCCTTAGTTTTTCATTATAAAAGATCTCTCTTTCTGTTTTTTGTTATGTGTTTGGGATATTATATTCACTCTTAAAGCTTATAATCTATAGTTTGTTCTTGCCATTTTGAATCTAAAATTTCAAAACCTCAACAAGGCAACTACTTGCCGACCATCGATGAACTGATCGGATTAATCAACCAAAGTTTAACAATTTTCATTTTTTCTATGAGATATGTTGACTCAATAATTAATACAAAGAGATTCAGTCGACTCTATCTTAATGGTAATAGGATTCATTTGTAGAAACTAAATATATTTATTTACCAAAATGACCATTGTGAAAGTGGTAATTAAAAAACAAAACTATATATGGTGTCCAAGAGATTCTTCTATCTCTAAAATAAAAGAGAATATATATGCTACGTTATGGAAACTACATTTTGAAATCTGCCTTGCATGTACTGATTGATATTCTAAGATTGTTCTTGATTTTGTTGGTAACGCCATTGTGCGTGGTAATAAATAAGACGAGGCCAAGTGGATAATGTGCTAATCTAATTCCATTACTTACACATATAGTACATCTTTGACTTTTAAGTAATCTATCGTTACTAATTAATAATTATGATAATTAAATTACCCGTTTCACTTATATCATGGCAACGTTTCTGAAGAAAACTATACTACACATTTACGCTAACAGCCGTATAGGAGATTAAATTCTAAGAATTGTACGTTCAAAGTCTGAATTAATTCAGAGAATTTTGTTTTTGTTTTCAAAATTTAAAAGTTGGTATATATTGATGAAATTAGTTCAATGTAGAAGAAAACAGTGGTGAATGGATTTTGCGATGAAAGGAAAAAATGGATTTAGTGATTAATTTAATTCAACGTATAAAAATGCTTAAGTTTGATAATGGGTCACTAAAAGACCATTAGTTCAAATGGGCCATTGTTCAACGACTTCAAAGGCCTTGTACAATAGTTTGCTGGCTTCACTTACAAAAACGGCATGCAATCTACGTCACAAACTAGAAAATGCAATCCGCCGCTTTTTCAAAGTAAAACGACACACAGTTGATGTTTAGAAAGTGAAAACAGTAGAGCAGGGAACCCCTGAGAGATAAGCCTGAAGATGACACAAATTACATGAGCAAATCCCACGCATGTTTTTGCTCCAGATTCCGCCATGGATGTCGCTTCTGCTCGGAGCATCTCTTCACATCCTTCATGTAATTGCAAGTTTCGGATTGTAGCTTATTTTGTCAATAAAGTAACTTCAATATCTTCGGGATAACTTTTTCTTAATTATGTTCGCAGATTATGGAAAACCGATTTGTTCATCACAATCATCGTTGATTCGGGTAAATTTTCGTTTTATTTGGATTTTTTTACTCTTTATTGATTGATTCGCCTTTCGTTTCTGAGAAAATGATGGAACGTAATCTGCAATGGAAGCTTAATTAGAATTTTTACTTGGTGATGTTAAGTGAAGTATCAAGCTTTTAGTTATTTTCATTAAACATATTCTGGCTCTGTTGAGATTTTGATGTGGATTTGGATAGTTGGACATAGTTGAACAATGAACATGAAGCTCTCTTCTAATTGTTCTTATTCTATGAAATCATTGGAGATGCAGATTTCGAGGGATAAAGTTTGTTGCTTTGGTCGCATTTCTAATGGCATGACGAGCTTTACTACTTCCCTTCATGGTAAGGCAATCAAACTATAGTTTTAATTGTCCCTTGATGCGGTTTTGTTGCTGGTCGGGGCGTTACAATATCATTTCAATCATTCCTTGCTATATATAAAGACTTGTAATTTTATATAGGATCTACTCATTTTGTTTTTGAGATCTGATCGAGTTACTTATCCATATATCTATTTCGACGTGAGATACTGAGATGAATCTTTTAAATCCTTACTTGCTTCGCTTTCCATGTTTCTTCTTTAGCTGTCCCGAGTGAAAAATTTATGGGCGAAACAAGACGTACTGGCATTCAATGGTCTAACCGCTCTTTAAGACATGATCCTTACAGATTTCTTGATAAGAAATCACCTAGATCAAGTCAATTGGCAAGAGATATCACTGTGAGAGCAGATCTTTCAGGAGCTGCAACCCCTGACTCTTCTTTTCCTGAACCAGGTTTTTTTTGGCTAAACCTTTGTGAACAAATTTCATCTGTTTTGGTAGATTACAACCTACATCGTTCTTTTTGTTTGTTAGTTTCTGTCTCTATACACAATCCTTTCTTGTTCTTTCAACTTTGAAGTGCAGAGATTAAGTTGAGCTCAAGACTCAGAGGGATATTCTTTTGTGTTGTTGCTGGCATTTCGGCTACTTTTCTCATTGTCCTGATGATTATTGGGCATCCGTTCGTCCTTCTCTTCGATCCCTATAGGAGAAAATTCCACCACTTCATTGCTAAACTTTGGGCTTCCATAAGCATTTATCCGTTTTACAAAATCAACATCGAGGGTTTGGAGAATCTGCCATCATCAGACACTCCTGCTGTATATGTTTCAAACCACCAAAGTTTTCTGGATATCTACACACTTCTTAGTCTTGGAAAAAGCTTTAAGTTCATCAGCAAGACAGGGATATTCGTAATTCCCATCATCGGTTGGGCCATGTCCATGATGGGTGTCGTTCCCTTGAAGCGGATGGACCCAAGAAGCCAAGTGGTATGTTACTCTTTGTTTCTCCCACATTTTTCAAGTGTTTTGCTTTTAAACAATCTTCAAAGTGTTTTAACTCTTGTGCAAATTATAGGATTGCTTAAAACGCTGCATGGAACTTTTAAAGAAGGGAGCATCTGTGTTTTTCTTCCCAGAAGGAACACGGAGTAAGGATGGTCGGTTAGGTTCTTTCAAGGTAAACACAGTCTCAAGATTCTTCTTGATCATGTTTTGGTATGTGTGTTAACATAAGAGGCTGGCTTGTGATATTACAGAAAGGCGCATTTACAGTGGCTGCGAAGACCGGAGTTGCAGTAGTTCCAATAACGCTAATGGGAACAGGCAAAATCATGCCAACGGGTAGTGAAGGTATACTGAACCATGGGAATGTGAGAGTTATCATCCATAAACCAATACATGGAAGCAAAGCGGATGTTCTTTGCAACGAGGCCAGAAGCAAGATTGCAGAATCAATGGATCTCTAAGCTGATCTCAGAAGTTGTCTTTTGCTGCGTCTCTGATGAACATTGAGAAGCTTTAATTTTTACATGTGGAAGAATTAAATGTTGAGATCTTTTTTAGTCAAAAATTGTGATGCTCCCTTTAATGACATTTAAAAGAAACTATCAGTTTTTGGTTTATTATAAAATTTTGTATATTTCGTTGTATCTCGCGAATTATCGTACGTATCACAGTCTTGGCCGCATTGTCACGCCTCCCAGGAAACAGAGTCCTTCCCAGTCCGTACGTGATTTCCGACTTGTAATCCCAGAAGACGTCTCCTTCCAAATTCCAAATCTCATGTGAGTTTTATTGTATCTCTTTTGTTGAACTGTGTAATTTCGGTCTGTTGAATGTATCGAGTTGAATCAGAGATTCCTGTGTTCTCAGTGAAACTGAAGCAATATATACTGAAATAGTTGTGCTTATAATTCTTGTTGATTCTCCCATAGATGACAGTAGATCATCTGGTTATATTTATGCAGAATTGAAGGCTCTTATTCTAGTTGGAGGATTCGGAACCAGATTGAGGCCACTTACCTTGAGCATGCCTAAACCACTTGTTGATTTTGGAAACAAACCCATGATTTTGCATCAGGTAGGTTAGCTTCTTCTTCTTCTTTTGTATTTGCTCAAGTTTTCACAGTTTCTTTTGTTCTCATTATGATGCATTCGCAGATTGAAGCTCTAAAAGGTGCTGGAGTGACTGAAGTTGTATTAGCTATCAATCACCAACAACCAGAGGTACATACATTCATTGTCCTTAATAACGATACGATAACAATTGAAATTCTTCCGTGTCATCCTCCTTCTCCTTGTGTGTTTGGTATTACTCAGGTCATGTTGAACTTTGTGAAAGAATATGAGAAGAAGCTAGAGATTAAGATTACATTTTCCCAAGAAACTGAACCGCTTGGAACAGCAGGGCCTCTCGCGCTGGCTCGGGATAAGCTGGTCGATGAATCAGGCCAACCCTTTTTTGTACTAAACAGCGATGTTATCTGTGAATACCCATTGCTTGAGATGATCGAGTTTCACAAGACTAACCGTGCTGAAGCATCAATCATGGTGACCGAGGTAGTCAAACAGGAGCATTTTCTGCATTTTGTGAAGTTTATCTTTCATCTGTTAATAGCATTTTCTGATATTAACAGGTTGATGATCCTTCTAAGTATGGTGTGGTGGTTACAGAGGAAGGTACAGCGAGAGTTGAAAGTTTTGTCGAGAAACCGAAACATTTTGTGGGGAACAAGATCAACGCTGGGATATACCTCTTGAGCCCATCTGTTCTTGACAGGATTGAGCTGAGAAGGACTTCGATAGAGAAAGAGATATTCCCTAAGATAGCTTCAGAGAAGAAGCTTTACGCGATGGTACTACCTGGTTTTTGGATGGACATTGGTCAACCGAAAGATTACATAACCGGGCAAAGAATGTACCTTAACTCTCTAAGAGAGAAAACTCCGCAAGAACTGGCCACAGGGGATAACATAATCGGGAATGTTCTCGTGCACGAAAGTGCGGTTATAGGAGAAGGTTGCTTGATAGGACCTGATGTGGTGATTGGTCCGGGATGTGTGATTGATTCAGGTGTAAGATTGTTTGGTTGTACTGTAATGCGCGGTGTGTGGATCAAGGAACATGCGTGTATCTCTAATAGTATCGTGGGATGGGATTCAACCGTTGGAAGGTGGGCTCGAGTTTTTAATATAACGGTTCTTGGCAAAGATGTTAACGTCGCCGATGCAGAGGTTTACAACAGTGGGGTTGTTATCGAAGAGCAAGGTCTGTGAAACCAGAGCCTAGACCTAGATTAGTTAGTTCCACTGTTTCCAGAGTCTTATGAACCGCAATATTCTTACAATTTAAAACAGATACAAACTCTATGGTAAACCATATCATAAACCGGTTAAAAATGGTATTCGACACCAATAGAGAAAAACGTTTTTCAGATCCATCCCTAAGCAAGTTGTGTATATTTCTTTCGTAAATGTTTTGAGACATTCTTATAAGGGACATATAAATTATTGTAGATAAAGCCTATGTTTCTTAAACACGAAACTGTGATTTATTAATAGACTATAGTTTGGTGTATGTAATTAACGTTGAGAAAAATGAAAGACGTGACGGCAGAGAGAGAGAGAGTGGACCCGACCCGGACGGCACGGAGACACTTTCAGTTTCTTCTTCTTCTCTTCTGTCTTTGTGATATTTCTCTCAAAATCAATATTTTTTCATCTGTGAAACGACTTCGTCTCCTCCCACTCCATTGTCACTTTCTTCTTCACCCTTCTCTCGTCTCCGTCTGATTTGGCGTGTAACTTCTTTCTACCGTAATTCTCCTTCGTCTTCTTCTCTGGTATATCTCTTGCATTCCCTCCTAATTTCTTAGCCAATTACTGTTTGGAATGATCTTCATTTTGTACTTCCCATTGCTTGATTTTGGTTGACACCTTTCTCGTTTAAGATCGTCTCGTTTTCATGCTGAAAACTCAAGTATTTAGTTTTTTCGTTTGTACCCTTTTGTTGATGTTTTGGTTTGGGGAGAAAATGTGGTTCCTTTCAAGTTTTTTCCGTCAATTTGAGTTCTCAGGTCAACGAAAATGGATGGATGTTCTTAACCCATTAACCAAGTTTGATTTTTAGAGAGATTCTGTAAACAAACAATAACATTTTTTGTGCTTGAATTATTTTTATATTTATTGCAAGTTTAGGATTTTGCTGCTTGAAATGATTTTGATCATAAATGTTTATTACATTTTCTTATGTGTGTAAAAACAGGTTTGGGATTCATGAGTTGAGTCACAAGGAAAAAGCATGTTAGACTGTGGCAAAAAAGCAGTCAAATCACAAGTAATCAGTGGCCGTCTCGAGAAGTTTGTAAGGTAACTCTCATTATTGTATATAGTTGATCGAAATTTAACATGATGATATCATTCTAGCAGATTCAGATATTGTTTAGCCAAAAAGGACATTCCTTTACTTCAGGTTTGAAACTAAATGGATATCTTTAGTTTATTTTGTTCTTCACAGGTTGGATAGTATGGATTCTAGGTACTCGCAGACTTCTGATACTGGTCTAAACAGATGCACTCTCAATTTACAAGGACCAACACGTGGTGGTGGTGCTCAGGGAAACAATGTATCTTCTGGTTCCTTTAAGAAAGGGTTTAGAAAAGGTTCTAAAGGTCTTTGGTCTATAGGAAGATCAATTGGTTTAGGGGTTTCACGAGCAGTTTTTCCTGAAGATCTTAAAGTATCAGAGAAGAAGATTTTTGATCCACAGGACAAGTTTCTTTTGCTCTGTAACAAACTGTTTGTTACTTCTTGCATTCTCGCTGTGTCTGTGGATCCGCTCTTCTTGTATCTTCCGTTTGTTAAGGATAATGAGAAATGTATCGGTATAGACCGGAAGTTGGCTATTATAGCAACAACGCTGCGGACAGTAATTGATGCGTTTTATCTTTTTCACATGGCTCTTCGGTTTAGAACAGCTTTTGTCGCCCCTTCTTCTCGGGTTTTTGGTCGAGGCGAACTTGTGATTGACCCTGCACAGATAGCAAAACGTTATTTGCAGCAGTATTTCATCATTGACTTTCTCTCTGTGCTTCCACTTCCACAGGTAATAACAGAAATGCCTCTCCCAGTGTTCTCTTATCTTCCATTGTTTCTTTGTTCTCTAAATTTTTATGACTAGTTTATGTTATTCTTTGGATTTTTCAGATTGTAGTTTGGAGATTTCTTTACATCTCTAAAGGTGCAAGTGTGCTAGCAACAAAGCGGGCATTGCGATCTATCATTTTAGTTCAATATATTCCAAGATTCATTCGGTTGTATCCTTTGAGCTCAGAGTTAAAGAGAACAGCTGGTGTTTTTGCTGAAACTGCTTGGGCTGGTGCAGCTTATTACTTGCTACTCTACATGCTCGCAAGCCATGTCAGTACATACTATCTTTGGTAGCTTTCCTCTTATATTCTCAAAAGATCCATTCATCACTCTCTCTTTTTTCCCTTATGTTTTTATCAGATTGTTGGGGCTATATGGTACTTATTGGCCTTGGAACGTTATAATGGATGCTGGACCAAGGTTTGCAGTAATAGCAGCTTGGACTGTCACAGAAACTTCCTGTTTTGTGGTAATGAAAAAATGGATGGTTATGCAGCTTGGACTACCATCAAAGATTCTGTTCTGCAATTAAATTGCCCAGTTAATACAACCGATAATCCTCCTTTTGATTTTGGGATCTACTTAAGAGCCTTGTCCTCTGGCATTGTCTCATCTAAGAGCTTTGTCTCTAAGTACTTCTTCTGTTTATGGTGGGGACTTCAGAATCTCAGGTACGTAATTCTAAAGAATCCGTCTTCTATAGTCATTATGAAAAGTCTCTGTTGCATTAGTAACTTTGTCGATGTCAAATGCAGCACTCTTGGTCAAGGGCTTGAAACCAGCACATACCCTGGAGAAGTTATATTCTCCATAGCACTTGCCATTGCTGGACTTCTTCTCTTTGCTCTTCTTATTGGAAACATGCAGACTTATCTTCAATCCCTTACAATCCGGCTTGAAGAAATGAGAGTGAAAAGACGTGATTCAGAACAGTGGATGCATCATCGAATGCTTCCACCGGAACTGCGAGAACGAGTCAGACGATATGACCAGTACAAATGGTTGGAGACACGCGGAGTTGATGAAGAGAATTTGGTTCAGAACCTCCCAAAGGATCTGAGAAGAGATATCAAACGCCATCTCTGTCTGGCTTTGGTTCGGAGGGTAAGTTGAATCTTACTTTAAAAGCCTTTTTCTAATCTTGATTCATAAATGAAACCATCTTGTTCTATTTTTCTTATGGAAAGGTTCCATTGTTTGAGAATATGGATGAGAGGCTGCTCGATGCAATCTGTGAGCGGTTGAAGCCGTGTCTGTACACAGAGAGCTCTTATTTGGTTCGGGAAGGCGACCCGGTTAACGAGATGCTCTTCATTATCCGTGGTCGGCTTGAGAGTGTGACCACCGATGGCGGAAGAAGCGGTTTCTTCAACCGCAGTTTGCTTAAAGAAGGAGATTTCTGTGGGGAAGAGCTTTTGACATGGGCACTTGATCCCAAATCTGGTTCCAACCTACCATCCTCTACCAGAACCGCAAAGGCTCTAACTGAAGTAGAGGCTTTTGCTTTGATAGCAGATGAGCTCAAATTTGTGGCTAGCCAGTTCAGAAGACTACACAGCAGGCAAGTTCAACACACATTCAGATTCTACTCGCAACAATGGAGAACTTGGGCTGCTATCTTCATACAAGCCGCGTGGCGACGATACGTGAAGAAGAAGAAACTTGAGCAACTCAGGAAAGAAGAAGAAGAAGGAGAAGGATCAGTTACTAGCATCAGAGCGACGTTCCTGGCTTCAAAGTTTGCTGCAAATGCACTTCGTAAAGTTCACAAGAACCGTATTGAAGCAAAGTCTACTATAGAACTTGTGAAATATCAGAAGCCTTCAGAACCTGATTTCTCTGCTGATGATACTAGTTGACCAAATTTTACCAGAAAAGTGCTAATGTCTATGAACGCTTATAACTTGTATAACTCGGATTGAATTTTATTGTTTGATTTGTGTTGCTACATTAAGATAAAGAAAAAGGTGGTAACATAAAAGATTATTTGTGATTGTGATTTGTTTTATATGTGTTTCTTTCTGTTTCCTGAAGATAAAATATGAAAGATACTGCAGGTTTATTGAGAGATGACATAGTTTTTGATAAGTTCATACAGAGATAACATAGTCTCGGATCATCAACCTTTCAGGAAGTTTTTGCAGAGCTTCTGCCATAGAATCCTGTCTGGTTGCGCAGTCTCCATCGTACTCTTTGCCTTATCCGCAAACTCTTGCTGAAAAAAATCAATCACATTGCAATTCTTGATAAGGCTAACTACATTGAGAACAAGAACACTCCGAAATGTTTATCTAGCAAAAATAGAGATCATAGAGAAGGAGAACAAACCTCCATCAGCTTCATATTAAGGACTCGGTCCACAATCTCAAACAGAATCTCTTTGTTATACTCTGGATGCCCTTGAATACAGAAAAAATGATCTCCAATAGAGAACATCTCGACGTTACATACCTCAGAAGAAGCAAGTAGTGTAGCAGACTCAGGAAGTTCCAACACTTCATCCTGATGACATTTTATAATAGCTAAAGATGCTGGGACCTCAACGTCTCCAAAGTAACCTCGTAGTTTTTCATTGTCTTTCGCTATGGTTATGCTTCTAAGTCCCATATCTGCACCTTTGAGTGCTCTTCCTATCTTCCCACCTTTAACTCTAGTAATTATCTATAGCCAAAAGAACAGAGACACAATCCAGAACAAAGCAAACGTTCATCAACAAACACTCTCTCCATCAATAAACCAACAATATAAAGATATCAATCTAACTATAATGGCATTGGAACAACTCGAGTCTGATCTAAAAATTGAAATGAGCTAAATGTGAGTCAATCTAAACCCTAAGATTCCAACCGATCAGATCCAAATCAGAAATTGAGCAAAACTGAATTGAAAGGAACCTGGTGGCCGAAGCAGATGCCGAGAACTTTCTTCTTCATGTGATCAAGTTTCTGACAAACTTCGCAAAGCTTAACAATCCAATCGGCGTCTCCGAAAGCATCATGTGGACTACCACTGATAACGAAACCGTCGTACTTGTCTAAATCATTCTCGTCGGGAAATTGTCCGTCGATGACTCGGAATAGATCCCATTGCTCACCTTCTTCGCCGAAAGTTGAAACGAAGACATTGAAGTAACCACCGTAAGTCTTCTTCACGAACTCTGAATCACACGTCGCTAAAAACAAAGCAAACCTCTTCTTCTGCTCAATAACCACCATCTTCTTCTTCTTTCGTCTCAGAGATCACACCGATGAAGCAAAAGGAGAGATAGAGATTCGGAGAATGGAAATGTGTAAGTTAGAGACGACGACGGGGAACAAGATCAGACACGCCAAGTGAGATTTTTGTTAAATAAAGAAAACAGAAAAAAAATAGTCAAAAATTAGTTGAAAAAAAAAGAATCACACATCGAGATTAGCTGTCTATAAGATGACAACTCCACCTAATAATTTATCTAAGTTTAGAATCACATTTATTTGTTTACCGTAGCTCGATTTTACGTGTATTTTTTGAAGATCAAATAATCTATTTATACACGTAACCTATACCCACTTATAAATGACTAAATTAAAATTACAAATACCAGTCTTCTTCTTTTTGTTTATCGGTAATTTATTATTATTATTTCTTATAGCAGTCGGTAATTTAGTTAAAAGCGAAGATATGTTACATTATGTGATGACCATGACCATATAATAGTTATGAAATTACACAAACGTAGTAGAATTTATTTAGACCATGAACGTGGAAACTAAACCAATTAGTGGGTTCTTCGTCCTTTCAGAAAATTCTTGCAAAGCATGTGCAAACGCTGCGTGTCTGGTTCAAACTTCTTGATCGAATCCTTTGCTTTCTCCAAAATTTCCTCCTACATATTTTTTAGTTTAAAAAATCGTTTTAGAGATTCCTCACCCTGGCTACATATATATATATATATCCTGAACAACGGAATTTAAATTGGGTACGTAGCGGAATAATCTCCCAAGGGTTGGGACATTAGAAGACCGACCAATCTATACATAATAGGATTAATAAAACCAAAGATAGACGTTTAAAACGAACCTCAACAAATTTGATCTTGTGGACACGATCAATGATCTCAAGGAGAATCTCTTTGTTATACTCGGGATGACCTTGAAAGCAAAGCAAGTGATCTTCCACTGAGAATATCTCAACGTCGCATTTGTCTGAGAATCCTATGACTCTAGCCGACTCTGGAGGCTCAAGTACTTCGTCTCGATGACATTGTATGATCGACAATGACTCGATTTGATCGAAGTAATCACCCGGTTTGATCACATCTTGAACGATCGTTATGTTACCGAGGCCTATGTCTGGTCCTTTACGAGCCCTTCCCACTTTCCCACCTCTTACTCTACATATGATCTAAATCCAAAACAAGAAAAAAAAACGTAAGCTAGGTATATATATTGTTTTCAGGATTATTAACCACCATGTGTAGATGAAACTAATCCATACACACATACATTAGTTATTTCTTTGATAAGTACATTTATTCGTACTCATATAAAGAATTTATAAAGTATATAACAGTGTACTTAATCTAATATCTTTTACCCAAATATATCATTTTACAACAACAACAAAAAATTATGTTTTTCTTCTTTAATTACTTTCTGTCTATAATAATAATATCTGACTAGAAAATTAAAATTTACATGTTCATTACACAGCCTAAATCTTTTCCATATTCATTACATATTGCATGCTATCTCATTTTCAAGTTATAAAACATGATGTTTGATGATTATTATCCTCAATATATATATATATATATATATATTCCACGCAAAATTTAATTTGAAAATGATATAGCATGCAATAC
>Ga0041059_1001734_pt1 | contig 17025 bp, 17 predicted proteins | sample AraColnosormetaG_FD_56232 | JGI IMG/M metagenome (GOLD analysis project Ga0041059, IMG submission 56232) | Arabidopsis roots microbial communities from North Carolina, USA - Col MF nosort | ecosystem: Host-associated > Plants > Roots > Unclassified | place: USA: North Carolina | collected...
AAAAAAAAAAAAAAAAAAAACAGATATCAAAAACATCGCCAACTCAGATTCCAAAAATTTAAACGTTATGAAAAGATAGAATCCATATAAGAGAAATAGACGTGAAATTTTTTGAATTTATGAATAGAAAAACAATAAGGTGGTAAAAACAAAATTGTAAAACCATATTTCTAGGAATAAATACATTACCTTGTGAAAACGAAAAATTAGATTTTTGGATACTGGATAACCAAAGTCCAAAACTTAAAGTACATTGCTTTGCGATATCAGTCTTATGTAGGAATTATTTCTGTAGGTTCAGTTCAAGTAGCCTCCCAATAATACGCCATCTAAAGCATCCATGCTGGTTAAATTGCTGCAATAATGACTAACTTTGCATGCTATGTCCATCTCCATTGTCAACTTTTTTCTATGTGGCATGATGCAAATTATCTTTTTTGCACTTAAGTAATTTTTGGAGATGTCTGATAGACACGGATATGGAGAACTGTTTATAAAAAAGTGCATGCGGATCTAAAATCTATTTGTCGCATTGTAATTGGTAAATATACTTCGTAGCTGAATTTACTCCCAAACAAACATATTGTATTGTTCTTCCTTCCAGTAAAACTTGACTATATTTCTAAAACATTAACAAAAAACGAATAAATAACAAAAAAGCTCATCATTTATATGATAAAAAAAAACGTTATATTTATTATGAAAAGATTTAAAAGCTTATCATTTATGTAATTATATTTAACAAAGAAAAAAAATTAGAAAAATTATCAAACAAACCAAGACTCAAAGTTATTTATTTATTTTTCTTTTGCAAAATAATATTTTATGCATTTGTTAAATGTTAAAAAACCCAAAAAAAACTTCAACTAATTTTTATTTGGACGTTTAATACCCAATTGTTTTTGGTTGGAAAGTAAATACACGAAGTAATAAAACCGTGCAATTTAATACACAAACAAGTAATTGTTGTTATTTTCATACTCACGATCTCACAATAAAAATTAATATCATATTATCATAAACTAAAATATTAATAAAATTAATTTTTATTCAAAATTATAAAATTAATATCATATTATCAAAAAAAAAATAGTTAATTGAGATGGTAAGGATAAATTGCAATTTTATTTTTGTTGTGAGATCGTGAGTATGAAAATAACAACAATTAATTATTTGTGTATTAAATTGTACGATTTTATTATTTCGTGTATTTATCTTCCAACAAAAAATAATTGGGTATTAAACGTCCAAATAAAAATTAATTGAGATCTTTTTTGGGTTTTTTCCCTTTGTTAAATACCATATTAACTTCATTTTCATAAATATATTTTAAAAATTTCCTTGTTTTTTGGCCGTTTCGTATAATGTGGTCCACCACCTATTGACCAATGCTTAAAAAAACTAAATAATTGTGACAAAAAATAATAAAAAGAACAAAAAATTACTTGAGATTGTCAATGACGTGAACCATGACTAGTTGATCAACAAGAAGACGGCCACGTTGAAAGCTTTGAATTACAGCTATACATTTAACAAATACATACACTATCATGTTTCCGTAACTGTACTTACGTGAACACTTATTTATAGTACAAAGACGTGTTTTGTTTTCGCCCAAACCAACTCGCTTTTTTTCTATTTTCTCCTAATTCGTCTTCGCTTCTTTCCCTACCAAAACACAATTCTTATCTCTACAAGAATAAGAGAAGATCTGTAGATTTTAAACACCATTTCTGATTTCTACGGCTGCAAAATTTCAAAATCGTCAGGTTAGTGTTTTATTCCATTTCTCCATTTTTTTGTTTTTGGATTCGTAGTTAACAAAGTTCATTACATCACAAACAACATTTTTGTGAATCCTTTCTTGAGAACATGCATAGGCTACATGCGATTCTTGATTTTCTTTTATATGACCTTAGGGTTCTTATTACGAACTAATAAATTTATTAATTGATTTTTCTTTTCTTTTTTTTTTCTCCTCGTTCTTTCTTTCTTAAACCCAAATTGATTCCAGAAACCAAAAATTACCTTACTAAACCCCAAATGCCAATTTAGCTGTGAACCAATGTGATGTAAAATTTACAAAGATTCCTGGTTTACTAATACTAGTACATGTATGTGATTTTTATATGTTCAAACCGGTTTTCACAAGCGATGGAACATGAACAATAGCGTTTAAACGCGTAAATATTCATAAGCGTTGTTGGCCGGTCGAGCCATAACTTTGAAGTGGACCCGATGAGTTGATGGGCACATAGCACCACACCATCCATTTAAGATCTTTTGCTATTTTGTTTTTTTCTTCTAAAGTTTTTTTCTTGTACAGCCAAAAAGAAAGGAAAAAGAAATATATATATATATATATAATTTTATTTCTGTTGTTAATAGGAGTTTTTGTTTCGTTAATTAAAACCAATTTAGTTAGCTTTTTATATATTTAATTTCCTAATTATGGGAGTCTTGATTTTACCTACGACTTTTTGAAACAGCGATGTTTTAGATTGGTTTAGCTTTGATCATTGACGTGGAACATCGCAATAAAGGGTTTATTAATGCAGTTCTAAAATTACAGTTTTGTTGGTTTTCTAAAATTATAGTTTCTCTTAAACAAATATTCAAAGAATTTACTCCACTCAAAGTCAGAAACCAAAAGGAAAGCTTAAAATTCGAAAACGAAAAAAATAGAGAAAACTGTATTTATTCTATTCTTTGTGCTTTCTTGTTTTTCTATTTATGATTGTTGTTTGATTTGAGGAGAATTCTCAAAGGCGCCCAAATGCACACTAGTATTTATAGGTTTTAAGTGCAATTGTTTTGGATAAACAAACAATAGTGGCCTTCTTTTTTCTTTCTAGCCGATAACATGCATCATTTTCCAATAAATATAGGGTAAGTGACTAAGTATAGTCTAATTCTATACAGCTGGGAAACCAGCTTAGTGGCAACACCACTAGACTTTGCAAAATGTATATTAGGTATGATGTTTAAATGTGGAGAATTTAGGTCAGATTTATTTAATTATCGGCCTAATTAAACCACTAGATTTTATTAGTTTATGATTTTAGAAAATATAAATCCCAAATTCATTTTCCAAACCATGTTATAGAGCAATTGCGAAGGGAATAGGTAAAATTCTAATGAATCAAGAACTCGCTAGAAGTCCTTTTACTGTGAATAATATATATTTTGTTTTCCTTCGCATATGCTTTCAACAATCTAAAAAAATTATATATTGACTTCAAGGGCTATACTCATCAATCTTTTGTGTTAATGATGAATCAATGATACAAGTCAAGTTAGAATATTAATTAACTATAGATTAAAAAGAAAATTCAATTTTATAGGTGTCAATTAATACGTAAACAATTTGGATGTTACAGAGGAAATTAAAAAGAAGAAAAAAATGGAGGAGAAACCAAACTATGTGATACAAGTAGAAGAAGAGCTTCCAACTTTACTGAGAAAAGCCACAACAGAAGAAATGGTTGGCTTTGACAATTACAAAGAGAATGGTCATCCTTTTCCTCACTCAATCAGTCGTTTTCATCCATCGCATGCCTCCACGACTACTTTGGTATGTTACATATTTTATTTATCACTTTCCACACTCGCAAAAATTAGGTTATAAACTTATTATATAACTAATTCCGAGACAATTATGTTACATATATTTATATGTACAGAATGGTCAAGAAACATCAAGATCAATAGACACAATGGAAGCTCATCATCATAACTACAATGAGACAACACCATGGACTCATCAAAGAAAACCATCAATTTCAATGCCAACTTCACCAAATGTTCTCATGATCTCCGACCCGACAACATCTTTGTCTTCCGAAAACCACAAGAACAGTGGGTCGACTGGCAAATCCGTCAAGTTTCTCTCTCAGCCGATGACCAAAGTCTCATCTCTCTACATAGAAAGCGGTAATGGTGATGATGATCGTCGTCAAAGCCATGATAATCATCATCATCATCTTCATCGACAACATCAGAGTGGTCATCATCAAAATCAAAATCAGGCTGCGAACAAGCTTAAAGACAACAGGTACAACTCGTTCAAGACTTGGTCGGGGAAACTTGAGAGACAATTCACAAGAAAACCAGCTTCTGTTGAACCGGAGGCACCAAACCGGAATAACCAAAATTTGAATACCAATGAAGCCATGCCTGTGGACCGTTACTATGACGCCTTAGAAGGTCCTGAATTAGAGACCCTACGGGTACGTACCTACGTTTTTTTTGTATCTTTTACATTTGAATTGCATTCATGTGGTAAATTGTTTTAATGACCTTTTTGCGAAAATATATCATTACTAGAAGTCAGAAGTGACACGTTTTATAACTCTCTTTTATTAACGAGTGACATGTTTCAATTATAACTCTCTTTTGTTTTTCCTACGTCGCAGCCTCAAGAAGAGATCGTTCTACCAAATGATAAAAAGTGGCCGTTTCTTCTCCGTTACCCCATTTCCACCTTCGGTATGTGCCTAGGAGTGAGCAGCCAAGCCATAATGTGGAAAACCCTAGCCACTGCAGAGCCAACCAAGTTCCTCCACGTACCCCTCTGGATCAACCAGGGTCTATGGTTCATTTCAGTGGCTTTGATCCTCACTATCGCCACCATCTACCTCCTCAAGATCATCCTTTTCTTCGAAGCCGTACGCCGCGAATACTACCATCCAATCAGAATCAACTTCTTCTTTGCTCCTTTCATTTCTTTACTCTTCCTTGCCCTCGGTGTCCCACCTTCCATAATTACAGATTTGCCGCATTTCCTTTGGTACCTCCTCATGTTTCCATTCATCTGTCTTGAGCTTAAGATCTACGGTCAGTGGATGTCCGGTGGTCAACGACGGCTCTCCCGGGTCGCCAACCCGACCAACCATCTCTCGGTCGTTGGGAACTTTGTTGGGGCCTTGCTTGGTGCGTCCATGGGGCTTAGAGAAGGCCCTATATTCTTCTATGCTGTTGGGATGGCTCATTACTTGGTTCTGTTCGTGACTCTCTACCAAAGGCTACCGACCAACGAGACTTTGCCTAAAGATCTTCATCCTGTCTTCTTCCTCTTCGTTGCGGCTCCAAGTGTTGCTTCCATGGCTTGGGCTAAGGTCACTGGCTCCTTCGATTATGGCTCCAAAGTTTGTTACTTTATCGCCATTTTCCTCTATTTCTCATTGGTACGTTTTACATATAACTTAGCTGTATATATATTCCTTCTTCAGAAAAGTATTTACTAATACAAATTTTCCCTTTCTTTGATTTATAGGCTGTTCGGATCAATTTCTTCAGGGGAATCAAGTAAGATTAAGAAAATTACTTTTATTACTGTTTGATTTTTAGTTATTCGCTAGCTCAACTTTCTCACACTTTTTTTTCTCATAGATTTTCGCTGTCCTGGTGGGCGTACACCTTTCCGATGACCGGAGCTGCAATTGCTACCATCAGGTACGCAACAGTGGTTAAGAGCACTATGACTCAAATCATGTGTGTGGTCCTATGTGCCATTGCAACGTTAGTCGTGTTCGCACTGCTCGTGACCACCATTATCCACGCCTTTGTCCTCCGAGATCTTTTTCCCAATGACCTCGCCATAGCCATCAGCAACCGTCCGAGACCCAAACAGAATAGCCAACACCGGTGGCTTGACCAACTGAGAAACGTAAGCTCAGAGAACATCGAGAACTACTTGAAATTCACAGACTCCGACAGCAGTCAGAGTAATGATGTAGAAGCTTGCAACGGCAAAACTCAAGAGAGTGATTCATCATAAATTGGAGAATCACGAAAAAAGTTTTCATAACCCCTAATACAGAGTCGTATCCGAAGTTTTGGTTTTGGTTTGTTGTCAGTGTCTCTGACACAAGTGAGGAACCTAGTAACGTAATTGTTGCTGTGGTTCTAATGATCATGTGTTTAAAGCAGTATTAAGTAAACGGGAGGGGTTGTCTACAATGGTGAACCAATCCAAACGACCCAGTATCTCTTAAACCAGAACTGTTAGCAGTTATCATAATACTTCAAAGAGCATGTATACTTGTTTTGTTCCAATAAATAAAAAGTTTTGAGGGGTTATCACTGTATAAATAGCATCAGAATTATGATACGCGATCATGTTGGTTCTACTATCAGCTAAGCCCTCTAAGAGCTTCAGTATCACATAATCATTTCTATTTCGGGAACTTAATCGACACCGCCATATCGATAAATCAAGAAGGTAGAGAATCAAATGGCATAATACCAAGCTAGACAGCACTAGTACTCAAGCCTACATAGTACAAAAGGGCCAGCAAAATCATCACCAAACCAGTAGCTACCGAATTCATACTCGCGAAAAGTTCTGATAAGATCAGCTAAGCTATTGAAGTTCTCATCATAACGATTTGACATAAGAACTTGAGATATATTGGAAACTCTCAATTTTAACATAAACAGATTACAGAAACAGAAATCAAGAACCTCAAGAACAAAAGGCATAAGAATCAGAGCTTGAACTCAGCAACAAACTAGCAGTAGAATTCCACATTGTCCTAGGAACAAATCTAAATTCTCAAAGCAAAAGAGACAAAATCTTCAAAAATCTCTAGCTCCTGTACAAAAGATTTCAATGCATACATACCCGAGGAAGAAGTTTCAGTTCAGTTCAGTACCGTTCGGTTCGGTTCGATCCGTTTGCCATTTAGCCGCCAAAGAAAGAGAAGAAGCCACGTTTCTTAGGTTCTTCCTCCACCATAACAGCCTTCATACTATCTTGCTCAACGAGTCTCCAAGCCGCCTGCTCAAACGCCAATCCCGCAAGCGTAGGAGGCTTATTCAGAACAAGCGGAAACCCTCGATTCGTGCTTCGAATAACCTCAGAATCTTCAGGAATTACACCAAGCAATGACAATCCCAACATCTCCTGCACATCTAACACTGACATCATATCCTCTCCTTTAATCATATCAGTTCTCACTCTGTTCACAATCATCTTTATATCTCTGATTCCATCGCATTCTAACAAACCCGTAACCCTATCAGCATCCCTTAACGCTGTTATATCCGGAGTTGTTACCAGAACTGCTTCATTCGCCGGAGTAATGGCGGTTATGAATCCGGCATCGATTCCTGCAGGACAATCGATGATGATGAAATCCGGTGAACCTTCCGGTCTAGTTTTCAACGCATCCACAAGCCATTCCAATGCTTTACCACCAAATCCCATCGGAAGTTTCGATCTAGGTTTAGATATACATAGCAATTCGAAATTCGACCAACGCTTATCACGTACCAGAGCTTGATCGAGACGACAATCTCCGTTTATAACCTCGACGCAAGTGTAATTGACTCGATTCTCTAACCCTAGGAGGAGATCGAGGTTACGGAGACCAAGGTCGGCGTCAATGGCGACAACTGAGAAACCGTAACGAGCGAGAGAGAGACCGACATTTGCGGTGGTTGTCGTCTTTCCAACACCGCCTTTTCCGGAGGTGATAACGACGATACGCGGCGTTTCTCCGGCGAGTTCCGGTTTGCGATTAAATTGAAGAACGGATCGTATTGGACTCCGTCTGCTAGGGTTATTGACGAATCTTGGTGAAGATATTAGAGTCTTTTGTGAGAGAGATGATGGAAGGAGAAGAGATTGATGATTCGTTGAGAACAATCTCAGAGACGCCATTGATAGTGCTGCTGCTTCTTCAGCTGTCTCCACAGAGACAGAAATGTTTCTGAGCGTTGTGGCTTCACAGGGTTTACGGTTTATCAAGAACTTTTGAGATTCCGGTTTTTAATTTCTCCACTCTTAACCGGTTTAATATTTAACCAAATAATGTACTGGTTTTAACGGTTTATGATTCATCCATATCAAATGAACAATCATAGCTCTACAAGTTACAGAAACCAAACAAAATTATACCAAACACGAACCGAATCTGAGATACCGGTACACCGCTTTGGTTTCCCGGTTTAGGTATTGTACTCTATGACTATGATAAATACTTGCTCTATATAGCAATGACTTTAATTTATCTCCCAGCGTTGGTCATTAGCTGAGAGAACACTTGGGTGCTACTGATTATGCCTGAAGTTCCATCTCCATAGTCTCTCTCTATGTTCGAGCCATTAGACAGACCTTGCCGAGCCGTTCTCGGGTCGGTAACATCTCCATAATCTTCTTCAGGAATGTTCAATGGTCCGGATTCTTGAAGCTGAAGCACATGTTCTAAGTTCCATAGAACATCGCCAATTGTCGGTCTATCTACACCGTAATCCGCACAGCATTTCTCTGCGGTTTCAGCGAATTTCTTCAACGAGCACGGTTTGATTTCATCTGCGATATTCGGATCAACGATCTGATCAAGCATCCCTTTCCTTTGCCACTCTATTGCCCATTCTGCTAAATTTACTTGCTCCCTAACAAGCAACGGATCAACAGCGGGTCTAGCGCAAAGAACTTCAAAAAGAACAACACCAAATGAATAAACATCGGACTTATCCGTGAGCTGTTGTCTTCTGAAGTATTCAGGATCAAGATATCCAAAGCTTCCTTTTACACCGGTGCTCACATGTGTCTCATCAATACAAGGACCGGATCTTGAGAGTCCAAAGTCTGCAACTTTGGCTACATAGTTGTTATCTAGTAAGATATTGGTGGATTTGATATCCCGGTGGATGATTCCTTGCGAAGAACCGGTGTGAAGGTAATGAAGTCCTCTGGCTGCACCAATGCAGACCTCAAGCCGTTGTTTCCAAGATAAAGGCGGGTTGGTGGATCCGTATAAGTGACTTTTGAGTGGTCCTTTATCCATGTACTCATAAACAAGAATCATCTCAGACTGTTCTTCGCAATACCCAACAAGTGAAACTAGATGGCGATGACGGATCTTAGAGAGAATGGTTATCTCAGAGAGAAACTCTGGTAAGCCCTGTCTTGAACCAGGAGAGCCTCTCTTCACAGCTACTTTGGTGTTGTCTTTAAGAGACCCTCTAAAAACCATCCCGAATCCGCCAACTCCGATAACTAAACTTCTATCAAAGTTATTGGTTCCGGATTGTAACTCCGCGAACGAGATTCTCAGAGTATGGTAGCCACTAGAACTAACAGTTCTTTCAGTTGTTCTACTATTGGAACTGCCTCTAAACCTCCTCAAAGGTGTCCATCCCGTGCTCTCTGAACTCCTCGTCTTGTTGTTCTTGCGCCTGCACAAGCACAAAACGCTCAAGAAGAACAGCGACAAGAACACAAAACCTCCCAAAACCGAGCCAACCACGATCCAGACAACATTCCTCTTTCCAGATACCACTTCAGAACTCACAGGGCTCAAAATCCTCATGATCTCAACTCCATTCAATAGAGCATTAACTCTCGCCGGATTACTAAGATCAGACGGTCCAACACTAATCCTCAACATTCCAGAACGATCAGACTCCGCAACAAAATCAATGTACAACGGAGACGCAAGCACATGGAAAGTAAGCGTGGAGAGATCAACATCCTTAAACGCAAGATACTCATTGATAAAGACATTGAAATAGAGCTGATTAAGCGACGAACTAACGATATCGCAGAAATGCAAACGAACCAAATGAAGAACTCGTTTCTCATCAACCTGAAACCCCCAACTAATGTTAAACCTTGCCTGCAACTCCTGATTATCTCGATCCATCTCCTGAGCAGTCATATAAACATTATCCGGAGCAATCTCTCTCGTGGCACCACCGTTTTGATAATTCGGAGAATGAGTAGTCCAAGCACGTCTAGCAGCAGCTCTCAAGAGAAGATAGTTGTCATCAACAACCCAAGTCCTCCACAACGTATCATTAAACGGCGTCAATTTCGAACCACCAACGTTGATTCTATGAACAGTCTCAAGAACTTGAGATGACAAGTTACTAAAGATTTGAGCAGAGTTAGGAATCACAAGCTTCGTTCCTTGATCCATTATATAATCCTTAGGTGCTGAAAACACTTCAACCGCATTAACAAACCCAAATCCAGAAGCTTTAAAGGGCAAAAACGAAATCTCTAAAACAGGGTCATCGATTTTGAGTATGAATTCTTTAACAACGACGGAGCTAGTACTGAAACTGTTAATCACAGAGAACCCATTAATCAAAACTCGAAATTTAGCAGACCTTAAGTTAAATCTCGAAGCTTTAAAAGGCGCGAAATGGAGACGGATAAAGTGAGTGCCTTTGGTAGTGACTTGGAATTTGTATGATCCTCCGACGGGGAAAACACGAGCTGTGTTGTACAAAACGGGTGAATCTGGAGATGGGTTCGTGTCAGAAATCGAGATGGATCGATCGGTGGAGAGAAAACTCGAGCCAGGTTCTGAAGAGTCGCTGAGAAAAGAACGGGTTGTGAAGAAAGATGTATTGGTGTTAGAACCGGAATTGATGAGATAATTATCAGTTGGAGTGAAAGCAGCGAAAGAGAGATGAAGAAGAGGGCAGAAGAAGAAGAGAAGGGTTTGGGTTAGATTTATTGGAAACGCCATTAGAGTGAAGCTTTTTTGGGGAAGGTTTGAGAAAGGTTTTGGTTTGATGATATTAAAGAGAAGAAGAGATGGAGAAACTAGAAAGTGGGTTTTTGCTGTCACTTCTCTGTATTCGTATTTTTTTCCCACTAAAGGTAAGTGAAAGAGAAAGTGTTTGTGAAATCATTAGGCAGCGAAGTTTGTCAACAGCAATGGGAAACCAAAGGAAGCTTAAACCTGATTTTGTTTGTGATTCGGTGGCAATCATTTTCAAAAAGTTTTGCTTTCTATTAAATATAGTTGATTTTCACTGATTTGGTAATTCTTAGTTAATCATTTGTGTACGCTATGAGTAGGGATGTTTGATTCATTTTTGAATTAGATAGAAACAGTTTTGAGATATAATTTGTGGTGTTACGGATTAACTCATCGTAGGTGGTGTGATTATTATGGTATTAATTGCGTAACTAACAAGGTTTGGACCGACACATTATTACAAAAAATAAATTAATTAGTGTATTGTAGGCAAGGTTTAATATTTCACTCATTAATTCCAATAGACCTAAACGATACTAATTTAATAATTAGAAGGAAATATAAGGAAGCATCTGTCACCAAATTAGAAGTACTCTTCTTCTTCTTTTTTTCTTCTTTTTTCTGAGTGTATGTAAAATTTTATTCATACAACAAACCTTGTTATAGTGAATGCATCCTTTTTAAAAAAGTTATAGAAAAAAAATTAGAAGTACTCTTTTTATGGGCATCCATGATCCATCATTTTATCAAAGTCTAGATTAACTTCTTTTTCTTGATAAACAAGAAGACAATAAAATACATGAAAACACTAAAAAGAAGAGAATTCCACCAAACGAAGCTAATCATAATTTTTTTTTACTATTTTTCTTTTTTCATACTATTCATTATATTTTCTTCTTATATATTTCGTCTTCCTATGTTATGTTACTTTCTTTATCGATTTTATTTATTTCTTATTTGTTATTTTTTTCGTATCAAGAAATAGATTACAAAAATAGAAAATAGAGTAAAGTTTTAGAAAAAAAATATTGTTAAATTTTATTTTAAACTTTTATCATATTCATTATGTGGTATATTAATATGCTTCTCGTCAATTTGATATCTCAATAAATTTGTTTAGCCGAATAAGGAAACAAAAAAAATAAGTTTCCAAAAGTATAATATGGGACTTCAAACATTAATTGGTGTATCTAAAAAGTGCAATGGCTCTTCTATTCACAGTGGTATCACCAAATCCACTGTCCCCCACAATCTCATCGCTCCACGTGTCTCCTTCCCGCCACCACTTATCATCATCAATAACCATACGCCGTAACAAATCGCCGCCGGTAACACTCACTCCACATCGTCTTGTTTCATCTCGACGCCGGCGCGTGAAGGTCTACTCACAACTACGATTCCCTCTAATCTCCCCAGACGATCACTGGTCACAATGGGCTGCTCTCTTCGCCGCCGGAGCTTTCGGTGTCTGGTAAATCACCTCAATCCTCTCTGTTGAAACTAGGGTTTTGTATACTGATGAAATTACCGACTTCATTAGGTCGGAGAAGACGAAAATTGGAAGTATGGTGAGTGGTGCGTTGACAAGTACGTTACTTGGGCTCGCCGCTAGCAATTTAAGGTTAATTCCGTTTGAAACGCCGTCGTATGGCTTCTTCATGGAGTTTCTCTTGCCGCATACGATTCCATTGTTGTTGTTTAGAGCTGATCTCCGTCGTATTATCCGATCTACTGGATCATTGCTTCTTGCATTCTTAATTGGATCTGGTAAAGATTTAGTCTTTTGCTTAAAGGCAAGTTTTTGGATTGGGATTAGTTTGGATTCATGCTTAAGACTAACAAAAGTTTATGTCTTTGAGTGGTTTTAGTTAAAAAGATTGATTGTGAAGTGACATTGTTATTGATGATGTGTTGAGTGGTTTATTAATTTGTGAGTTGGTTTGTTGTAGTTGCGACGATTGTTGGAACAGTGGTGGCTTTTATGTTGGTACCGATGAGATCGCTTGGTCCGGATAACTGGAAAATAGCAGCTGCTCTTATGGGGAGTTACATTGGTGGATGTAAGTTTGTCTGGAGCCCCTTCATTGCTTCTTTGGCTTGTTTACAGACAGAGGTACTCAATGTTTATCTTCTTTAGCCGAAAAGATTCTAGCTTTGCTTGATTTTCGTTTATCGAAAAAAGAGGAAAATCTTGCTAAATTGGCTTGTAAGATGTTTATCACAACTTGGGAATGGATTCTTCAAGAGGAATGAGAATAAAATTGTTGGTTCTTGTTTTTTGTTCTGCAGCCCTTAATTTTGTTGCGATATCGGAGGCTCTACAGATATCTCCATCTGTTATAGCAGCGGGTGTAGCTGTGGATAATGTCATATGTGCTCTTCACTTCATGGTTTTGTTTGCGTTGGCCTCAAAGATACCCCCTGAGACCGCCTCAGCATCTTCCCCTGGTAAACTTCCATCTTGATCACATTTTGTATATATAAGGTATGTAAGTATGTTGCAATGTGAGAGGATTACTAAAGAACTTATGGCGAATAGTCGGACCAACTAAGGATTTGGTGACTCTAGGGCTACTTGGTTAGTTGTCAAATTGATTTGAGTGAATGTTGGTAAAGATAGTTATTATTAATACATATAATGTGCCTATCAAATTAAGACTTGATAATAAGTTTTCAATACTTTTGAGTTTTGACATTATTACATAACGTTTCTCATCTTCTAACTGCATTTGCATCCACATATAAACACTACTATTCAAGTTTTTGTGATCTTTGGCAGATGCTGACATGACTAAGGATGACAAGCTCGAGGACAAGAACAGAGTGGTTTCAACTTCAATTGCACTATCAGTTTCCTTCCTGATATGCAAAGCTGCAATTACGTTGACGACGCTATTTAAGATACAAGGAGTTATGCTTCCTGCAGTAACAGCCATCACCATTGTCTTGGCAACATCCTTCCCTGATTTCTTCAACTCTCTGGCACCTTCTGCTGAAACCATCTCTCTCATTCTCATGCAGGTATCTCTTTCTTTACACTTTATCCATTATTTAGAACCAATTAGACATGTCATTGGCAAAATGGGCTATGTCTGACCCGTTTTGAGCCCTTATTCTCATTGTTAAAGCCCATCCCTGATTAAGCCCGAGGACTTCAGACCATGGTTTGTTTTTGAATCTTTTTTGTTCAGGTATTTTTCACAATTCTAGGAGCCACAGGGAGTGTATGGAATGTAATCAACACTGCCCCAAGTATCTTCTTATTTGCTGCTATTCAAGTAATGGTTCATCTAGCAGTGACTTTGGTTCTAGGAAAACTATTCTGTATCGACATGAAGCTATTACTTCTTGCATCAAATGCTAACATCGGAGGCCCAACCACTGCGTGTGCCATGGCAACCGCAAAAGGATGGACTTCTCTTGTCGTCCCCGGGATTCTCTCTGGTGTTTTTGGGGTCTCCATAGCAACTTTTCTAGGCATTGGATGTGGAGTTTTTGTCCTCAAACGATTATAGATTTCTAAACAGTTCTAATGATTGGAGGATTCTGAAGCTAGACTTCTTGTAAATTGCTAATTGTTCTCAACAAATTTTAAATCTTTTTGTTTTCCAAATTATCAGTGTTTTCATACAAAACAAGCATTTATCTCATAAACAATAACCATTTTACATTGGTTTGCGAGCTTTACTTGTTCAAATATAAAATAAAATTTGTCTGTAGATTTTTTTTTAGTTGACTAATACTAATATACATCTAGTGGTACGGTTGATTGTACTATTGTACCGCTCTTTCAATACAAGTCAACCGTACTTGAGATCGTAATTTAAAAGTCAACTGTACTTTCCCATATCAATCTCAAAAGTCAACTCTACCATATTAATAAGATTCTATTGATTCCAAATATTTTGTAACCAAAAGTAGTGCTAGATTCATCCTTCTTTGTTTGATTTATCCTATGAAACTTAGATTAGCATGGTTGGAAATTTATGCGTTTACTTGCAACTTTCGATTCCAAAAACAAAATATGCAATGTACCTATCACATGCATGACTTAGATTTGAGGTCCGAACAAAGTCTTTAGTATGTGTTCGACACACCTGCTCTTTCCATAATATTGATATGGAGAGCCCAATTTAGCCAATAAAAGACATGGATAGTGTAATATGATATTTTTTTAATGCGGAGATAAAGTATATATTAGCTAAGAATAAGTAAAGATGTAGTACAACAAGTACCAATTTGTAAATGCATGAATCATGCCTTATAGAATGTTCTCAAATCTCATTATCTCAACTCTCTACGCACGAAACCCTAACTAATATTTTATAATTTAATTAAATTTAAAATAGTTAGTAAGATACTTTGATTTGATTGGAAGTTGGAACCATCTTGTACTTCTCGTTTTTATCCATTTTATATCTATATAGATATTTACACAATCATATAAACGTTTTTCAACGAGATTCACTCTTACTTAAACGTAACATACATTTGAATTTGATAACATTTCTTGCTTTTCTATTTGGCAGTATTTGTTGTAGAGTAGAAATATATAATAATTATCAAACCATTGCTCTCAACTCACAAGTATTCTATTCGCAAATATGTGTGACACTTTTAGACCAAGGGGCATATCTAAGAAACTATCATGTACGTTTTTAAGAGTTTCGTACAAATTCACGTCTATAAACTCGTGATTTTTCTTTTATTAAAAGTAAAATGAAGATTTCACAGAAATGAATTAGTAAGACCATTCTAAATGTAATTGGTATAAAATATCTTTTTATGTTGATATATTAGTGTGAATTGGTTAAACAAACAATATATTGTGCAATTGCATCCAAATAATGCATCCCAACACAGATCGAAATATAATTGTCCCAAATATATTGTAGAGTTCATGAAGAACTAAATCTATATATAGAAACTGAATACAAAATCTGATTAAAAGAACGCTTTCAATTGCATAAACTGATCCATGTTTGGCTAAACATGTATCCCATATGGTTTTCTTATACAAATTGTTGGCCATACATGTATGATATATGAGTTATGTATATGTAATTATACATTACATTGTGAAAGTTCTCTGCCAGCAAATAATTTTTGGGAGAAAAGATATAAAATAAAAGCAGGGGAAGCATTCTCACGTCTTAGACATGTATAATATAACACGTTACATATTAATTAAACAATTACGTTATTGCCCTGATAATCCGCTATAAATAACAAATCCAAAAAGCTTTCCACACATAAAACACACACTTACATAAGTATATTGTGGATAATAACATAAAAGACAAAATGGGGAATATGAGAAGCTTAGTGAAGATGTTAATGGTGGTTCTGTTTCTTGGATGGATTTTCGTTTGGATTATGATTTCAACTAATCGTTTCCAAAACATATGGACCCCCAAACTCGCCAAGTATCTCAAAACTACTTATTTTGGTCCTCAAGGTATTAACTTCTCTATTTATTCTCGCATTAAAATTTTGATTCCTTCATCTTTGAGTATTCCTTTATCATGTACGTGTAGGCATGAATCTTGTGCTACTCACGGTTCCAATGATGTTCATTGCGGTTCTGAGCTGTGTTTATTTGCATACCCAAAAGCAACCCTCCCAAACTCAAAGGTTCCACTTGTTATAATTCAACTTTTATTGACGATATATATTTGTAAAATTTGTTACAAAATTATCACAATTTTGTTTGTATAAGTGCAGAGAATGGAAGGTAAAAGGGAGAATGGGGAGGGTGATGATGGTTATGAACCCATTGGGGATAGTGACAGCCACAGAGTTGACTTTTTCTCTGTTGTTCCTGGCTCTTTTAGTTTGGGCTCTCTCCAATTATCTCTACCTTAGCTATCACGTCCACCTTCATAACCATGACAACGCCAAAATGTAAGCTTCTTAATTTGTTTCACTTCTAACTTTATATGCTCGAATGGTTTGTTGGAATATCCCACATAACATCTATCTATATAAGATATGTGTCTCTCCACTCGTTGATCATGATTGCTCACAAGGTTATACTATGTGAAACATAACATATGGAACACACCAAAACCTCTAGTGCATTTTTTGGCACTACCATTTTTTATACCTTGATGAATTGCTTCACTCCCAAGTTACCATTTGGAGTATCTAGGTACCAAATCCGTAGGGTATGGGAGTTGATTTAATATTGCGTGACATGTGTAGATGGCAGGCAAAGTTTAGGGCTTTTGGACTGAGGATAGGTTACGTAGGCCACTACTGCTGGGCCTTTTTGTTCTTCCCGGTGACAAGAGCCTCTACGATCCTGCCACTTGTCGGGTTAACGTCGGAGTCAAGCATAAAATATCACATTTGGCTTGGACATGTCTCAAATTTTTGCTTCCTCGTTCACACAGTCGTTTTCCTTATCTACTGGGCCATGGTCAATAAGTTGATGGAGGTCCGTGTTACATGCATCTACCTTAATCTTATCCTTAAAACAAAACAAAACAAAACTTTCATTCTTTCTTTTATTCCAACTGAT
>Ga0041059_1001735_pt1 | contig 17015 bp, 12 predicted proteins | sample AraColnosormetaG_FD_56232 | JGI IMG/M metagenome (GOLD analysis project Ga0041059, IMG submission 56232) | Arabidopsis roots microbial communities from North Carolina, USA - Col MF nosort | ecosystem: Host-associated > Plants > Roots > Unclassified | place: USA: North Carolina | collected...
TTTTTTTTTTTTTTTTTTATGAAATGAGGTATAATTGAAAATGAATAAAGTATATTTAAATTTTGATTGAAAATTAGTTAGAAAGTAAATAATTGGTTTCTGCGTGTTGTCCGTGTTGGATATGACAAGAATCTAGCGAATGTAAACCACAAACAATTAACCGGCCACGTGGAAATTCTTAATCCTCATAAGTCATATATGATAATTATCTTATAATCATATTCACATGTTATTCCTTATTTATATTCCCATAATTGCAATCCATCAAACAAACGTTTCCGGTCGCACTCAGACTCAAACAACCATATCTTCGAGATTCATGTAAACGTTCCCTGTGGAAAAACTAAACAACATCGTCTTTTAAATAAAAAAGTGTCTATAAAATCAGCAGATGAATCGATTTTTGTTTAAATACATGCACGGATTAAAACGAGACACATGTCTACGTGATGTCTAACCATTATTAGAATATTGTTGAAATCATGTAACATATGTACCACACGCTACTACGCTAACAACGTATATATAGAATCATAGATACAGCTGTAATACAAGTTGTGTTTTAAAATTATGATTATAGAAAAACAGTTAACTTTGTCCATATACACTTTTGTGAAGATATGTGGATATGAATAATTTAGGTTCACATGTGTTTTTTAATCAAAGAATTAAGTATCAATACACATCTAAATAGCAACATTATTCTTTACCATTTTTGGGTTTGGTCTATCGATCTCGGTGCTATTATAACGCTAGCATCTACGTCGAGAATCGTTTGTGCGTACACGCAAGAGGGACACCTACTTGTATTTGCACAATCCATCTATATCCTCGTAGGCCCTTTGATTCGATATACATATCCTCGATAAATTATAAATAGTGGATTATGAATAGGAAGTATCAATAATGGTCCTCTCTAAAAAAAAAAAGGTATCAATAATGGGAGCAAATCATGTTAGAAATCAAATCAACATAAATATTGATTTGTAAATTTATTATATGATATAAACCGTTAACTTGATTACTAATTAAATGGAGTAAGTTTTTTAGTTTAGCTATAAAAAGACTGACCTATGTTTTTTATATATCATTTAAATTTGTTCTCAGTTCTAATGTGATATATGTAAAAAGGAAAATAAAATGATTCAACAAAACCGGTACAACGCATAGAAAATATGGTATTGTCATCTATTTACATATCACTGTTTCTTACCAAAAACAGACCATTATTTGTTTTTGTACCACTATTTCTCACTACTATATCTCTTACCGATTAATAGTATAGATGCAATCTCTTATTGTTAAACATTTTTTTTACCGATTAATTTCCATTGATTTATACTTCATAATCTTATATGCTCAGTTTTTTTTTTTATCATTTCTGATTTATAACTTATACACGCATATTAATAAGTTGGAATTCAAATTGTGATAAATAGTGTTGCGGCTACAAGCCCCCGTCACTAGCAGCTACAAAAACTACGTTTCCTCATATCATTCTTCATAAAGTGTAAACCTAATTGAACATGAATGAAATCATTATTTATAAATGAATACATCAAATGCGAGCAATTTGTTATTCGACTATTTTGTATCAAAAAAGAAAATAATTAATTGTTCTGTTTGTTTGTGTTTCACATTTTGGTTAGACTTCAAACACTATTACAAGCCTTTTTTTTATCGAAAACACTATTACAAGACTTTTTTTCATAGAATTTTCTTTTGCAAAAGTTAATGGATGAATCCAAATTTTATAAACGTTTTTTTTTTTTTGTAAAATCTACCCGTAATCACATATACACAAATGACTACGCGATACTTTCTAAATAATGAGATCAGTACGCGTCGACAAGAGTGGGGGCCATGGTGCAAGATCGAGTCATAAAGTGACATAAGTCAAGTCAGGAGCGATGAACCTTGAACTCCGAATTCCATCACAAAATTTCATGGAATTTTCTAACGCAAATTAAATTTTCTCTTAATTAACATCTAATCATCATTCTATTTAACATTATAAAATCAAATTCCATGTTTTCAAGAAATCATAATCATTATTGCAAATCTAGCTAAAAGAGAGATAGTACTAGATTGCGAATCATCCATGATTCATGATTCTAAAACGGACCACGTTTGCTCCTTTCTCGAAAACGACACTCACGTTTACAATTCAATTAGACTTGGACCAACACCCTTGTATCTTGTGGGTACCTTTTACTCTTTGTAATCTCATGTAAAACACTTAATTTTACTAATGAAATGAATGGAGGAGAGTCAAAAAGAAACTCATTATACTTGGGGCCAAATCTATATATATCGGAATGGGCCGTACTAACTGTGAGCCCATAAAGGTCCATAAGTCACCTCTAGTATTTGGCGGCGAAATCTTGTTTCCTGGTATTGGTCTCAGACTCTTAAGATTAAGAATAAAATTACAAAATGCATTCACTTATGTATAGAGTCTACAGAGTACAGACTATAGAGATAGAACTAAAAAACATTTTGACACATGGATAATCTTCTCTAACGGGATCTTCGTGATTAGTCTTCGATCTTTATCTTTAGTTCTCTATCTCAGTTGGCTCTCCTAACAAAGAGTATTTGGGTTTGGCTCCAACAGATATCCTTCACCACCTACAAATAACAAAGGCAATCTCTGGTTTTACTGTTTTGGTGACTCAAACTCGAAGCATTTCGTAAGTGAAGGAAGAGATGTTGCAAAAAACACTGAAGAGTGAAGATAACTTAAGGATCACGAAACCACCCAATATAAGCAACAATTTAACTTCTTGTTCTGACCAATCTTGTATTTCCATATCTAAAACAGTAACCATTCACACTTTTGTTCTGAAACAAATCAATTACAGAAAAAAGGAAATTTATGGTTCGGAATGTACAAGGTCACGGATTCACATTTATGGATATGGAAATTGTAACTTTCCGATAAAGACCCATCTTTCAATTTCCCCTATTTTACCTTGTTTTTTTAACCTAGATTTTTTCTCATAATAAATCATACGTAACGTCTCAATTGATGTAGCAGCATTAAACACTATATTTCCATTTCACTCACTATCTTTCCTTCTTTCACAACTTTCTTTTTCCAAGTATCTCTCTCTCTATTAGACAACAACACCACAAGACAATCGAAGATCTCTCTCTCTCTCTCCACAACGATGAAGACTAACCGGAACCGTCCGATCAACATCCTCATCGTCTTCTTCCTTCTTACGACCGCAAGAGCAGCAACAAGAAACTGGACCAACCGAACTCACCGAACCGTCCCTAAGGTTCAACACGCGTACTACGCATATCCTCACCGTTCATGCGAATCTTTCTCTCGTCCATACGCACGCTCTATGTGCATTGAGCTCGAAAGAATCCACAGAAGCAGTCGACAACCGCTTTTCTCTCCTCCGCCTCCTCCGACGGAGATTGATCAAAGGTACGGCGTCGAGAAAAGACTTGTTCCCTCCGGTCCAAACCCACTTCACAACTGATGAAACCCTTCTTGTGAAGAAAAGGAGCTAGCTAGGGTTCTTCTCAATTTTCTTGTAAATCTTTCTTCTTTGTATTACTTTCTTGATCTGTTTGTATTGCGCAATTACTACGTAATGAGGAAAACTAGTACTATTTCCACGCTTGTTTTTGGGCTTATCGATTGTGAAAATAGGGCAGAAACAAGCTTGGAAATAGTTTATTTGCCAAGGATCTTGATCTTGTGCTTCACTTCCTTGTTATTACTGCATCAAAAATCTTATTTTAAAACAAAACGGTAGAAAGTTAAGAAGGTCTCTCCATACATTTTTTTTGATTGAGACAGGACTCAGGAGGTTGAGATTTGAGAAACAAAAGAAACACATGAATTCCATTAATTTGGGAGCTGAACCTCTCTCATGCTTTGGAGTATTAAATGAGGATGGGCTTTATGATTTATATGGGCCTTCACAATTGGATATGATGGAATTCTATGGCCCAAAATATCCTCCTCCAACCGGTAAGATTAATGTTGGCCATAGGAAGGTATTGAGATCATTGAAAAATTAAAGAACTCTGGTTTCTAGATAGCTCTTTCTGTCTTAGATTTTGTTAGGTTGTTATGATGGTTTCGTAATAAAGAGAAGCTTAATTTTTAAATGATATTTGGAAAAAAAGTATTGGTTTTGTAAACTATATGCATGAATTGCTTAACAAATCCCACATAAACTTATAAAGCTTCTCTTAGGAGACAAGGAATCTATCTAAACGGGGTAATCTCTTTGACTTACTAAGAGATCTTAAACTAGAAACCCTTTGTGAGACCCTAAGCTTATGACTTGACTTAAGGGAAAGGTATTGCTTAAGCAGCCTTTCACAAACTAAACCTTCCTTGTCTCCAAATGCAATATCTATCTATATATTAGTTGATGGTACTCTCCAAAATTTCAAGATTCGATTCTGAACAAACTGTAGCGTCATGAACGAATCCACAGTGCAACGAGCGAAACCTGAACATATGGCAGCTGTTGTGGATCAATGGAAGGAAACAGAGATAAGCAAATCGAGAAAGAAGTGTGTGTTATGTTTTCTTTCTTGGTTGTCCTGTTTAAATGTTGCTAAGAGGCTAATGGGTTTAAGATTTTTTCAGGTACGAGAAGCTAAGTGAGAAGATTGTGTCATGGGAAGATAAGAAGAGGAAAAAGGCAAAGAGAAAACTTCATAGAACAGAGGTGCCTCTTCTTTTCTTTTTCCTCCACTTTCCTTTGGTTCCAAAAACTAATCCTTAAATAACTATACAACCAATCAATGTGGTGAATGTGCAGAGAAGTGTAGAGAAAACAAAGTTGAAGGCGACCCAGAGGTTCAGGGACGAAAATGAACGTATTGAGATTATCGTTGCAAGTGCAAGAGCACATGCGTATGAGAGTCGAATAAAAGAAGAGTTGAAGGTTAAGGAGAAAGCAAACCTCATGAGAACAACTGGTAGGAAACCCTCTACATGCCTCTGAATCCTGCAAGTTGCAGGAAATGTAAAACCAAACATTCTTTACTGCTGATAACTATTGTCGAACATGTAAAATGCAGACACAAATATAAGGTGTTTTTATCTATTTAAGTATAAGAGAGATAACACACATGTGATCCATTATGGCACAAATCTGAAAACCAAAACTTTAGACAGTTGCACAACAATACTAAAACCAAGAGTTCAAAATCACAAATACAATGCTCAATCTTGCAATAAACAATATTATAAGAAATGTGCAGAACTACCAAAAATCATAAAAACTTCTTCTGAGTTCTGACCATCAAAGGCTCCAAAGTGCTAAAAAAGGGTTCCATAGTGAACTACAATCACCCAGAATGGGCCGAGCAACCAATAATAGGAGTTATGAGTTCAGCACCAGTCTCATGATGATGTTATTTCATTTACCAACCTTTCTAGAATAGGATAAGCAAAATATAGTACAAGACCAGCTGGAACTGCGAAAAGTATTGTGAGGAGGAAGTAAAGGGCAAGAATTATGAGGCTACCAGGTATAGCAAAGAATACGATCAGAAGGAAGATGATCACAAACGGAAACTTGGAGGTGAAAGAGATGAAAAAATCAAGAGATTTGTGAAAGGAGAAGAGTTGTCTGCTTGGTTGGTTACTGTGGTCATGATGTGGCAAAAGGTCTGTAGACTGGTTACGCAATAAAGGCCTCGCAACCAGATTGTTGTTGCTGCTGTGGTTTCCCAGAGACATGCTACACCTCGGAGTCGGAGCCGATTGCTGGTTATCAGTGACCAAGGAACCATGACTTGTCCTGTCACCATGACTTGTCCTGTCACCATTCAGACTCTCAACCATCCAGAGAAGGAAGAAATTCTTCCGAGGGAACTTTAGATTACCCTTGTAAACAATCCTGAACGAAAGCAACTGACACCACGGGCACGAGACGAAAAACGGAATCCGAATATCTTGGCTTGAGAGTCTCAAGACAGCAGATTGGAGACCAAAGACACAATTCTGGCAAAGAGTATGACCACACCATAACACATAAGGAACATTCTCAACAATGTTGAAAGATTCCCAACATATGGGACATTCTAATCCCTCTTCATCCCTGCTAATATTTGAAACCTCATCATCTGAGCATTGAGAGGATGCTTGAGCTGAATCTTTAGGGGACTTCTTTAACCCCATACTTCCAATGACATTCGACGCAAAGCCCCACATTTTGATCAAACTTGAAACTGAGAATGATCACCAAACTTTATAAAACCTGAGCCAATGTACCAACATTTACCCAGTAACCTTCCCAGATTGAAAAGAGCTTCTTTGACCAATACCCATCATTTTAAAGAACCTGGATAACAAGTGCAAAAATCATAGATAGTTTAGCAAACATTATATATGAAAAAATTCACAAAAACACAAACTTTCATGTTATTGGGACATGAACAAGATTACAGATCAGAAGAATGGCAAAACAAAATGTGCCCACGAAAGCTCAATGTACAATACATGGTAACTCCCCAATCAAAATCAAAACAAAGGTTAATGAAACCTATAAATAAACAGGCATCTAGATGCAGAAGACGCAAGAGATCAATCTAGGTTTAAAAATTCGATTTTTAAGTTCCGTAACAGATGAAAATAATCGGAGATTGAAGTTTACTTACCGTTAAATCTTTCAAAATCAGATACGCAGATGCATTAAAGAGGAGATCGAAACGGGGAAGAGAAGAATAAAGCCTCTCTCTTTTTCTCTCTCTCGTTGATCCGCCGTGTTAGCTTTTTAATGGCAAAACGCTAAAGAAAATATCGGAGCAAACGACGAAAACGACAACGTTTAGTTGGTAGCTCAGACTCAGAGAGTATTGACCAATGTGCACGTGCCATCGGTGTGACCTCCGTGACGGTTAAATATTTTTCACGGCTCTGACTTGTTTTAATTATTCTTTTCTTAAACCTTCTTGATGATTTAGAAGGTTTCGAGGTTTGAGGTATATTCGCTTAAACGACAACTCAATTTTTTGTCGTCGTAGCTGGTTTTGATGTTTCCGATACTTCATCGATCCACAGTTGTAGAAAATTCTTCGACATGAAGTTGAAATTCTGATTAGGGTCTTCCTCGATTCGCTTTTGGTGAATCAAATTTCTTTAATTTCAGGTGAATCCTTAAAAATCTCACGACCTCTCCGTTTCTTAATTTTTTGGTTTTTGTGATAAAAGCTCAAGGCTTTAGATTAGAATTATCTGAAAGTTTTCATCTTTTTTTTTCTTTAGCTCTTGTTTTTGTAACACTTTCTGGTTTGTAGACTATGGTTGATTTTGGAATTTTTAGATTTTTGATTGCATTAGTACGATCTGATTATCTAATTTCGATGATTGTCGACGTAATTTGACTTGGGCATTGAGAATTTCCAAACTTTCTCTGACTGAAATTTCATTTTTCCTTCATGGAAATGATTCTTCCTAGTTACTTGTTTTGTCTGTCTTCCATTTCCAGTGAATACGCTTTTGACAGGAGGACCATACTAAGTCTTGGGAAAACCCTCTTCATAGTGGGTTTGATCTACAATGATGTATCAGACAATTCCCACGGCACCAACCATTCGTGGTGGAACTCCAACAGAGAGTGGTGATTACGTTGTGACTTTGGATCAGATTCCACGGTGGAGTGATGTTGAGCAGAGATCATCTTTGGAGGATGAGACAGGAGATCCAGAACATTCGAATCCGCGCTACGCAAACCCTTTGGCTTCGTCTTCCGAAGCAGGGAGCAGCGGGAATGGGATGGTATCTAAGTTTCCTGTTGATCACGAGATAAACTCTAGAATATACCTTTGGAGAGGGGAACCTTGGAACCTTGAGGTTGATGCTGTTGTAAATTCGACAAATGAGGTAAGATGATTTCAAGGAATTATATTTGCTTGCGAGTAAGTAAGTTTCTCTTAATGTGCGTCTGATGATATGGTTAAAATTTCTTGGTATTGGAGGACAGAACTTGGATGAGGCACATAGCAGTCCTGGTCTACATGTGGCTGCTGGACCTGGCCTTGCAGAGCAATGTGCTACATTGGTATAAACACTTTCTTTCGCTAATTTCTAAAACAAGATTTTTATATATACTATTGAAAAAAACATTATATTATGTATTGTCTTCTATTGTTGCGTGAAAGAGGATTTTTCGCTTATTCTTTGTTTCTTGGCAGGGTGGATGCAGGACAGGGATGGCGAAAGTAACAAATGCCTATGATCTACCAGCGAGGTAATTGGTGATGGAGAAGACGGTTTAAAATAAATTCTTTACTTATTAGAGGACTGAAAAAGAAAGAAATTGTGCTCCTTGAATCTAGTCTCTGCTCTATCTATCAACTATCCTTGTCCATATGATAGAGCTTCTCCATTGTTGACTATGTACAGTTTTTTAATGCTGTGTGAGTACTACATCCTATGATTTCTGAGGAACTTCTCATTTCTCAAAATACCAAGCATTCTGTGCGACTTTAATATGGACTGTGAAATAGATTTGTGCCTTAGTCCCCAACTCAAAAAAATGTGTTTTTTGTTTGTCTTTTGTTCAGGAGGGTTATCCATACAGTAGGACCCAAGTATGCAGTAAAGTATCATACAGCTGCTGAGAATGCTCTAAGTCACTGCTATAGATCTTGTCTGGAACTTCTCATAGATAGTGGGCTACAAAGGTGTGTGAAGTGAAATTCTAGTTTTTTCTTATTTTTTTGCAACAATCAAATTCTATTGTAGTTTTGTGATTATCTTTGTATCCTGAACTCAAGAACTTGATTTTGGTCTGCATACAACATTGCAGTATCGCTCTGGGCTGTATATACACAGAAGCCAAAAACTATCCCCGAGAACCAGCTGCTCATGTTGCCATAAGTAAGATAGTTCTTCTCTTCTTGAACAGTCTCTTGCTTTTGATCAAATGACTGTCAAGTTTCCAACTCGTGGGTGTGCGGTTTTCAGGAACTGTTCGCCGCTTTCTAGAGAAGCAAAAGGATAAAATCAGTGCCGTTGTTTTCTGTACCACCACATCCTCTGATACGGAGATATACAAACGGTATCTTAATTCGCTGCAACTGGTTTTCAAGAACCTTTACTTATTTTGTGTAATCCTAGTTATCGATTTGCTCATTTTCAGTTTTGAGAACCTTTGCTTTCAGAATTATGCCCATAAAGACCTTAGCATGTAGAAATGCTGGCAATGTATATACCATAACTTCTTATATTTGAGGGGTGCAGAAGCAATGCCGACCATTGCTAAAAATTTGACTCTCTAAATGTAGATTACTTCCACTTTACTTTCCTCGAGATGAACATGAGGAAGAGGTTGCCATATCAAAGCTCCCGGCTGATGTTGGAGATGAAAATGGTGAGACGGTTATAGACGAACGTAAAATCAGAATACAGGCGCTGCCAAATAAACCTCCACCCAGATCTTTTCCAACTCCACTCGAGCGCCCTTCTACTGATCTTACTTTGTTACGCAGGTTAGTGAACTCTTGACTGCTGCAGTCTTTGCAGTTTATTGTCTCACTACTTTTCACTCAATTAATAGCCATATGATTTCAGGAACTCGAATCATCTTGATTCGTATTTGGATCCTGCCTTCATGTCCTTGATTAAGGATCCAGATGAAAGGCGCAAAGAACAATGGGAGAAGACTGCACAAGCACAAAGTGGATTCAATTTTGTTAAATTGCTAGGATTTGGTGATCTAGGAGGACCCCCTCTCTCTGCTGCAGAGGAATACTCACTTCATTCGCGATACCTAGCGAAAGCTAATTCAATCAACCTTTCCGAGATTGCAGAGATGAAAATTGTGTATGTCCTTGGTTTTCTTTCCCTCGCTTTCCCTTGCATAAGTTCACTTTATATGCCCTTGAGCCAATGCCTAATGGAACAGACATTGACAAAGCCCGTTCTGTTTTCTTTCTTCAGCTATCGTGGTGGTGTTGACACCGAGGGTCATCCTGTAATGGTTGTTGTAGGAGCTCACTTTTTGCTGCGATGTCTTGATCTGGAGCGTTTTGTACTTTATGTTATTAAGGTAAGCACACAATCACATACCTCGATGGTTCTCTAACTCACTGCAGTTCTGTCTCAAAACTAACATACGGTGCAAATGTACAGGAATTTGAACCTGTGATACAAAAGCCTTATTCGATTGTCTACTTTCATTCTGCAGCATCGTTACAAGTGTAAGTTGATTCTTAATACTGTTTATCGGAAAAAGACTCCTGTGCTTTATAAACTTCACTAACTTCTTTTTGCTTTTACGGGTTTGAATTTGCAATGTGAATCAACAGCCAACCAGATTTGGGATGGATGAAAAGATTAGAACAGATACTTGGTCGAAAACACCAGCGTAACCTTCAGGTATGAAATCACAAACCTACTACACCTCATAGAGGAAGGTTCCTCCTTGTCCTCATTCTGATCATCTCTGCTTCGTCCAGGCAATCTATGTTCTTCATCCAACTTTCCACTTGAAGGCTACAATCTTAACGATGCAATTTTTCGTGGATAATGTGGTAAAGTCCTGAATTATTTCAAAGTCCCAACCTTTTCCGCCGATAGACTCGAGTCATTCTAAAGAAGTCTAATTTGCTGTCATTTTCTTGTTCCATTTCGAAAAATCCGATAAGGTATGGAAGAAAGTTGTATATGCAGACCGACTTCTGCAGCTGTTCAAATACGTTCCTCGTGAGCAGCTGACAATCCCAGACTTTGTTTTCCAGTAAGTTCACTCTACTCCTCACACTCTAGTAACGTTATTCAGTTCTCGATTTGTTTTACTTACTAGACCTTGTGTGAAAAATTGCAGGCATGATCTTGAAGTTAACGGAGGAAAAGGTCTAATCGTTGACCCAAGAACAAAATACGTTTATCAACGGCCATGAACCAAAATCAAAGACCGTTACTTTATTCAGTACTTGTATGTTTGCTTGTGAAATATTTCTTCATTCTTTCATGCTTATCTTCTCAAGATGATCCTGGGAGCAAATAAAGTCTTCTTCTTCTTCTAATGTAATCTAAAGTTTGAATCTTTTTGTTTATAAATCCATTTTCTCAGCACAAAAAAAAAGCCAAAGTCTTCTCTCTTTTCTCTGTTTGTCAATGTTCTTGTTCAGCTGAAGATGACGCAGTACATGCCATTGTTTAGATCATGCTCGAGCTTACGATTAGTAAGTCAGCTTCATGCTCACCTACTTGTCACCGGTCGTCTCCGTCGTGACCCTCTTCCAGTGACGAAGCTCATTGAATCATACGCTTTCATGGGTTCTCCAGATTCGTCTAGGCTCGTCTTTGAAGCTTTTCCTTACCCTGATTCCTTCATGTACGGTGTTCTCATCAAATGCAACGTCTGGTGTCATTTACTCGACGCCGCCATTGATCTGTACCATAGGTTGGTTTCGGAGACGACCCAAATCAGTAAGTTTGTGTTTCCGTCTGTTTTGAGGGCTTGTGCGGGTTCGAGGGAGCATCTGAGTGTTGGTGGGAAAGTCCATGGGAGAATTATCAAGGGCGGTGTAGACGACGACGCTGTGATAGAGACGTCTCTGTTGTGTATGTATGGTCAAACTGGGAATTTAAGTGATGCAGAGAAGGTGTTCGATGGAATGCCTGTGAGAGACCTTGTGGCTTGGAGTACTCTTGTTTCTAGCTGTCTCGAGAATGGTGAGGTGGTGAAAGCATTGAGGATGTTTAAGTGTATGGTGGATGATGGTGTTGAGCCCGATGCTGTGACGATGATCAGCGTTGTAGAAGGATGTGCTGAGCTTGGATGTTTGAGGATCGCTAGATCAGTTCATGGCCAGATAACGAGGAAAATGTTTGATTTAGATGAAACATTATGCAATTCTCTGCTTACAATGTACAGTAAGTGTGGGGATTTGCTTAGCTCGGAGAGAATCTTTGAGAAGATCGCCAAGAAGAATGCTGTTTCGTGGACAGCCATGATTTCTAGTTACAACCGTGGCGAGTTCTCTGAAAAGGCATTGAGAAGTTTCAGTGAGATGATAAAGTCTGGAATTGAGCCTAATTTGGTTACCCTTTATAGTGTTTTGAGCTCTTGTGGTTTGATAGGGTTGATTAGAGAAGGTAAGTCGGTCCATGGTTTTGCAGTTAGACGAGAGCTGGATCCGAATTACGAGTCGCTTTCTCTGGCCTTAGTTGAGCTGTACGCTGAATGCGGGAAACTAAGCGACTGTGAGACAGTTTTACGTGTGGTTAGTGATAGAAATATTGTCGCATGGAACTCTCTTATATCTCTATATGCACACAGAGGTATGGTGATTCAAGCATTGGGCTTGTTTAGACAGATGGTGACACAGAGAATAAAACCAGACGCATTCACTTTGGCCAGCTCAATCTCAGCATGCGAGAATGCTGGTTTAGTTCCGCTAGGGAAACAGATTCACGGACATGTTATAAGGACAGATGTTTCAGATGAGTTTGTGCAGAACTCGTTGATAGACATGTACTCTAAAAGCGGATCTGTGGATTCAGCAAGCACAGTGTTTAATCAAATCAAGCATAGGAGCGTTGTGACATGGAACTCAATGCTCTGCGGGTTTTCTCAGAATGGTAACTCTGTAGAGGCAATTAGCCTCTTCGACTATATGTATCATAGCTATCTCGAGATGAATGAAGTTACATTTTTGGCGGTTATTCAAGCATGCTCAAGCATAGGTTCACTGGAGAAAGGGAAATGGGTTCACCACAAGCTCATTATTTCCGGTTTAAAGGATCTTTTCACTGATACAGCTCTAATCGACATGTATGCCAAATGTGGAGATCTCAACGCAGCTGAAACAGTCTTCAGGGCCATGTCGAGTAGAAGCATTGTGTCATGGAGTAGTATGATCAATGCCTATGGAATGCACGGACGGATAGGATCCGCCATATCTACATTCAATCAAATGGTGGAATCCGGAACGAAACCTAACGAAGTTGTCTTCATGAACGTTCTCTCTGCTTGTGGTCACTCTGGTTCCGTTGAAGAAGGTAAGTACTACTTTAACTTGATGAAAAGTTTTGGCGTATCACCAAACTCAGAGCATTTCGCCTGTTTCATCGACCTTTTGAGCCGTTCTGGTGATCTCAAAGAAGCATATAGAACCATCAAGGAGATGCCTTTTCTAGCTGATGCTTCAGTTTGGGGTTCTCTGGTCAATGGATGCAGAATCCATCAGAAAATGGATATCATCAAAGCCATTAAAAACGATCTTTCGGATATTGTTACAGATGATACGGGATACTACACTCTCTTGTCCAATATATATGCTGAAGAAGGGGAATGGGAAGAATTCAGGAGACTGAGATCAGCTATGAAGAGTTCGAATCTTAAGAAAGTTCCTGGGTACAGCGCGATTGAGATTGATCAAAAAGTTTTCAGATTTGGAGCTGGTGAAGAAAATCGTATCCAAACAGATGAAATCTATAGGTTTCTTGGAAATTTGCAGAATCTAACGAATGAAGAACATGTCGTAGATTCTTAGAGCCAATGTAGGAAGATATATATTCTTTTTGACCCAATAGAAAACAGAGATGCAGATTTTGTAATGATAACCAATCATGTGTTTTCTTTTCTTTGGCCCTTATAAGAGAGGACAAGATATACAAAGAGCAACCAACACCCACAAACATGGGGTTGATTGACAATAATAAAACATCGATCGCTGAAAATCAGTTTTTGTCCATTGTTACTTGCTCTGGTTCTTTTCCCTCTATAATGTTCCTCAAATTGTGAAATCGGATTTATTTCGAAAAGCTTTATGTTAATAGCACTGTTGGGGGAGTACCTGCAGGGCACCTATGTCGCCTTGGTCTTCTGGTTGCATTTCCCCACCCTGTAAGGCTCCTATCTTCCAGTCCCACCATTTGTACACTACTGTTATTCATTGGCTGTGCCAAAGAGGAGCAAACCGGAGCTCTGTCAATGTTGCTGACCAGTCGTTTTCTTCCTCGGTTTGAGCTCCTTCGGGCCATTCCTGAGTTCCAGTTGTAGCCTGTGGCTTTCATAAGTCCCCCAAACATCTGAAGATCTTCGGTTACTTCGAGCCTAGACAGAGAAGCTAGCCCAGGGAGAATATCCCTTTGGAAATCCCGCTTTGGTCTTCCTCGTCTCGCTTGTCCTCTTCTTGGCCTATTACTTGTGATACCCATAGAACCCGTCCCATCAAATTTCAGATATTCAGGGATTAAAGGCTTTGGCATGTAGTCTTCTTCTTTGGTCTGTGTTAAGTTCAGGGTCATTGCCTCAAAATAATCAAACTCACCTGAAGAACATTCTTCACGGCAGCCTTCACAGTCTCTGGCTTCCAAACAAGCATCAATTTTGCTCTCTAAATCATTGCCACAAGAAGCTATTGTGTTCACAAACCAAGAGAGCGGCTCCTTGTCAACTGCATCAGTCGAAGAGGAAGCAGCTTCATCAGTATTGCGGCAATGATAAGACAGTGAGATAGTGACTATAGCTTCTGCTGCTGCCTCGATGAGTTCATCCACAGAGTCTCCAGCTTCATCTCTCTTCTCTGGAAATTTCCCTCCTTCTTCTTCACTCTCAAGCGTCAAGGGAGCTTCCACATTTATCAAAGTAGTTGCTTTTGTTTCCACTCTTGGATTAGAACAGAAGCCGGAATCTTCATCCTCGCTAGCACAGAAATTCAAGTCAATGTGCTGCCTGTGAGTGGCAGCTTTATTACCTTCTTCCTTGTCCACAACAACTCCTTCAGAAACCGAGGCTTCACATGGCAGGTTGATATCGAGGTTTATCTTCACCAAGTTGTTTACTTTCTTGGGTTCATTAGAGATACACACAGAAGAAGTTATAAGGGAAGGGTGCTCCTCGCAAATAGAAAGCTTCTGAGAGATAGGAAAACCAAGAATCTTTCTACGACTCTGTGAATTGGCCATTTCAACATGTCTCAAGTTGGCGTCATTAGAACATGTAACAGACCTCAAACCATTCTGAGGATGTACATAATTTGAGCTGTCACCCATATCACGTTCATCCATGAATTGATGATTTGCAGAAGCATTCAAATCCAAACCACCATTGGTTTTTCCATTTTTGTTAAGGGGCTTAGGTTTTATCCAGGGCAAACCAGAAGAGCACTCCTGCTTTTTTGGTCCTTGAAGGTTTTTAAGACTCTGATGCATCACACTCTCACACAAAGAACCATTAGTAACTGCCCCTTTTGGGCCATTGTTAAGATGGTTAAAGTTTACTGATGGAAAATTAAAGGCACTTTCCTCCGAGAATGAAGAGAATCCTTGGTTAAGCCCGTTAGAATCACGGCTTCTCATCTCTGCACTTGAGTCTGCTCGTACTTGAGTATTAAAAGTCAAGAATGGATTCGCTTGAAGTGGCAAAGGTTTCTGAACTGAGCTGCTACTTCGGTTCTCCCATGATGAAATCCAATGGCTCCAAGGTCTGACAGATTCCGGGCGATATCCATGATTCAAGCTTGGAACATTTGATGCCACACTTGATTCCACATAGCTATCATACGAAACCTCAGGATTCCTTTGACGAACTTCACATTTGAAAGATGCTCTTTCGCCCGATAACTTGCTGTGGTCAGTTGAAGGGTATCCCAGAGGTTGAAATGCACTGTTAGAAAGAACTTGTACCGAATGGGAAGGCAGGCATAACTTGTCTCTTGGAGTGCTTTTTCCGTTCCCTTTAACAATGCAGCAATAGAGAAACATCAGAGACTAGAAGATAAGCAAATAGCTACTGTATCATTAACACAGTCCACAAACTAATCTATGAGCAACACGACCAAAATCTCACCTGCTTCTAGAACCATCCATCCATTTTGACTAGTATTTTTTTCCACCCACTGGCCTTGCACGTGTGAAATGTTTGCTCCATAAAGAGAATATAAGTCCCTGGAAGAAGAAGAAACAGGTACTGAATCTTGGCATTGGACTGGCTCGTTCAAGTCAGTAAATCCATTTGAGTTCTTCATAAGCAAAGAAGATCCAGAAGAATCGTTCCGATGAGATTCAAAGAAGATGTTTTCACCAACTTCTTTTGACTGCTCATAAGGAGGACAAGTCGTATTATCACCCTCTGTATGGAGATACTCATCTGCGGGAAGTTGAAGATCAATCATTGTTCTCCTAACCTTGACAGGTCTAACCTCTAACACCTTGTTGTCCTTGCCAACATTGCAATCTTGAGAGGTGCTTCCTTCGCCACATATCGAGTTTCCGAAAAGAAATCCTCGTTTAATCCCACTTCCCGGTGTAGGCTCATTGTTGTTCAAGTGATCAACAAAGTTCTTTCCCTTAACTTCAGCCATCAAACTCTTCTGTGTTCTATACAAACGGTGAAGCTCATAAACCTGCATTAATCAAAACAAGATCAATCAAATTTAACAGACACATAAAAAACCAAAGCATTCGAGTAAAATGAGAAACACGAACGGCATTATTCAATACCTGATTCTTAAATACAGCTTCATGTTCAAGCATTGTTTGTTTCAAAAAATCTCTCTCGTAAGAATCCGTTGGAGGTCTCGCCGAGAAACCATTCTGATACTGCCCATAAGGCAAAGTTTTATCACCTCCACAATACATTGAATAGCTACAAGTATTGGAAATATCTTCACTTAGATCCCTCATTGAGGACAAGAAGCTTCCACAATGAACTGTTTCTCCCATTCCTCCAGAAACAAAAACACAATTCAAAGCTCTATTAGCCATAGATTCAAATCAACTTAAGTAGTAAAAACAGCAATTAACAAATCCAGAAAGTCACCGACGAACATAATAATCTTATATGATTTGATCAATCAATCAATTCAATAAAATGAATGAAACTATAACATCTGAGCTGAATTTAGCTCTAAAATTCACAAGTAGATGTAGCAAAAAAAATTCCCAGAAAATTGGAGCCTCCATTGAAGGTGAAGAAGCTGAATTGAAACCGATCGTTCATTAAAAACTCAAAGTTTACTCCAAAAACTAATTCAATAAACCAAAAAAAAAAAAAAAAAAAAAAAAAAAA
>Ga0041059_1001736_pt1 | contig 17011 bp, 18 predicted proteins | sample AraColnosormetaG_FD_56232 | JGI IMG/M metagenome (GOLD analysis project Ga0041059, IMG submission 56232) | Arabidopsis roots microbial communities from North Carolina, USA - Col MF nosort | ecosystem: Host-associated > Plants > Roots > Unclassified | place: USA: North Carolina | collected...
GCCGCTACCACCACGATGAGAAATGAACAAGTTGCCATCACACCGAAGAGAACCACTAAGGCGGGAGTGTGAGAGTGATTTGGTGGAAGTGGAAAATTTGGCGTCGTTAAGTTAAACATTTTGTTGGTGAGTTGGTTTTCGTTCTTCTTCGCTCTTCTTGTTCGATCATTGTTTATATAGAATAGAGAAGGTTTTGGTTAATCAAAACCTGCAATTACAAACTGTTGAATTGTCAAGAGTGTCAATTGTAGGTTGAAAATTTTTTTTTGGTTTTTCTAGTAAGTTTGAGATAAACCTATTACCTAGAATTCAAAAGTGATAGGGCCGTTCAAAAAATTCCGAATTGTTGATCTTTATAGGTTTTGAATTGTTGATCTTTTATTGGGAATTCTGAATCATGTCAAGGCCCGCCTCGTTGCCCGATTCCAAAGAAACTGTCTTTAATACCCGTTGCATATTAATTCATAATTATTAAAAATATTTGATATAAAAAATATATCAAAACATTTGTTTTGTTAATTACAGGTGGAAAACGTAAAAATATCAACTTTTTCCAAAATAATAATCTATTAGTAACATATGAGTATTTAACTATTTATAATTTTCTTTACTGTTTAGTTTTGTATTGAGATATGAAGAAATGGTATGGAGAACCAAAGATCGACCGAGATGACAGGGCTAAGATATGAGTCTTGAAAAAATATTTTTCATTCTTATGTTTTGCTTGGTTTTTTCTTATTATTTGCTTGGGACGAGTTGGAAGATAGAAGCTGAGACTGTCTCAACTCAGGGACGTTTTTCCTTGCGGCGCTCAAGACAAAAGCAGACGCAGCTCCAACCAAAACAAGAAAGAAGAATGAGGCGATCACACACATGAAAATATAAATGGTAGAGTGAGACTCGGACTCATATTGTGGAAAATCAGGTTTAGTGATGTTGAACATTGTGGTGGTGAGTGTTTAAGTTGTTCTTCAGTAAACGCATTTCAATCATCTATATAGAATAGAGAAGTTACTTATTAATCAAAAAGCTGCAGATGTTAGTTCGACAAAATATCAATTTTACTAAGAGAAGAATGAGAAACATTGGAGGTTGAAAAAGTTATTATGGTATTTAGAGGAAATTTGTGTTGAGCATAGCACATTCCCTGCAAAAGTGAAAGGAAAAGGCGTAAAATTTTTGTTGTCTTGAGTTAGTACAAGAATGGTGGTCGGATTTACAATTTTTTACTAAATAAATACTTTGTATTTTTTTGGGATTGAGGTTATTGTTTGATGGCTAAGAAAAATCGAAGCTTTAAAATTGGGTTAAGTGAAAGTGTTTTCATTACTTAGAGCTATAGCTTCTTTTGGTTGATGATAACAATGGAGCAGCTTGTTTACTACTTTTATAAAACATAAAACATACATTTGTTCATTCTTATTTTTTGGTTTTTTCCCCAGATTATTTGCTTATTTAAAAAAATGTTTTAGGAGAGTCTCATACCAAGGTGACGTTTAAATTTGGCGGATTATTCAACCACTATACAGACTAGACATCTAGTAAGCGGAATGTTATTCAAGTACCGTGAACACACAAAAAATTTAAAAACTCACTATATATTTTGTTAATAAAATTTTACATTGCATTGAATAGAGACTTTTGACACCAATATCACCACTTACTAATTACTATACTATGCTTGAGGCCGAGAAAGGTTATCATGTGAGGGTCAGATTTGGGAAATTTGGTTTTGTAGTATCGTTGGACATTTTGAAGGTTTGAGTGGTTTTTTAGACACATCCACTTATGTATTAAATGAACATTTTAAATAAATTGTAACTTGTAGTTTTATTTATATGGATGTTTAAGTAAACGATGTCACACTGATATGAATAGTCTAGATAGAGAGAAAACTTTTCTATTATATATAGATTTTGGCTTTGGATCAAATAACATTTGAGCATTTGAGAATAACAGTTACCGATTTTATTAAATACTTATTGGAGTGAGGAGAAGACATTATGAACATCAAATTAGCCAGGAAAACACCAAAAGGGTTATCAAGTTATAAACATCAAAATTCACACAGAAGGAAAACTCCTTTTCTCTATACACTTCTCTTAAACTTTTATCCCCAAAAGCTCAGCCATTTCGCAACCAAACCCACCACTATTGCTGAATTGGCTCGCCAATAACCAAGCCACTGTCATAGACACAGTAGCTTCTGACACAGTTACTTTGGTTGTAGAGGATTCAAACATATTGGGTTGGCGGTGATGAAGGTGTTTGGTGTAGTAAAGCTCTATTTGAAGACGGTGATGAAAAGATGAAACCAGTCCTTCCTTCATATCAGCTTTCACTTGCTGTATTGGAATCGCTGCGAGAAAGCTCTTTATATACTCTCTACATGACTCTTTACCTCTACACACTACTACTTCTTCTCCTTGTTCTTCTGATTCTTTTGATCTTTCGGGTTGCTCATACTTGTTCTTACCACCTTGTTTCTGGCTTCCCATGTCGGCTTTGTTGTCTTTGATGACGGATGGTAATCTTTTGATCTCTGCATCTTGGTCAAATTTCAAGACATACGCTTGGTTGCAACCCTCATAGACCCTCTCTCCAAGCGTGTCTATGATGTAATAAGCATCGTGGTTCACAAGGAGTACGAAGTAATGATCATTCCAGCTTACAATGTAGATCACATGTTCGCTTGCCGACTCTTCTGGTTCTTGTTTCATGATCTCTTCCCAGATACTGTCAAAGGACATTACACCTTTAAGAAAATCTAGACTAACATCTTCTTTTTCTTCTTCTTCCTTTGATTTCTCTCGATGGAAAAACCCGATGAATGTTCTTTCAGGGACAACACAGATGGGTCTGACTTTTGCTTGGAGAACCGTCTCGAGATCGAAATGTTTGTCTGGAAACCGTTCCCGATATTCCTCGTTTTCACACATCTTTCTCCACTCGGATGATCCTTCTCTGATAAGACTGTCAAATTCTGACCTTGTTGGGATTTCTCTCTGTTGGATCCTAACCAATGTGCCATCACTTCACCTAGAGCTGTGCATGCGCTTTCTCCAGTAGCTCTCTCGCTTCTCTGATCAATTGATGCGAGAAATACTCTAGCCGTGAGTTTCATCAGCCCATCACGGCTTATAATTTCTTTGGTTTCCCAGCTACCAACAACGAAATCATCATCTCCTGTTCGATATGACTTGAATTGGAATGTACCCTTAACTTTAGGCCAAATCAGTTTAGGGTTAATTAGGGCTTCTTTTGTATAAGTACTCTTCTTAACCTAGCCTCCCTGTATTCTGTACTCTGTTTTCTCAAGTAATAAATCTGTCTCTTTGCCCGTGGACGTAGCCAACAGAAAGTGTTGGTGAACAACGTTAAATCTGTGTCGTGTTCTTTACGCTTTTTTGTCTTGCTCACATCTGTTATAACAAACTGGTATCAGAGCCAGGTTACTTTGTTCTTCTTTCGTCCTGCGAATTTTTTGCATAAGAAGTTTTGTGCAGAATAAGGTTCTGGAAATTCCATGTTTTGTAATCTGGTGAGAAGATGTCTTCGATGAATGTGAAGATTGATAAGTTTTCTGGAAGAAACAGTTTCAGTCTCTGGCAAATTAAGATGCAAGCCCTGTTAAAACAACAAGGCTTGTGGGCGCCGCTGTCTAATGACAGTAAAGGGAAGAGCGATGATGCTGAGATGGATGTCATGGACAAGAAGGCACACTCCACAATCATGTTGTGTCTTGAAGACGAAGTCATCATTGAGGTTTCAAGAGAAACCACTTCTGTCAATCTGTGGAAGAAGTTAGAGAATTTGTATATGACAAAGTTTCTACAGAACAAGCTGCTTCTGAAACGACGCCTGTTTGCATTAAGGATGCAAGAAGGTACACCACTCAAAGATCACTTAGAAAAGTTGAAGTCAGTATTACTAGAACTGCGGAATATTGATTTTAAAGTTGAAGATGAAGATGCTGCTTTGCTTCTGTTGGTACCTTTACCACTATCATATGAGAACTTTGTTGAATCATTTATAGTGAATAAAGTTACAGTTACTTTGGAAGAAGTCAGATCTACGCTTCACAGGATCTACTGCTATAGCAGAAAATGACACTAAGTCTCAATATGATGTTGCTCTTGTGGCTGCTGGAAACGCCCACAACTCTGATGTGTGGGTTCTGGATACAAGGGGCATCATTTCATATGTGTCCAAGGAGAGAGTAGTTCTCAACATATGTACATGTAGAAAACGGCTGCATCAAGATGGCTAACAGTTCTGTCTGTTAGGTTGCTGGAATCGGCTCTATACAGATCATGACACATGATGGCAGATTTTGCACACTGAACGATGTCAGACATGTTCCGTCGACGGAGAAAACTTTGATATCACTGAGTCTGCTTGATAGCAAAGGTCTAAAATATTCTGGTGGAGACAGAATTTTGCAGGTCTGTCAAGGTTGTTATAAGTGGTCCTCTTTATATACTACATGGGTTCACTGTTATAGGTTCAATGAATGTTGCATCTTCAGAGATTCACAAGGAGGATATGACTAAGCTATGGCCTATGAGGCTTGGTCATATGAGTGAAAGAGGGATGAAAATTTTGTCCAAGGAAGATCTTTTGTGTGGCCATGAGGTCAAGAGTCTTGAGTTCTGTGAGCATTGTGTGTATGGGAAGCTTCACCGTAGTAAGTTCCCTAAGGCTGTTCACATAACCAAAGGTACATTAGATTATATTCACTCTGATTGTTGGGGTCCAGCTCAAGTTGAATCTCTAGGAGGTCATAGATATTTTGTGTCGATGATTGATGATTACTCTAGGAAGACTTGGGTGATCAAGCTAAAACACAAAAGTGAAGCTTTCAATAACTTCAGGGAGTGGAAAATTTTGGTGGAAAATCAAACTGGAAAGAAGATCAAGAGGCTGCGGACAGACAATTGTCTGGAGTTCTGTTCATCAGAGTTCAATCAGCTGTGTAAGGATGAAGGGGTTGCTCGTCATCACACTGTCAGAGATACACCATACCAGAACGTTGTAGCTGAACAGATGAATCAGACTTTATTGAAGAGAGCTAAGTGTATGCTCTCTAATGCTTGTTTAGAAAAAAGATTCTAGGCTGAAGCAGTAAATATAGCCTGTTACTTGATAAATCGTGGGCCGCACACATGAATCAAGTGTAGGACACCTGCAGAGATGTGGTCTGGTAAATCTGCTGATTACTCTAATCTTAAGATTTTTGGCTGCACAGTTTATAATCATGTAAATGAAGGTAAATTGGAGCCAACAGCAAGGAAGGGAGTATTTCTAGGCTATGGAGATGGAGTCAAGGGATTCAGGGTTTGGTCTCCATCAGAGAAGAGAGTGATTTTGAGAAGGAATGTTGTCTTTGACAAAGTTTCTATGCTCTGATTTTCAGAGAAGTCTACAACTACAGAAGAGAACAGTAGCTTTGATAAATAGGTGGAGCTGACAGCTAATCAGAAAGCTGATTTACAGAAACCAGAAGACAGTAAGGGGCTACAGGCAGCAGATGGGTCACCTGACACTATCAAGCAAGAATCAAAACCTTACTGTATCGCTCAAAACCGAACAAAGAGGATTGGAGTTGGACCACCGCAAAGATACGGTTATGAGGATATGGTAGGATTCTGTCTTGAGGATATGGTAGGGTATGCTTTACAGGTTGCAGAAGAGGTAGATACTCATGAGCCAGCCACTTATCGAGAAGTTTTTTCTGGGATTGAGGCTGAGAAATGGTTTCCTGCAATGAGAGATGAGATGGAATCTCACTGTAAAAATCAGACATGGGATTTGGTCAAACGACCACCGGGAAGAAAGATTGTTACTTGCAAGTGGATCTTCAAGATAAAGGAAGGGATATCACCAGTAGAAGGGGTTAAGTACAAGGCTCGAGTTGTTGCGAGAGGTTTCAGCCAAAGAGAAGGGGTAGACTACAATGAGATTTTCTCACATGTGATCAGACACACTTCAATCAGAATGCTGCTAGCAATTATTGCAAATCAGGACTTGGAACTTGAACAACTTGATGTTAAAACTGCTTTTCTTCATGGTATATTAGCAGAAGAAATATACATGACTCAATCAAATGGTTTCCAAGTTCCTAGAAAGGGAGATCACGTCTGTAAGTTGAACAAGTCTTTGTATGGCCTCAAGCAGTCTCCAGGCAGTGGTACAAGAGGTTTGACAACTACATGATGGAGCTGGGCTACAACAGGAGTCCGTATGATTGCTGTGTTTACACTAGCAAGCTGAAAGATGAATCATACGTCTATCTGGTGCTCTATGTAGATGACATGTTAATAAATGCCAAACAGATGTCTGATATTCAGAGATTGAAAGATTTGTTGAGTGCTGAGTTGGAGATGAAGGATCTGGGAGCAGCAAAGAAGATTCTAGGGATGGAGATTCTCAAAGACAGAAGTCAGAATAAGCTTTTCTTGTCATAGAAAGGCTACATTCAGAAGGCGTTGGATAGGTTTGGTATGTTATCAGCAAAACCTGTTGATACTCCTTTTGCTGCTAATATTCCTCTCACCATGTTTGCTCCTTAGTCTGAAGAGGACAAAGAGTATATGTCTCGTGTTCCTTACGCTAATGCTGTGGGATGTTTGATGTATGCTATTGTCTGTACAAGACCAGATCTTGCACCTGTAGTCAGTGATGTCAATAGGTTCATGGGACAATCATGAAAAGAACATTGGCTGGCTGTGAAAAGGATTTTCAAGTACCTGAAAGGTACGTCTGATGTTGGACTCCTATACAGAGGTGAGGCTCTGAGCCTGATTGCAGGCTATTCTAATTCGGATTATGCAGGAGATATAGACAGCAGAAGATCAATGACTGGTTATGTGTTTGCCTTGGGTAATTCTGTAATTAGCTGGAAAGCAACTCTACTGCCAACTGTGACGCTGTCAACCACAGAAGCAGAGTATATGGCTTCAACAGAAGCTGCTAAAGAGGGTATTTGGCTGAAAGGATTGGTCAGTGATATCCGTTTGCATCAAGATCAGGCTACAATGTATTGTGACAGTTTGAGTGCGATTTCTTTAGCCAAAGATCATGTCCATCATGAGCGGACCAAGCATATTGATGTGAGATATCATTTTCTGAGAAATGAGAAGAGGTTTCAAGTGAAGAAGGTAGGGACTGCTGATAACCCTATAGATATGTTCACTAAGCTGGTTCCTTAGAGCAAGTTTAAACATTGTTTAGACTTGCTGAATGTCTCAAGCTGTTAATCGCCCTGAAGGGCAAACAGGCCCCTAACGGGGCAGCAAGTCCCTGGAGGGACATCTGGCCTCTGAATAGGCATAAGGCTCCTTATGAAGCATTTGGCCCCAGTGGAGCGTTCTGGTTTCTGATGAAGCATTTTGGTCTTGGTAGGCGTTCTGGCTTCTGAATAAGTATTCTGGCTCAGTGAAGCATCTGACTTGACGAAGGAGTTGGCTTGCAGGGGCATCTGGTCCCTGATGGAATATCTGAGGCAAATGAGAATTTTGGTACATATCTCTGCTACTTTTGGTTGGTACGTCTAGCATTGGGATAATGCATATAGTACAACCGTCTGGTAGCTTAATCTAGTACATCTATCTAAGGGCGAAGTCTGGTACAACACTGTGAGCAGTGTGTCAGGTACAGCTGTTTGGAGGATTCAAGTCACGTTGGAGATTTGTTAGATATGACTTGAATTGGATTGGGCCCTTAACTTTAGGCCCAATTAGTTTAGGGTTAATTAGGGCTTCTTTTGTATAAGTACTCTTCTTAACCTAGCCTCCCTGTATTTTGTACTCTATTTCTTAAGTAATAAATCTATGTCTTTGCCCGTGGACGTAGCCAACAAAAAGTGTTGGTGAACCACGTTAAATTTGTGTCGTGTTTTTTACACTTTTGGTGTCTTGCTTACATCTGTTATAACGTCTCCAAACTGGGATTATGGTTTCATGACTGCATCATCAGACCTATACCACTGCAAGAGAATCAACCAAGAGTTAAGAAACAATAAATTATAAAAACAGAGAACTATAAAACAAATGTAGTCAATGTACTTACATTAGAGTTAGACTCATCGGATGAGCTTAGTTGTCTGCGGTCAAAATCGATATCATCACCTCCTTCTTCAAGACAATCCTTTTTAAGAAGAGGTTCGCCTTTCTGTTTTGGAGATCTAAAACTGAGTTTTCTCTTCTTCCAAGATAACATTCTCTTCTTAGACATTTGTCCTTTTGCTGCTCTACTACATCACTGGAAACCTCTGTTGGATAAGCTTGAGAAAAGTAACTTGAGGAGTAAGTTACTAAAGAAGAGGAAAAGGAGATTAAGCTTTATTATTCTAGGAGATATCTAGAATATATTGTTTGGAGTTATCTTATGATATTAGGAGTTATCTAATTGTTAAGATAAGGTTAAAGCTTTGTTATATAGGGAGGTATCAATGTTGTGATACAACTTATGGGATTTGAGAGAGATTGAGACTTTAGGTTTTGAGAGAGTTTCCTAAAGATAATAAAAGAGAGTTATTCTTTTATATACTTGTGTTCTTAATCTTTCTTGAAAACTAGATTTGGTATCACAGCAAGATCGATCTTGCAGAATGAGTGAAATAATTCCCGCAGCTTCACCCGCAGCTAAAGCAATGAGAGAAGTGAGTAGATCTTCTTCGATTCAATGTCCTATGCTAAACGCAACGAATTACACATGATGGGCCATGAGGATGAGGAGAGCGCTTAAGGTTCACAAGACTTGGGATGTGATAGAGAAGGTTACGGAGCCGTTTGATGAAGACAAGAGTGATGTTGCATGCACCTTGTTGTTTCAATCCATTCCTGAATCATAAGCATTACGGATTGGAGAACTTGAGACAGCAAAAGAAGTATGGGATTCGATCAAAGCAAGAGATGTGGGGGTAGAGAGAGTGAACGATGCTAGATTGCAGACCCTAATGGCTGAATTTCATCGACTGAAGATGAAGGATTCTCATAAAATAGATGACTTTGCAGGCATGTTGTCTGAGATCTCAGTAAAATCGGCTGCTTTGGGTGTAATTATTGAAGAATCAAGACTTGTTAAAAAGTTTCTTAAGAGTGTTCCTCGGAAGAGATACATTCACATTGTGGCTGCTTTAGAACAAGTCTTGGATCTTAATGCCATAACTTTTGATGACATAGTTGGTCGTTTAAAGGTGTATGAGGAACGAGTTTACGACGAAGACGATCCTGAAGAAGACCAAAGCAAGCTTTTGTATTCAAGTATGGACTCAAGTAAACGTGAATCAGAGGGTGAGGAGGAAGAGGATCCTATAGGGGAAGAGGACGAGGACGGAATGGTGGCAGAGATGCATCACATATAACATGTTTTAGATGTGATAAGATCGGCCACTATGCTTCGTATTGTCCTGATCGATTGTTGCAATTGCAGGAAACTCAAGAAAATGACAATAAGGAGACCCAAGTCGCGGATGAGCTTATGATGCATGAAGTGGTTTATCTAAATGAACAAAGTTGTATGCCAAGCAGTTTTGAAACAAACGTTGATGGAGAGAATGTTTGGTACCTGGACAACGGAGCTAGTAACCACATGACAGGAGATCGTCGATACTTTGACAAGATGGACCATTCTATTACCGGGAAAATACGCTTTGGAGATGATTCACGCATCGACATTAAGGGAAAGGGCACAATAGCTTTCATAGACTTGAATGGTAAACCAAGAGTAATGTTAGATGTCTATTTTATTCCTGAACTCAAGAGCAACATAATTAGCCTTGGACAAGCTACTGAGTCAGGATGTGAAATAAAATTGAAGGATGGATATCTAACTATGCATGATCAAGAAGGAAAGCTGTTGGTAAAAGCTGAGAGGTCTAGGAATAGTCTATACAAAGTAAAGATGGGCTTAAGAAAGGAAGCATGTTTATACCTAACAAGTACAAGTATGTCAAGTCTGTGGCACGCAAGAATGGGACACGTGAGTCTCATCACACTAAAGTCTATGATTGATAAGGAATTGATCCAAGGAGCTCCAAGTTTAGTGATTGAGTCGGAGGTTTGTGGTTCTTGCTTACTTGGAAAGCAGACAAGGCAGTCATTCCCACAAGCGACCGTCTTTAGAGCAACCAAGAAGCTTGAGCTGATACACGGAGATCTGTGTGGTCCAATAACACCAAAAACAAGTGTTGGAAATCGTTATATCTTTGTACTCATTGATGATTATTCTCGTTACATGTGGACAGTGCTGTTAAAGGAGAAGGGAGATGCTTTTTTTAAGTTTAAAAACTTCAAAGCTTTGGTAGAGAAAGAATCTGGAGAGAAGATTCAAACTTTCATAACTGACAGAGGAGGAGAGTTCGTGTCTGGAGAGTTCAATTCTTTCTGCGAAAGGACAGGGATAAGAAGGCATCTCACTGCTCCATATACACCACAACAAAACGGTGAAGTAGAGAGACGTGACAGGACTCTATTGGAGATGGCGAGAAGCATACTGAAGCATATGCACATGCCTAATTATTTGTGGGGGGAAGCCATAAGACACTCTACCTATCTAATCAACAGAGTCGCTACAAGAGCTCTTAAGGATAGAACCCCATATGAATGCTTCAGAGAGAAGAAACCAATCGTTGACCACATATGAATCTTTGGTTGTACGGCATATGCAAAGATAGACAAGCAGTTTTTGAAGAAATTAGATGATAGGTCTCGAGTACTCATTCATTTAGGGACAGAATCAGGATCAAAAGCTTACAGATTACTCGATCCACAAACAAAGAAAGTAGTGGTCAGTCGTGATGTTGTCTTTGACGAGACAAAGGGCTGGAACTGGACACAGGATGACTCAACACAAGACGGAGAAGGAAGCTTCAAAGTCATGATTGAAGACTTTGGTGATCATGAACTTAAAGAGAAAGAAGGAGATGCAGACACAGATCAGATTTCTCCAGAACAAAATGATGATTCTAATTCTGAGACAAGTCAAGAAGCAATAGAAGAAGCAACAGAGTCAAGTGAAAGTGTTTCTCCTCTGCAAGCATTAAGAAGATCAACTAGACAGGTTAGTAGACCAAAATACCTTGAGGATTACGTATTGCTTGCAGAAGAGGAGGGTGAGATGTTACTTTTGACTCTAAACAACGAGCCTAGATGTTTTTATGAAGCAAGAGAACATAAGGAGTGGATACGCGCCTGTGAAGAAGAAATCAACTCTATTGAGAGACTAGAGACATGGAATCTCGTGAACTTACCAGTTTGAGTGAAGCCGATTGGTCTGAAGTGGGTATTCAAACTTAAAAGAAACTCTGATGGAAGCATAAACAAATACAAGGGTCGCCTTGTTGCTAAAGGGTATGTCCAGAAGTATGGAGTTGATTTCGAAGAAGCCTTTGCACCTGTAGCACGAATTGAAACAATAAGATTGCTCATCGACTTAGCAGCAGCTCATAGTTGGGAGATTCATCACCTCGACGTCAAAACTGCCTTCTTACACGAAGAACTAAAGGAAATAGTTTATGTCTTACAACTAGAGGGCTTTGAGAAGTTTGGAAAAGAGGATAAGGTTTATAAACTTAAAAAGGCTTTGTATGGATTGAGACAGGCCCTAAGAGCTTGGAACAACAAGCTAAATCACATTCTTGTTGAACTTCTTTTTAAGAAGTGCTCTAAGGAGCCATCAGTCTACCGCAAAGAAGTTAAAGGTAATCTCCTCATTGTTGTTGTGTACGTCGATGACTTATTTGTCACATGGACAAGCTTAGAATTGATCAACAAATTCAAGAGGGAGATGTCTGCTAAGTTTGAGATGAGTGATCTCGGGAAGTTGACTTATTATCTGGGGATAGAAGTAACTCAACACAATGAAGGAATAATATTGTCATAAAGTCGATATGCTCTCAAGATTTTAGAAGAAGCTGGGATGAAAGACTGCAACCTAGCACACACTCCTATGGAAATTGGTTTGACTTGGAAAAATCAGAAAATGAAAAGGAAGTGAATACAACAGATTTTAGAAGAAACGTTGGTTGTCTCAGATATCTGCTACATACAAGACCTGACTTGTCGTTTTGTGTAGGAGTTTTGAGTATATATATGCAGAGTCGCAGAGAATCACATGCGGCTGCGATGAAACAATGTTTAAGGTACTTAAAGGGAACTACTACACTTGGTATATCGTTCACTCGAAGCATGGAGATACCAAGACTAGTAGGATACAGTGATAGCAGCCATAATGTGGATCCAGATGATGGGAGAAGCACAGTAGGACATATATTTTATCTTGGCAAAGGACCAATTTCTTGGTGTTCTCAGAAACAAGACACTGTGGCGATGTCGTCTTGTGAAGCAGAGTTCATGGCAGGAACAGAGGCAACAAAACAAGCAATTTGGCTTCAAGATCTTTTGAGTGAGATTACAGGTACATCAAGTGAGAGTGTAACCATACGCATCGACAACAAATCAGCTATTGCCCTTACGAAGAATCCGGTCTTTCATGGTCGAAGCAAGCACATACATAGGAGATACCATTTCATTAGATAATGTGTTGAGAATGGTCAAATTGAAGTGGAACGTGTTTCAGAGATGAACAAAAGGCAGACATTTTAACAAAGGCACTTGGTCGATCCAAGTTCAAAGAGATGAGAAGCTTCATTGGAGTTCAAGACTTAAAGGGAGAAGAGTTCAAGCTTAAGAGGGAGAATGTTGGATAAGCTTGAGGAGAGTAACTTGAGGAGTAAGTTACTAAAGAAGAGGAAAAAGAGATTAAGCTTTTTTATGCTAGGAGATATCTAGAATATATTGTTTGGAGTTATCTTATGATATTAGGAGTTATCTAATTGTTAAGATTAGGTTAAAGCTTTGTTATATAAGGAGGTATCAATGTTGTGATACAACTTATGGGATTTGAGAGAGATTGAGACTTTAGGTTTTGAGAGAGTTTCCTAAAGATAATAAAAGAGAGTTATTCTTTTACATACTTATCACCAAAAGATAAAGAATTTATCCCCTTTTTTTGTACATAAATGTTATTTATTTATTTATACTTCAACTCCCCTTTTTGTTTGATCTTTTAGGAAAAACACAAATATTAAGAAAACATATTAAATGTTGTTTTTAAATGTATTGTTTTTTGTGATTTACAATTTTCAATAACTCTAAACCAATGATATTCAATAATTTGTATTGAAATTTACAATTTATCAATTATAACTAATAATTAGAAAATTATTAGACTCTACGTATGTTAATTAGTGACATGTGTAATTGCGATTAGTCGTTTAAAAGTATATGTGGACTTCTTTAGAAGCTTATAACCTAAACTTTAATATTGTATAAACTAGGTCTTTAACCCGCGCAGTGTGTTTATCTGTATGGATGGTTTTAATATACTCACATATAGTAACAAACTAACAATATTTTGTTTTTGATTCTTTTGTACATAAATGTTATTTATTTATTTATACTTCTACTATCATTTAAGTTATCTTATTAAGAAATAAATTATTTTTTAACTTAAATTAAACATGTATTAAAATTATGATATTTTTTCCTTTAAGAACACAAGTATATAAAAGATTAAAAGTTGAAGTCAAGTAAGTGGGTGGTGGAGAAGCAAAGGAGATAAATTCTTTATCTTTTGGTGATAGGTGTGGGGAACAAAGAGGGGAGGTGGTGGGCCACGCTGTCTATTTGTCCTGAAGCATTGTTCCCTGTTAACTGAAAAAAGTCTCAGAACATTATGTAATCCTGTGTAAACTTAGTAAATCCTCTTTAAGCCTCTTTAGCTTCTGTTGGTCAAGAATAATGATGATTTTTTAAAAATTTGGGTAAAGTCATCACATGTACTCGACTATTCTACTCGATTGCAAGGTAACTTGGGTGCAACAGAAATATTTTTCAAACTTTTGGACTCCTATGGACTGGTATACTCGATCCCCTAGTGCTTGGTAGAGTAAATTTTTAAAAATTTTACTCCATTTCCAAACTGTTCCTCTGTTCGTGAGAACCAAAAACACAACCAAAACAAATAAAAAATAACAAGAAACAAAAAAAATCATTCAGGGATAGTCATGGGATTTTCTCCCAAGTGAGCTTGTTTAAAGTCTCTAGCGTGACTCAGGCTTATTAGGAAGAAAATGAGTAACATGAGAGGATCATTATACTCGGCATCCTCCCTTGAGAGATGTGCAGCAGAATACTCAATTCTTTTTTCCTCGAAGTAAGCCTCTTCCTCTTCTAGTGGATAGTTTATTTCTTCAGACCATTCTGAAGTGAACTTTTTCTAGAGATAGTGTCAATGTCGCGTTGAGGTAGAGCTTTCCCTTGCATCTGATTCAGTTGACTCTTCAATTCCTCAACAGTGTGGGCTAGCTTCTCTATGGTTTCTTCTTGCACATAAGACATTTTTTTGAGTTCTTGCAAATCAGGCGCAAAGAGTGTACTTGATTAAGTGGTTTAATCTGAAGGTCGAGGTTGAGCTATGATTGGTTCTTTTACTCCTTTAGTTTCAAATCCTTCTCTTGGGATCAAATTTCGATCTCAAAGGTTTTTCCCTCTTTTGTTGGCCTTTTTGGAGTTTCGTTGATGTCAAACTGCAGCTTGATGTGCTTCCCAAGGTTGAAACTTATTTTCCCATCTTTGACATCTATCACCGCTCCCACTGAGGCCAAAAAATGTCTTCTTAGGATCAGAGGATCCTTAGGTTCTGCTTTCATCTCAAGCACAATAAAATCTATAGGCACCTCTACTCCATTAAATAAGACGGGCAGATCTTTGAGCATGTCGAAGGGTTTTTTCTTGAATACCTGTCACCAAGGATCAAGGTCAAGTCACAAGGCCTGTACTGAATGAATTATAATATCCGCGCCACAGAGAGTGGCATTAAGCTGACCGAGGCTCCTAGATCACATAGACAATTGCTGAAAGCCAATTCCCCAATGGAGCATGATAGAGTGAAAGATACAGGATCTTCCAACTTTTCTTGAACAATCCTCTTACCAGTAGCTTGAAACGGATTAGCATCATATTCATCATCTGAATCTTGATACATCTTGATTCTTTCCAGTATCAAATTTCTCACATCTTTGTGAGGGTCCGAAACCAGATTGAGAACTTCTATTAAAGGCATCACCGCTTCCATCTCATCAAGTTGTTTCTCTGCAAGAGATTTGTATCTCTCTGTCCAAGCTTTCCTAAATTTCCATGGAAGAGCACGTGAAGGTTATGGAGTTGGCTTGAATCGGTTTACCATTCTCTCGATGATGGTTGCTTTCTCTTCCAAGGTAGACTGAATTTGATGGCGAGATCCAGCTGAATGGTCGAGTTCAACAACTAAGATTTCAATCCAATTAGAAGCCTCCCCGTCCTGAACTTCATTGTCCTGAGTGATTGATTTAGATTCATGTCAAGTTGCTCTTGGTCATGACAGATAGTGATGGCGTGAGCAGTGGCATATTCCTTTGGACTCTGTATTGACTTCCCTTGAAGTCATGTAACTTTGGCCTTCCATGTATCTGACCTTAGAGGTAAGCACTTCAATTTTGGTGTTCAGATCATTAAAATTACAATCGACCTTGTTGTGTATTTCTTCCATCTTTTTGGCCAGATCCATTGCTCCTATTGTTTGTTCTTGGAGAATCTGCTGTAGCTGTAGCATGTTCTTCAAGTCTGAGTCTGGAGTTGTGGAAGCTTGTTGTTGCTGTTGTGCGAACCCACGTGGTGGAAGTTGCGGTTGATAGCTGCCTTGATACTACTGCTTAGGAACATACCCTTGACCCTGGTTGTATGGAACAAAGGGTTTGGGTTGATTCAGCTGATGTGGAGGGTAGACTTGGTCCTGCGAGTTTGCAACATTGGTACTTATGTAAGACAGATTGGGATTGTTCTGCTTGAAGTTTTTGAAACATTTGTTGTAACCTCCCTGGTTTTGCACATAGCTAACTTCTTGTGATTAGAGACTCTCCCCATCCTGGGCTTGGAACGTTTCATCTTCACTGAGAAAATGGACTTGCTTATGTTGCACAAGGAGTAGCTTGTCTAGCTTGTCATTCATAGCTTTTATATCCTTGTGATGCTTCTCTTCTAAATCAAAATTCCCTCTAATGGCTCTGTCATAATCTTCATTATATTTGCCATCAGATTGGGCTAAGTTTCTACCAGCTCCCATCCTTCTTCAACATATTTGTTCAGGAAATTTTGATTGCATGTTGTATCAAGGAGCATCCTGATCTTAGCGAGAACACCTCTGTAGAGAGTACTTAGCCATGATGCCTTGGAGAAACCATGATGAGGACATTGCGTCTGATATCCCATGAAGCGCTCCCATGCTTCAAAGAAAGTCTCGGCATTTTTCTAGGTGAAAGCGGAAAGCTTATTCCGGAGTCTTGCAGTCCTGAATTTTGATAAGAATTTAGCCAGGAAGGCTTGCTTGTAGTCATTCCAGGTATAATGGAGCCTTGAGGAAGCGACTTTTTCCACTGATGAGCTTTGTCCCCAAGAGAATGGAAACAATCTGAGCTTGAAGCCATCCTCACTAACTCCATTGATCTTTATTAGGATGTAGAGCCTATCAAACTCGTCCAGGGGATCGAGTGGATCCTCCATAGGGAGGCCGTAAAACTTGTTGCCATGAACCATGGAATTGAGACAACTCTTGATCTCAAAGTTATTGTTGTGCACTAGCGGAAGCACAATGCCATTACACTGATTGTGGTTGCTTTGTACCTCGCCTGCACCAATGTTGGTTCGTAATTCTGGGTTCTGATCCTCAGCCATAGCTTTTGTGTTTAACCGTTCCCTTAACTAACGAGCAATACGGTCGATAATTTCGTTGAAAAGCAGATTCTGGTGTCCTTTTGATCGAGTTTGCCTACAACGACTAACAACTAGACTTTAACACATACATGAGCTTGATAATAGGTTTTTAAGATCAATTAATCCTAAAGCACTATCATGTCGTTGTAGTACTGAAGGTTGTCAATCCAAATGAGTGTGATGCTAGCAATCAAGAT